>ENA-UPTF01002293-UPTF01002293.1-marine-metagenome-genome-assembly--contig:-NODE-2293-length-11156-cov-2.735355_pt1 | contig 11156 bp, 10 predicted proteins | sample MGYA00238166_ERZ767019 | MGnify/ENA primary metagenome ERZ767019 (study PRJEB28930, sample SAMN06266391) | marine metagenome | isolation source: Sea water from 250 m depth | place: Atlantic Ocean... | reverse complement strand
TGACACAACGCACAATCGCAGGCTGGAGGTAAGCCCAAGTAATCAGTGCAAACAGACTAAATGGTAGGACAACTGAAAATAGATAAGCCCGGGAGAGTAAGTATTTAATCGCAGCAACCGGTCGCGGTGGCCAAACAAATACCGGTACCCCCTCGATGGGAAGCGAGGGTTGATAATTCCAGGAAGACTTATTCTGTTCTGCTACTGCGCCTGTGTTCATTGAAAGCGCCAATTATCCTTCCGTGGGGTTCACTCATCATTCTGCATAAATGAAAGACCACGTAAAGTGCTGTGCCTTACGCATTTATTACCATATATTTGATAGCATAGTCACTCGTTCAACGTAGGGGAGCAGAATGGTGCTTTCAGCTGATGAAATCAAGCGATACCACGATACAGGCTTGATGTTTCCTCAGCGTGTAATGACTACCGATGACGCGGAAAATTATCTTGCTCAACTAGAAAGCTACGAATCTAATACTGGTGGTCCAGTCAATGGTAAGTGGCGCTATAAGTCACACCTTGTATTTCCCTGGTTCGACCATCTCATGCGACACCCAACAATTCTCGACCTAGTTCGGAGTCTTCTGGGGAACGATCTAATGGTTTGGACTACTCATATCTATCCGAAGGAACCTGGTGACGGACGGTTTATTTCGTGGCACCAGGACAGCGCCCACTGGGGACTCGACAGCAATCAAATACTTTCTGTGTGGGTAGCTCTAACCGACGCTACTCGGGAGAACGGGTGTATGAGAATGCTCCCTGGCAGCCACCACAACGGACAAGTTGAGCACCAAGATACCCGCGATCCGAATAATATTTTGACCCGCGGACAAACCATATTCGATGGTATTGATGAAGATCAATCGGTCTGGATAGAACTTAAGGCTGGTGAAGTATCCGTTCATCATGTTGATATGTTTCATGCGTCAACACCCAATCACTCTAACCAAAGACGAGTTGGGGTCGCCATTCGGTATATCACACCCAGCGCTCGTCAAACCCGCATAGACGAAGACTATGCAACACTGGTTAGTGGAGAAGATCACTTTGGTCACTTCAAAGAAGAGATTGCTCCTAAAACCACGATGTCTGCTGAGGCTACCGCCTTCCATGAGCATGTGGCAGACCTCCAAGGACAGATCTACCTTAGTAACACTGACCGAAATAGTATTGCAGGTCTAGCAGATCCACCGAAACTCGATTAGCAAGCACCTCTGAAGTTGTGGTCACACTATTAGAAGCCCTATTATGTTGCACATTGCCTAACACACACTTGTAACTTCTAGTTATGACAGATATACCTGAGATTATTACTGACGGTGCACTGATACAGTCTGATATTCACTCGTTGCCAGGAGAATCAACCTACGCTGGTGTAACAAGCTTCCTTCGTCGTCCGTACCGTAAAGATCTCACAAATATAGATGCCGCCGTCATCGGAATTCCTTTCGATACAGCAACTACTAACCGCCCCGGTGCCCGATTTGGACCACGTGGCATCCGCAATGCATCGGTTAGCCTAGCGTTCGGTACCCAAGTTTATGGCTGGGACTTTCATCCGGTCAAAGAAATGAAAATCTGTGACCACGGCGATCTGCCTTTCGACTTTGCGCAGCCCGCGAACGTACCAGAGCAAATTGAAAAATATGTAGCCTGGATGCTAGAGCAGGATGTAATGGTACTCTCACTGGGAGGAGATCATTTCATCAGCTGGCCACTCGTCAAAGCACACGCTGAGAAATTCAGTAAACCAATTTCCGTGATCCACTTCGACGCCCACAGCGACACTTGGCCAGATGAACATGACAACGGCATAAACCATGGCACTATGTTTTGGCATGCGACAAAACAAGGATTTATTGACCCTGCAACATCGGTGCAAATCGGCCTGAGAACTGATAACCAAGACACCCTAGGCTTCAATATCCTCGATGGTCCCTGGATTCAACAGCACAGTACAGACACTGTCGTTGAATACATTCACAAAATTGTGGGCGACAACAAAACTTATCTAACTTTTGATATCGATTGTCTTGATCCGGCGTATGCTCCAGGCACCGGCACACCGGTCTGTGCCGGACTAACTACCAGCCAGGCCCGGGAAATTTTGAAAGGATTGGCGGGTATCAACATCGTAGGGGCGGATCTCGTAGAGGTGGCACCACCCTACGACCATGCCGAGATAACTGCCTTGGCCGGGGCTACATTAGCTCTCGACTTTCTTTGTCTGTTTGCGAAAGCACCTTGGCGAAAATCTGCCTGATAGAGCCACCCTACATTTAAGTTTCCCATTCGTCTAAGGGGCCACACGGCCCCTTATGGTCGACTAGTTGATGCGTTCTACAAGAATTTGCGTTGATAACGCTTCATTTCAGTTAATAATTTCTCATATGATTCAAAGAAATTATCATTTGTAGAAGTGCAGTTTATCAACTAAATTGCGCGCCACTTCAGCTGTCTTAATCGTTATTTCACCTAATGTATGGATTAATTAATCTAATATGACAAAGTTACCACCCAACTATATAGACGAAACCGTCGCGCGATGGACTACGGCGAATGATGAACATGTCTTAAAAGAACCCAAATCGGTACCGTTGACTCTACTGGATTCAAAAGAATTCAGGATCCTAGACCACGATATTGCAGTTCGTAATGCTCGGCAAGCTCAAGCGCGAGCTATTGGCATGCTTCTAAGCCAGTTAGGTCGTGCCATCGGTCGCATGCTTAAGTCGATTAACGCAGCGCGTCGTGAAACTCGCACCAATTACCAGCTGGATCAACTGACTCGGTCCCTGCCGAAACACCTGTTGATAGATATCGGTCTAGAGCCAACGAGTCGGCTTCCAGCTCGTTCCAGCCGCTTTGAGTCACCTCGCGAATTGCAGACCTGGCTTGCAAGAAATCAGATCTTTTGGCGTTAGCTGAGTAACACACTAATCAATGACCGGGTACTGCTACCCGGTCAATCTGCACCCCGCTACCGGGTCGGAACAATCCCGGACTAGTGGACAAAAGTAACGACTCGATCAAATACCAAGGTGCCTCGACATCAGTAACCGAACTCGAGAATCAGTGTTGACCGCCTTCAAAAGCTGCTAGTTCGCTCATAAAGGAACCCGCAACATCTGCATTAATCTTGCAGTCAAGGAGAATTGGTCCTTCCGGTGAACCAATCGACGGTGCCGCCTGTTCGAGATCTTCCATACTCCGAATGGTAAATGCCTCAAAAGCAAACCCTTCGGCGATAGGTGCAAAGTCCACATCCGGGAATACAGACTTATCGACTGGGCGCTGGTGCATTTTCAAGAAGTGAAGTTCTGCCCCATACGCACAATCGTTCATCACTACAATGATCAAGGGTAGATCTTCTCTAACGACAGTTTCCAATTCCCCGATTGTCATTAAGAATCCACCATCACCCACAACTAGAACGGTAGTGCTGTTAGGCCTTGCGCGCGCAACCCCTAATGCCGTACCAAATCCAAGACCGATCGACGCAAAGTTTGTGGTGAACTTGAAGTGGTCTGGGCCAGGAACTGAAATGTAAGGGACGATTCCAAGAAAATTACCCGCGTCATAGACTAGGTTGCGTTTTTCGGGCAGTAGTTGATCTAGCGCAATCCCTAGTGACCTTGGATCAATCGTACGCGCTGTATGCGCAGCCTGGAAATCACCTGAAGGGTCAAAGTCCGCAATTTGCTGCCGAGTTTCGGGGCTATGGAAGGGTTTGTCTTCCGGTAACCGCGTCGGCAAGACCGACAACAACTGCTCGCAGACCGCCGTCGCGTCGCCGACAATTGCCACATCTGCTGAATACCATTGACCAATATGTCCCCGTTCGCTATCGACCTGAATCAAAGGCACGGTGGGTATTGCAGTGCCAAAACTAGTCGTCCAGAAATTGAGGCTGGCACCAAACACGACGATGCTATCTGCCTGTTCAATGAACCGCCGCCCTATGGAATGGGTAAAAGACCCGATTATCCCAATTTGGTACGGGTGCCCCAGGAACATCTCTTTCGCCCGTGCCGTGGTGAGAAGCATGGCACCAGTTCGTTCGGCTAACTGTTCTAGAACCTCTCTCGCACCGGCTCGATGGGCACCCAAACCAGCTATGATTAGGGGCCTTTGACTTCGACTAAGACAATCAAGTGCCGATTGAACAGCCTCAGGTCGTGCTAGCTGCGCTTGTACTTGTCGCTCTGTGACAGGCGGCGTGGGTTCCCCGTCGTCGTTTACGATTGCCAACTGGACACTAGTTGGCAGCAACAAAGCCACTGCATTACCCTGTATGGCTTGTTCAGCAGCGTCGCTTAGTGTCGCCCGTGCCCCGGCCGCGCTGGTAGCACGAAGCACCGACAACCCAGCCGCGGTCAACACTCCCATTACGTTGAATGCTTTGTAGTCGGGTCCCAATGCGTTCGTTGATTGTGCGCCAAAGGCAGCGTCACCATAAATAATCAGCACGCGGGAACCAGCCCGAGCAGCATACACTGCAGCATGTAATCCGTTCGCTGTGGCAGGACCTCGTCCGACCACTGCTATCCCCAACGATCCAGTCGCTGAGGCATAGCCCTCAGCCATGGATATAGCGGCATTTTCATGTCTCGCACCGTGAAACGTAATACCTACCATGTCCAGCGCAGTTACGAAGATTGCTGTGTCATCACTCATCAGCCCAAACACTGCTTCAACTCCCAGCGATTTGATATCAGCTGCAAGCACTTCGTAGACTGGCACTTCCCGAGCCGTGCGACCAGTTCCTTCTGAGTTCATATTTTCTTCCCCTTGACGCGTGTCGATTACCGTCCTTCGCTACGAATTAATCTACCAGCAAACCCACCTCATGGTCGATGATCTCGGGCGCCTCGTAGACCACCGCGTGTCCAACCCCAGGCAGCCAAATGTTCCGTGCATCTGGAATTTCAGCGCCTAGTCTCTCTGAATGCCAACGCGGACATGTCCTGTCCTGCTCACCGCAAACAACGATCGTCGGGACTTTAATCTGTCCTAAAGCTGGGTAATGATCCTCCTGAACCTGGAAATCGACCAAGGCTATACGGTCCTTTGTACTATTCGCAGCCAGTATTAGACGAGTCACCTCAATGTATTCCACCCGTACGTCTTTACCAAAGAGTGTGCGGATGAATGATCGACCCAGCCATTGAGATCGCAAAATTCTTGGCATCAATCCAGCTCGAATTAAAGGTATCTGCAACTGATTCTGAACGCTGCCTTTCGCAGCAACACCAGCGTGGCCACTAACCAGCATCATTGCCTTCAGCCTTGTCTCGACCACCGATGGATAAGTTTCAGCCAACACCACAGCAAGAAACGCTCCCATTGAGTGTCCCACAAGGACCCCATCTTTGATATCGAAAAATTGCAGAATTGCCTTGTAGTCGCCGGCCATCTGACGCGACCCTAGGCCATCGGTACCAATGCTGGACTGCCCGTGACCTCGCTGATCGAAAAGAACTACTCGAACCTTGCGATTAAGGAGATGTTGAAGAACAAGGTTAAAACAACGTAATTCATTAAAGATACCATGGGCTAGTATTACTGTTGGGCCTTCACCCATTGAAATACAGTGCAGGCGAGTACCATCAGGTCGTTCAATAAATGTCACGATCCCTTCAGGCGTACGAATCAGTCTGTCGGATAAGGACACTCTCACCTCATCTGAAAATGCTGTAACCTACGTTAATAAAAAGTCCAAATGCCGTCACTATTAGCAGTACAACGGCGATTCTAAAGAATACGCTTTCATTGACACGAGACGATAAAACACGACCCGTTACGACGCCGATTAGAGTAGCCGGTATCAGCATAGCTGTCACCTTCAAAGTGACTGGTGTCACGTCGGCAACGAAGGCTTGCAATGCAATGACTAGTGGATAAGAGAACACAAAAAATGCGAGTACTGTCGCGCGGATTGTTTCAGGTTTACAGCCAAGCTGAAGCATACGGACCAGCGGTAGTACACCAGGCATTGCCAGACTTGAATTCATGATTCCACCTATTAGCCCGGTGCCGAAATTACTCAACATATTCGAACGACTATTTGATTGACTCGCATTACTTCCAAACCTACCGACTGCAATTGCTACTGAACCCATGACCACCAAACCGGTCAAAACTTTCAGTACTATCAAGTCTATAAATAGGAAAATTACAAAGCCCGTAGGTATACCTACAGTTGATCCAATTAGAAATTGTTTCAGCAATGATCGCGCAATAAACGATTTCAAGGCTGGCACAAGCACGAGTGCAATCAACAGGCTTAACAAGATTGCAATTTGAATAGCACTGTTGCTGTTCAGCACGATCAACAACAACGGCGTCGCAATCAGGCCGAAACCGAATCCTGTTACGGTCTGTATGAGAGCTGCGCAGAAAACAACGATATGCAGCAGAATCCAGTAGGCTTCTGGCACTTTGAGGAAATGCTAATACTGAGCTCGACCACCTGACACATCAAAACAGGCGCCTGTGGAATAACTACACGCTGGACTTGCTACAAAAGCTACCATATTTGCTACTTCCTCTGCATGGCACAAACGCCCCATCAGAGTTCTTTCTTTTATACCAGCGATATATTGTTCACTCATCTCGTTCATCAGATCTGTCTCAGCAAGAGTGGGGGTAATACTGTTAGCGGTAATGTTGAACGTAGCCAATTCGCTCGCTATCCCCTTCATAAACCCGATCGCACCGGCCTTTGCCGCATTATAGGCACTGACATTCGCAATCCCTTCCTTACCGGCCTGACTCGCGATGGTAACAATACGGCCATATCGCACAGACTTCATATAAGGAACAACAGCGCGGGTTAAAACAAATACTGCTGTTAGATCAACAGCAATAACCCGATCCCAACTTTCGAGCGGATAATGTTCGACTGGCTCTTGCGGCCCATTGATGCCCGCATTGTTAACCAAGATATCAATTCGTCCAGCCACATCCAACACTGCGTCGACAGCTAATTGAACAGTCGTTCGTTCCGTGACATCGATGCACTCAACTCCGGTGAACCTTTGATCATCTGCTATTGGCAACGGATCCTGGTCCCACCCGAACACACGGACACCGCTCTGCATCAAACGTTCAGAAATCGCCAGCCCGAAGCCCCTGGAAGCACCTGTTACGATGGCTACCTGGTCCGTCATGTTGTATTCATTCATCAGGTAAGTCTCTTCAGTATCATCTGCAGTTGTCAGGAAGGATATCATTCAACAACTTGCGCACACCTAGATTACAACCCGAATACCGGGTATCTTGATCACTGGCTAAAGTAAGGGAGTACTTGAGATTATGGGACCACGCCTGTGGAATCCGGAAAAAGAACTCATGTCACGCGACGAATTGAGTGCTTTACAACTAGTTAAGCTTAAGTCTCTACTAAACCGAGTCTATGAGGAATCACCCTATTATCAAAGAAAGTTCGATGAGGCAGGAGTTAATCCTCGAAAACTAAAAAGCCTGGAAGACTATCAAGACTACCCGTTTTTCGATAAAGACGAAGAGCGAGCTAGTCAGGAGGCTTCTCGAGAAACAGCTGACCACACTTTCGGCCTGCACATCACCTGCGATCCAAAATTGGTCAACCGTGTGTCATCTTCATCTGGGACAACAGGATCACCAACCTATAGCGGCTTTACTTTAAAGGACCGGGAAATCACTAATGACAACCAGGCTCGCGCCTTGGTTCGTCTCGGGATAGAACCCGGGGATGTGGTGATGCACGCCAGTGTGCTTTCAATGTGGATTGCCGGTATCCCAGGTGTTGATTCAATGATGGCATATGGTGCCTGCCTGGTACCGGTCGGTGCCCTAAGCGGTGTGGAGCGGGTCGCTCAGATTGCTCGCGATACCCGGCCCAAATCGATCAAATGCACAGTTTCCTATGCTCAGTATCTGGTCAAGCACATGGAAGAGCGTACGGGTATAGACCCTCGCAAACTTGGACTGGAAAAAGTCGTCGTCTTCGGAGAGCCTGGTGGTTCTATACCAGAGATTTACGAGCCTCTGGAGGAGGGATTCGGTGGCGCTATGGTACACGATATTATGGGCGCGACCGGCTGCCATAGCCCAACCGGGATTTCCTGTGAAGAACATAGCGGCATACATTTCTATGCTGAAGATAACGCCATGTTCGAGATATGTAACCCTACGACTCTTGAATCTTTACCCATTGAAAATGGTGTTGAAGGAGAAATTGTTTTTACCGGTCTAGAGCGAGAGTGCGGACCCCTGATCCGTTGGCGTGACAAAGACATTATCCAGGTTACCACCGAGCCTTGTCGATGCGGACGCCCTGGACCCCGCATGCGATTTAAAGGTCGGGTCGACGACATGCTACTGGTCAAAGGTGTAAATGTATTTCCTAACGCTGTCCGAGATGTGATCAATAAAACCTCCAAATTCACGACTGGAAATATACGTATTGTTAACCCCGACTCTGGTCCGGTTGTACCAGCACCAGTCCTAATCAAAGTTGAGATCAAGAGAGGTTTGTCTGGAGAAAAAAAACGAGAACTTTCCAGTCAACTAGACAGCGCTATCCATCATCAGCTTCGATTTCGGGCTCAGTTTAATTTTATCGACGAAGGCGAGTTTGAACTACTAAAAGGTGCCACCGGAAAGACTCGCTTGGTTGAGCAAATAACCGAACCTATTCAAGCAAGGTAACAGAAGGCAACTACTCATGAAAACGTATAGGGGAAGCTGTCACTGTAACGCAGTGGCATTCCAGATTGAAGCCGACATCGATCAAGTGTCAGTTTGCAACTGCTCAGTTTGTTGCAAGAAAGGCATCCTGCACCACGCTGTCCAGGACAAACACTTCACCCTAATGGAAGGTAAAGAGAGTCTTTCCTTGTACCAGTTTGGCACGCACGAAGCGAGTCACTGGTTCTGCAAACACTGTGGTATCCATACTTTCGGAAGACCACGAATGGATCCAAGTCGATATACCGTTAATGTCCGTTGTCTTGATGACTTTGATGACATTGTAAAGAACGCTACCGAAAAGGTTTTTAATGGAAAACGTCATCCGCTAGATCAATAAACTCCCGCAAAAGGTAAATTCCACTCTCGGAAGAAAATCCATCGACAGCTGACCTCATCCAGAACATCAATGAAATGAATAACCTAAACCGAGTACTTTACGAGCGCCGTGATCGCGTCGGGATAATTACCCTAAACAGACCTGAAGTACTCAACGCTTTTGACCGAGCCATGTATGAAGGTGTTAACCACGCACTACAACTTTTCCGTGACGACAATGCAGCATACGTCGGTGTTCTGCAGGCAGCGGGAGATCGAGCATTTTCTGCCGGTGCCGATGTTAAGGCCATCGCCGAAGATATGAAGACTGGTATGTTTGGAGGTTACGGTCCTCTGATCAGTGACGATGACATGGTCACCGCAAAACCAATCATTGCTGCAGTCCACGGTCACTGTATTGGCGAAGGCGTGAATCTGATGCTTGCCTGCGACTTGGTGGTCGCTGACGAAACGGCCAAGATCGCCGTATCCGAGGCCCGTATTGGGATTAACGCGGTGGACATTCCGCTTAAGTTGGCCCGTAAGGTCGGCTACGCCAAAGCTTTTGCTCTACTCGTGCCAGGTGATGCCAAGGACGCTTCCTGGTGCCAAGAAGCCGGACTGGTAGAGATCGTCACATCAGCTGGCCAAGCGCAAGCCTACGCATTCGAACTCGCAACAGAAATTGCACAAAGTTGCGGACCACTGGCTGTACAAGCCCAAAAGGAAACACTCTGGCGGGCCGTATTTGAAGGCGAGGCCGCAGGCCGGCGTGCAGGAATGAAATGGAGGGAACTGACCCGACCCTCTCAGGACTATGCTGAAGGCCAAAAGGCTTTTATTGAAAAGCGAAAACCAGTTTTCAAAGGGCACTGAATGTGAATCGCGTTTGAAATTCACGAGCCAAAAGTGGACGGTGACAAAGCACTTTTAACTGTAAAATGTATCCAATCCAACCGTAGCTAAATATCTGTAACCTATAACGAAATCGTAACCAACACTGAACGGAGTTAGTCAATGACACTTGGCATTTTGGCAATTGGTGGATATCTGCCGAAAACGCGTCTACAGCGTACGGACATTGCAAAAGCGAATGCGTGGTTCAATCCTGCGCTTAAGGGCTTGGCCAATGGTGAACGAACCATGGCCAACTGGGATGAAGACAGCGTAACTATGGCAGTAGAGGCAGGACGGGACTGCCTGACTGGTATTGACCGCAGTACTGTCTCTGGAATTTATATGGCATCGACCAGCTTTCCATTTCAAGACCGGCAAAATGCCGGGATTGTTGCCGATGCACTCAATCTATCCACTCAAATTCAGACCTTGGACATCTCATCATCGCAACGAGCTGGTAGCTCGGCCCTCTTGACAGCACTGCAGTCTGTTCGCAGTGCCGAAGGACCGATACTGATTTCGGCAAGTGAAAAACGCCGTACACGTGCTGCCAGCCCGCTCGAATTGACGACTGGCGATGGCGCAGCAGCTGTTCTAGTCGGTGAAGGAGAACCGATTGCTCGTTATATAGGAGGACATACAGAGGCTGTTGATTTTGTCGACCATTTTCGTGGTGAAGGCGAGGCCTTTGACTACAGCTGGGAAGAACGGTGGGTCCGCGATGAGGGCTATATGAAGATCGCACCAAACGCTATCAACAGGCTGCTTGATAAAGCCGGTGTTTCGGCACAGGACATAGACAAGTTTTGCTTCCCCGTTGCCATGCGCCGTGCGGCCGCGGGCCTGGCACGCAAGATTGGGATTACGGAGGAGTCCGTAGCGGATAACTTACAACGCAATTGCGGTGAAACCGGTAGTGCCCACTCCCTCGTGCTACTGGTACACGCCATTGAGCAGGCTAAACCAGGTGAGAAAATTCTGGTCATAGGTTTTGGTCAGGGGTGCGACGCTCTGTTATTTGAAGCCACCGAGGCAGTCGAGGTAGCACCTGATCGGCTAGCTATCAGTGGGCATCTTGCTCGAGGCCGATCAGAGAATAGATATACGCGCTACCTTTCATTCAATAACCTGTTAACAATGGAACGCGGCATCCGGGCAGAAGTCGACAAACAGACCGGGTTAAGTACGCTGTATCGAAACAA
>ENA-UPTF01002292-UPTF01002292.1-marine-metagenome-genome-assembly--contig:-NODE-2292-length-11162-cov-5.544429_pt1 | contig 11162 bp, 8 predicted proteins | sample MGYA00238166_ERZ767019 | MGnify/ENA primary metagenome ERZ767019 (study PRJEB28930, sample SAMN06266391) | marine metagenome | isolation source: Sea water from 250 m depth | place: Atlantic Ocean | study... | reverse complement strand
GATTCAAATCAATCCTATAGAATATTATTAGCAGTTAATGATTCTCCTGCAATGAAAAAAACTGTCAAATATGGAGTGAGAGTTGCTCAGGCATTTGGTATTGGCGTGGATATTCTTACAATTAGTACGAAAGAAGAATTTGGAGAAGATTATAAAAAAGCAGCTGACTGGGCAGCAAAGTTATTAAGAAGAAGTGGTATTGAATATAAGAATAGATTTGAAGTTGGAGATCCATCCAATCTCATTGCTAGGAATGCAGGTCAGGATCACATAATAGTAATGGGTGCCTCATCTCGAAATCCGCTGAAAACTTTTTTCAAAGGTAATAAACCATTAAAAGTTTTAGAAAATTGTCAATGTCCTATTTTAATGGTCAAATAAAAATTTAGAGGATAAAAATTATGTTTCAAGATATTGGGTTAATGATTCTTTCAATTATAATACTGATTATGATTTCAGTTCCTCCAATACTTTTCTTGGTTTGGTACATTTTTGATAAAAGGCAAAGTCAGCATTCAGTTCTAAGGAATTTCCCAATATTAGGTCGTGTGAGATATTTTTTAGAAATGCTGGGTCCAGAATTGCGCCAATATATGTTTGATTCAGATGATGAAGGAAAACCATTTAGCCGATCAGACTTTTCTAATATTGTTGTGCAAGGTAAGTATTTAAAAACAGTGATTGCTTTTGGATCAAAGCGAGATTTTGATAAGCCGGGTTATTATATAAGAAATTCAATGTTTCCTAAGCAAAAAGAGGAAATGAAAGTAGTTACAGATCCAAAAATCAAAACTAAACGTTATGTAGGAACTGAAGGGCTATTCTCAAGGAAGGAACATTTGGAGGAAGTTGATGTTTCTCCTTGGACTTTACCTGAAAAAGATGGGATTGTTATAGGCCCTAATTGTAAAAAGCCTTGGAATGTCAAAGGTCCTGTGGGCATGAGCGCTATGAGCTTTGGTGCTTTGGGCGAAAATGCCATTAGTTCAATAAGTTATGGATTAGGTATGGCAACAGGTTCGTGGGTGCATACTGGAGAAGGTGGGATTGCTCCTTATCATACAATTGGTGGTGGCGATGTTATTATGCAGATAGGTTCGGGTATATTTGGAGTGAGAAATGAAGATGGAACTTTTAGCTGGGAAAAGTTCAAAGAAAAATCTGCAATTCCTGAATTGCGTGCCTTTGAAATAAAGTTAGCGCAGGGAGCTAAGATTCGCGGTGGTCATGTGGAAGGTTCCAAGATAAATGAAGAAATTGCCGAAATTAGGGGTGTAAAGCCATGGAAAACGGTTGATTCACCAAATCGTCATAATCAATTTCACGATCTTCCATCGTTGTTTGATTTTATTGATGAGATGCGCGAAGTAGGTGGAAAGCCAGTTGGAATAAAAATGGTAATGGGTGGCCCAGATAGTGCGGATGATATTGCTAAATATATGTCAGACACCGGCCGTGGTCCTGATTACATTACAGTTGATGGTGGCGAAGGTGGATCCGGAGCAACTTATCAGGAAATGGCTGATAGTATGGGCATGCCTATCAAATCTGCAATAATATATTGTGATGATTCACTCAGAAAAAATAATGTCAGAGATAAAGTTAAATTATTTGCTAGTGGAAAATTGTTTAGCCCAGATAAAATTGCAATTGCACTTGCGTCTGGCGCAGACCTTGTAAATATTGCAAGAGGTATGATGATATCTGTTGGTTGTATCGGAGCGCAGAAATGTCATACAAATACATGTCCTGTAGGCGTTGCAACAACAGATCCGCATCATCAAAAAGCATTAGTGATCGATGAAAAAAAATGGAGAGTATTAAATTATGTGATTACCTTAAGAAATGGTTTGCACACATTAGCAGCAGCGGCAGGACTAGATTCCTATACAAAATTCAACCGTAATCATATTGTTTATAGGGATCAATATGGTAAAGTCATTTCTTTAGATGACTTATTTCCATATCCTAAAGCTTAAGTTTCTCTTGAGCTTGGACAACCATAACATATCATCGTAATTTTATAATACAAGCAATGAAAATTTTGATAGATTAGGAGAAATCAAATGGAACTTATACATCCAGTATTTAAATGGCTCCATATTATAGCAGGAGTACTTTGGATTGGTTTACTATATTTTTTTAATTGGGTAAACGGGCATTTTGCTGCAACATTAGATAGCGATACAAAAAAGAAGGTTGTCCCTGAACTAATGCCAAGGGCACTTTACTTTTTCAGATGGGGTGCTGCTTGGACCTGGTTTACAGGCCTAATCCTACTTTTGGTGGTGTTTTATCATGGTGGGCTGACATTCGATGATGGTGCAGATTGGGGATTATCTGCATTTGTTATGATTGCAGTGACATTTTTAGGTGTTTTTATTTATGATTTCATTTATAAAAGTGGATTGGCCTCTAATTTACGTTTAGTAACAATCTTAAGTTTCGTTCTAGTGGGTGTTGTAGTTTATTTAATGAAGGAATGGGCCGGATTTAGTTATCGTTCATTTAATATTCATCTAGGTGTATTGTTTGGGACAATTATGGCATGCAATGTTTGGTTTCGAATTTGGCCTGCCCAACAAGAGATTATAACTGCAATAAAAAATGGTGAGGCTCCAAATGGAGACCTTGTAGCATTGGCAGGTTTACGTTCTAAACACAATACATATATGAGCGTCCCGCTAATTTGGACCATGATCAATCAACATACTACTGCATTAGCCGGTGGAAATTTTGGAATTACTTCATCAACAAATTGGCTTGTTTTAATGCTTATTGTTGCGTTGGGTTGGCACATTGTTTTTCAGATTTATAAAAAATCTGCGAAAGTAGAAGGTTTTTAATAAGTTAATCAGATTGATAAAGCCCTATATTTTATAGGGCTTTATTATTTTATATAATTAATTTTTTTTGTTTGTCTAAAATCACCAGCTTGTATAGTATAAAGATAAATTCCTGAATTAACCTTCTGACCACTATTGTTTGTTGCATTCCATTGAATAGAATTATACCCAGCTTTTTGAGTGGTGCTAACAAGATTTTTAACTATTCTTCCAGTTATATCATAAATAGTAATATCGACTAATTCACTTGTGGGTACATAGTAACTAATAGTAGTTATTGGGTTAAATGGGTTAGGATAATTTTGATTTAATTGAAATTTGTTAATCAAAGATACTTGATCTTCAATTTTTAATACTTTTTCAAGTGCACCTTCATCGATCCATTTTTTAATTAGATCTATTTTGCTTGATTCTAAAGAACCATTAGGCGGCATTGATCCAAGATTTATCTGTTGCCATAAAATACTGCTTTGATGATCATTCGGCACAATAACTGCGCCATTATTTCCTCCAGCCATTAAGCTAGAATAAGATGTTAGATCCAATCCTCCGGAATTACCGTGACAACTAGTACAATTAGAGTCAAAAATCACCTGTATTTCTGTTTGATAATCAATTTGTCCATATGAAAAGGAAAAAATAAATAATATTAGATATGAAAATTTATTAATGTTTTTTAGTTCCTTTTAAAAAAACCTTAGAGCATTTTGTTTTGAGTTTTCATTAAGATCATTTAGAAAAAATATAGTTAAGATAAAGGATAGTATAAAATATAAAGTAACCCCATAACTAAGAAAGTTTTCTAGGCCGTACCAATTGAAATTTTGATAATAAAAAATACTAAATATTATAGTTAGTTTAACTGATTCCACAATAAATGCGTATCTACGATGATCTAAAAGTGAAGTAAATGAAAAGATATTTAATATTATTACGGATGCATACAGTGCATTGAAAACAGTACTATAATCTGATGTAATTATAAAAAAATGAAACATCAAAATATTAGTCACTGTGAGTTGAATCCATCCCCACGAAATCAGCAATGGTGAGTTTTTTGTTTCATATTTGATTTGCTTATGAGGATTATTAATTACTTCGATTGGAAATTTTTCTTTTACATCTTCTGGACGCCAGCCAGTAGGCATAAACCATATTTTTATTTTGTCAATAATGCTTTTTGTATGCCAAGCGTCTTTCAATAGATGCCAAAAATGTTTAAAATTTATAATAACAGGATTCCATGTTTTCATTGGTTTCAATGTACCATAAACTGGCTTTACAGATTCAAGCTCAGGTTGAAAAGTGCCGAAAAGCTTATCCCATATAATTAGTATTTGACTGTAGTTCTTATCAATATATTCAGGATTAATTGCATGATGTACACGATGATGAGAGGGCGTTACTATTAAATATTCTAATAATCCCAGTTTTCCAATTAGTTGAGTATGATACCAAAATTGCATAAATAAATGCAAAGGTCCTAATACAGCAAAAATCGCAGGAGGAATACCGAGCAAAGCTGCTGGTATCATAAAGATTGCTGAAAATTTTACTGTGTTTGAAATTGATTGTCGTAACGCACATGATAGATTAAAGTCTTCACTGCTATGATGAATAATATGTCTATTCCAAAAAATATTTACACGATGGTTTAAGCGATGCATCCAATAGCCAGCAAAGTCTTCTACAACAAAAGCGATAACTACAGCTAGCCAAATTGGTGTCAATTTGTAGATTGCTATATTTTCAACAAGCCAAGAATAGCTAATAATAACAAAGGAAAATTTTATTCCATCTCGAACTGTGTTGGTTACACCAGAGCTAAGGCTGGAAATCATATCCGCAGATCGATTAATTTTTACCCCTTTTATTTTTGCTATCCATGCTTCTAAACTTATCAGAAGCACAAAAGTTGGAATCGCAAAAAAAAGAGATTTTATGTAGAAACTCATATTCCCTAATAGATATGTAACCTAATCATAGGTTAAAAAATCAACCCATGTTTTTTTGTCTCTAAAATTAATTAGCTTATAATTCGCAAACCATATCATGACCACAGCACATTGGTGATTTTATTTTTCCATGACCTTCTGGACATTTTGCAATAGCCACTTGTGTTCCATCATCTTTTGTAAGATGATCATGCAACAATTCTTTTCCACATTTAACACAGTTCATGCCAGAAACGCCCATACCACAATGGTCACATTTATATTCAGCCATTTTCTACCTCTTATATTTGTTTGAAGTAACAAATAAATTTACATCAGATAATATTTTTATTGGATTATATTTAAATAATAATAATAATTATTACTAATTATTATTAATTTTTGGTATGCGATATAGTTATCAAAGAGAGGCAATTAAGAAGGTTGTGAAGGGAACCAATTCTCATCCGACAGCAGATTGGATTTATAACCAAACTAAAAAAATTATTCCAAAAATTAGTCTGGGTACAGTATATAGAAATCTAAAACAATTGTCTAAAGACGGGGAAATAAATACAATTTATGATGGTAATATTGCACGGTACGATTGGAATATCGAATCTCATGATCATCTGAAATGCACTCAATGTGGGGATCTTGTTGATGTTCATTTAGCTCATGATGAATTCAAATCAATTGTAAAAACAAAATTTAAATTTGATGTCGATGATGTGGAAATGACTATCATTGGCACATGTTCAAAACACGCAAAAAAATAGGATTTATTATGGAAGAAAATGGTAAGTGCCCTGTTTCACATGGCTCAAACAGTCAGCACTCTCTTGGCTCAATGTCAAATAACCAGTGGTGGCCAGATCAGTTAAATCTAACTATACTTCATCAGCATGATCATAAGTCTGATCCAATGGATAAAGATTTTGATTATCGAGAAGAATTTAGAAAGCTTGACTATGATGCATTAAAAAAAGATCTAAATGATCTTATGACGGATTCACAAGATTGGTGGCCTGCAGACTATGGTCATTATGGACCTTTCTTTATTCGAATGACTTGGCACGCTGCAGGTACTTATAGAATTGCTGACGGTCGTGGTGGTGGTGGTACTGGAAATCAGCGATTTGCACCACTCAACAGTTGGCCTGATAATGGGAATTTAGATAAGGCTCGCCGACTCCTTTGGCCGGTTAAACAAAAGTATGGAAATATGATTAGCTGGGCTGATTTATTAATACTTGCAGGTAATGTTGCAATTGAATCGATGGGTGGTAAGACTTTTGGTTTTGGTGGTGGACGACCTGATATATGGGCACCTGAAGAAGATATTTTTTGGGGAAAAGAAAATGAATGGCTGGGTAATAATCGTTATACTGGTGAACGTGATCTTGATAAACCTCTTGGCGCTGTTCAAATGGGTTTGATCTATGTTAATCCACAAGGACCGGATGGGAATCCAGATCCGCTTGCAAGTGCAAAAGATATTCGCGAAACATTTAGTCGAATGGCTATGAATGATGAAGAAACTGTTGCTCTTACTGCAGGTGGACATACTTTTGGCAAAGCTCATGGCGCAGGCTCAGAAGATCTAGTCGGCGTAGAGCCAGAAGGTGCTCCAATTGAACAAATGGGTTTTGGTTGGAAAAGTGAGCATGGCTCAGGTCAAGGACGAGATAGTATAACAAGTGGTATTGAAGGACCATGGACTCCTAATCCAACTCAATGGGATAATGGATATTTTGATCTACTTTTTGGATATGAATGGGAATTAGTTAAGAGTCCAGCGGGTGCGCATCAATGGCATCCAATTGATCCAAAAGAAGAACATCTTGCTCCAGACCCTGAAGGTTCTTCTGCTAAAGTAACCACAATGATGACAACAGCAGATATGGCGATGCGAGAGGATCCAATATATAAAGAGATTTCAAAACGTTTTCATGAAAACCCTGATCAGTTTGCAGACGCATTTGCTCGTGCATGGTTTAAATTACTTCATCGTGATATGGGCCCTCGCTCACGTTATATGGGTCCTGAAGTTCCTGAGGAAGAACTTATATGGCAAGATCCAGTTCCTAAAGGAAGTACGGATTATGATGTAGATGTTGTTAAAGAACAAATTACTGAGAGCGGATTAACTGTTCAAGAAATGGTAGAAACTGCTTGGGCAAGTGCTTCAACATTTCGTGGTTCTGATTTGCGTGGAGGAGCTAATGGGTCTCGTATTCGTCTGGCTCCGCAAAAAGATTGGGAAGCAAATAAACCGGAGCAGTTAGCACGTGTATTAGAAGTACTTGAAAATATTTCTAAAGATACTGGTGCATCCCTAGCAGATGTTATTGTGCTAGCAGGTAATGTTGGCATTGAGAAAGCATCTGGTATGAATGTTTCGTTTACACCTGGTCGTGGAGATGCTACTAAAGATCAAACTGATGCTGATTCATTTGCAGTTTTAGAACCTTTTTCTGATGGCTTTAGGAATTACCATAATAATAATCTTGAGGTTACACCTGAGCAGATGTTACTTGACAAAGCTCAACTTCTTGGTTTAACTGCACCAGAAATGACAGTACTTGTTGGCGGTATGAGATCATTAGGTATTAGTTCAGATGGGCATGGTGTATTTACTGATACTGAAGGCAAGTTAACCAATGACTTTTTTGTCAATTTGCTTGATATGAATGTAGAATGGAAGCCATCTGGTAGGAATTCTTATGAAGCAACAGATCGTTCTACAGGAGAAAAAGTAAGAACCGCAACACGAGTTGATCTTGTTTTTGGGTCTAATTCTCAGTTAAGAGCGTTAGCAGAAGTCTATGCTTCAAATGATTCGCAGAAAAAATTTGCGAATGACTTTGTGGATGCATGGACAAAAGTGATGAATCTTGATCGTTTTTGATTTTGATTGATCAAATTTGATTATTGAATTAGACTAAAATCCTATTATTTAGCATTTCTGAATATTTGATAATATTCAGAAATGCTAAATCCATTATATAATAACCTTTATTTTATAAATAACCTTTAATGAACAATTACTACAACAATTGGATTCATAAATTATTAGAATATCCTAAAATGACTTTGTCTTTATTGGCTACAGTTACAGTCTTATTTGCGAGTTATTTGTCTGATCTAAAAATGGATTTTTCGATTGAACAATTATTTAGTCAAAATGATCCAGTAATTGATCGCTTTATGACTTTCCGTGAAGAATTTGATGGTGTAGATAATATTATATACTTGTTTTATAAGACGGAAGATCCATTCTCATATGATAACTTAGTCAATAATAGAAAAATGATTGAGGTTTTTGAGTCAATTAATGGTGTCAATAATGTATCTAGTTTGACCAATATTGAATTGTTTACTGATGGGGGGGATTATTTGCTTTCGCCAGTATATGAAAGTATTCCAAAGTCCCTTGATTCTTTAGAATCTTCGAAAGATCAAATATTAAATTCTAATTTACTCAAAAATTATTTGATATCTGATGATGGAACTATAGCCGCTATTTTGATAGAAATAGATGCGGCATTTAATGAGCATGATGGTAGAGAACAAATAATAAAGGAAATTGATAGACTTCAGGGATTAGTTGATTGGGAGTGGCATCAAACGGGATTGCCTATCATTCGAACGAGATACGTTCAATACATGATCGCTGATAATATTAGATTTTTAGGTCCCGTTATATTAATGCTTTTCCTTTTTCTTGGTATTTTGTTTCGATCTTGGGCGGGGTTGCTTTTACCTGTTTTGGTTGTTTTCTTAACTATTATATGGACGTTAGGATTTATGGTTGCGAGCGGTATTACTATAAATATTATTAGCTATATTATTCCTACTCTTCTAATGGTTGTGGGTGTAAGTGATTCTGTACATTTTTTAGTAAAGTATTATTCTGCCCTGAATGATTTGAAAGATAAAAAACAGGCTTTGGTTCAGACTTTGAAAAAAATTGGTATGGCAATTTTCTTCACAAGCATTACTACAGCAATTGGTTTTGGTGCACTTTCTATGGTAAGAATTGAAATCGTAAAAGAATTTGGCATTTTTACTGCAGTAGGTGTGTTTTTTGCATTTATTATTACTGTATTATTGATTCCTTCTTCCTTAATATTATTAAATAAGACACCTCAATCAAAATTAGATAGCTATTCAACTGGACTTAGGGTCAGAATCATTAACAGTTTTATTAAGCTAGTTCGAGCCTATCCAAAACGAATCGTGATTTTTGGAATCGCAATTTCTATTCTTGGTTTATTTGGCGCCCTTCAAATAAATCCCCATTCAAAATTACTTGATGACTTAAGACCAGGTAATCCACTTTTAGAGGATATGCGTCTAGCTGAAGAAAGAATGGGTTCTGTTCTACCATTAGAGATTGTGATTGAACTTAACGAAGATGGTCAATTTGAAGACATCCAAGATGTTGCTATAATATCTTTTCTCGATGATGTATCTAATTATGTATCTAATATATCCGAAGTAGGCAAAGTGATTTCAGTTAGTGATTACTTAAAAGAGATTAACCAAGCGATGAATGATGGTAACCCTGATTATTATCGAATACCTAAATCAAGAGATATAATATCGCAATATATGTTACTTTATGAAAGTGAGTTTGAGTCCTTTGTAAATATAGACTATACCAAGCTAAGAATCGCAGCACAGATTAAAGATATTGATTCACGTCGCAGTGCTGAAATAGAAAAAGAAATAAATAACTATATTGCTTCCAGAATTCCAGATGGGTTGAAGGCAGAGGTAACGGGTACTGCCTTACTTGCCTTAAAGACAAATAATTATTTAGTTAATAACTTGTTAGCAAGTTTTTTTATAGCGCTACTCATCATAACATTTCTAATGATCTTTTTATTTCGTTCAGTAAAAATGGCACTTATTTCAATACTTCCTAATATTATACCAATGATGACCATGGCCGCAGTTTTAGGATTTTTCCAAATTCCTTTAAGGCCTGCGACTGCAATGACATTTGCTGTAGCATTTGGTATCGCTGTTGATGATACTCTCCACTATTTGATTCGATATCGAATGGAATTATCACAGCAACATTATAGAAAAGCCAATGATGCAGCTCTTTTAGGTACAGGTATTGCAATGATGACTACAACTGCAATTTTATCAGCTGGTTTTCTAGTACTTACTTTATCTCAATTTAAACCTACGATTGAGTTTGGAATGTTAGCGGTCATTACTATTGTTACTGCATTAATCAGTGATATTACATTTCTACCCGCATTATTAAGTCAAATAAAGCCTAAATTCAAAAAAATGAGGGTTAAATAATTATAATAAAATATTTTTTAACTATATTTTTTGTACTATCATTCAGTTTTGCCCAAAATGAAAACTATTTCCAACAATATGTACAGTATGATATTGATGTAACACTAAATGATGAAAATCATACTTTAAAAGGTTATGAAAAACTGAATTACAAAAATAATTCTCCTGATAAGTTATCTTTTATATGGTTTCACATTTGGCCAAATGCCTATAAGAATGATTCAACTGCATTTGCAAAGCAGGCAGGTTCTGAATCAAGATTTGCTAGCTCTGATTCGCTCAACAGAGGGTTCATAGATAGTTTAAACTTCACTGTAAATGGAGAAAAAATTAATTGGGAATATCATCCAGAATGGATTGATGTTGTAAAGCTAAATCTAAAATCTCCTTTAAATCCTGGAGAATCAATAAGTATTGAAACCCCATTTTTTGTAAAAATCCCAACAGTTTTTTCACGTTTAGGACACACTGGACAGCATTACGAAATGACACAATGGTACCCTAAGCCTGCTGTCTATGATCACAAAGGCTGGCATCCAATGCCCTATCTAAATCAAGGTGAGTTTTATTCAGAATTTGGAACTTTTGATGTAAAAATTACATTACCTCAAGATTATCGAATTATGGCTACTGGTGATATTATTGGAGGAGATGATGAATATAATTGGTTGGATTCATTAGCTGCTGTTACAGATTCAATTAATCAATTACCTGCAGATGATTTTAAAATTTGGTTGAAATCTAATAAGAAAGTTGTGAATATTAAGTCAGACTCATCGGTGGCATCCGAAATGAAAACAATCCATTTCCACCAGGAAAATGTACATGATTTTGCTTGGTTCGCAGATAAAAAATGGCTTGTTCAAAAGGGTAAGCTATCCTTAGCTGAGTCAACACGGGATGTGACACTTTGGTCATTTTATTTACCAAAAAATGCAGAAATGTGGAAAAACTCTATTGAGTATTTACATGATTCAGGATACTGGTATAGTCGTTATTATGGTGATTATCCTTATAATCATATTACAGCTGTAGATGGTGATCTCTCTGCTGGAGG
>ENA-UPTF01002288-UPTF01002288.1-marine-metagenome-genome-assembly--contig:-NODE-2288-length-11183-cov-3.841527_pt1 | contig 11183 bp, 13 predicted proteins | sample MGYA00238166_ERZ767019 | MGnify/ENA primary metagenome ERZ767019 (study PRJEB28930, sample SAMN06266391) | marine metagenome | isolation source: Sea water from 250 m depth | place: Atlantic Ocean... | reverse complement strand
CAAATTACTTTATCAAATATACCTACTGGTAGAGGATCTTGGGATTTAAATAGAAAATGGATCATAGAAAGACAAAAGAAATATAATTTAAATATTTCTAACGAAGGGATAAATAAATTAATAGAATTACTAGGAAGTAATTATAGATACATTGATAACGAATTGCAGAAACTAAGTAATTATAAGCCTGAAGGGAATATAATCATTGATGATATAGAAATAATGGTCTCTGGAATTAAAGAAGATTCCATTTTTGAATTGATTGATTCTATTATGGTAAAAGACAATTTGAAAGCATCTAAAATATTGGAAAATTTGATTGAACAAGGAAATAGTTTCTTCAACATTATAAATATGATTGCAAGACAGGTTAGACTTATATTAATAACCAAAGATTTACTTAAAATGAAGATTGACTATTCAGATATAAAACGTCAGATTCAAATTTCTTCTGACTACGCATTTAACAAAATTATTTCTCAATCTAAAGAAACAGAAGAAGTTAGATTGAAAAATAGTTTGAGATTACTACTAGATATAGATGTTGATATAAAAAGTGGATATAAATCTGAAAAAGAATATATTAAAAAATTGATTTTTTTACTATGAAGTTTCTCTTATTATTAATAATATTTTCTTTTGTTTCTTGCGAAAAAAATGAGGAACAAAAATTTTTACTTGATGATAACAAACCAAATATCTATTCTGCAGAGGCATCGCTTTCCTTATATTTAAAATCACAAAATTTAATGAAACAACAAAAATATAAAGAAGCAGAAAAATCTTACGAAAAATTACTTAATATTGAACCAAATTTTTCTAAAGCATGGGAAGGACTTGCAGAATCTAAAATTATGCAAGGAGATTTTGAAATCTCAATAGAATATTTGAACAAAGCTATTATACTTAATTCTAATATTTCGACTCATTATTCAATAAGGGCACTGGTAAATTATTATTTAAACCTGTTTGATAAAGCTACAAAAGATGCAATCCTAGCTAATTCAATAGATCCAAAAGATACATTAGCCTTAATTGTTTTGGGAGCTATAAAATCTTTCGAAGGCGATACTGTAACTTCAAATAATTATTATGAAGAAGCTATTCAAATATCACCAGATGATTCTTCTATATATTTTTGGAGAGCTAAGAGTTTAAGGTTTAATCGAATGTATGAAAATGCATTGAAAGATTTTGATAAAGCAATAATTATGGATAGATCTAGAGCTTCTTATTTTTATGAACGTGCGGTTTTATATATACAAATAAATGAACTTGATAAAGCAAAATCGGACTTAGAGGAAGCCATTGAAATCTCGAAAAACCCCAGGAATTCATTGATGTTAGAAAAATCTAAATTATTATTAAATTCTTTAAATAATGAATAAAATCTTTATATATATTTTATTGTCAATTTTTCTATTTCTAAATGTTTGTTCTAAAACATTAGCATTTGAAGGAAAAATTTATAGTATAGAATCAAATGATTTTTACAGTATAGATTACATTGAGCTCATAAATGAAAAGCAAATCATACAAAAGTTTAAGATCATCAAGCAACTTGATGCACATTTTTCACCTTCACATATGAAGGAACATATGCTTAATGCAGATAATGTTATAGTGGAATACACAAATAGTAATGGTGAAAAAATTCTGGATACATTAGAAATATCAGGGCATTAATTTTTCAATACGTCTTTTTTGATTTCCTCATAGTTTGTGAATCCTTGGTATCTTTCTACTATAAATCCATTTGAATTTATCAAGAAAGTCCAAGGCTCATCTTCTAGTCCAAAACTCTCAACTGCTTTATTTACTATGCCAACAGATAAATTACCTTCTTTTTTAATTTCTTCAAAATTGCTCCAAATTTCAACGTGAATAAAGATTAAGCTGTCAGAGAAATCTTCATGCAATTTTTTCATCTCTAGAATTTGAGGACCGCAAGTTCCTGTTTGACATAAACCAGGGGTTGTAAAAAAAATAACTATTGGTTTATCTAAATTTAAAGCGTCATCTAAGCTATATTTGTAAAATATTTTATACGGTGTAGGATCAGTGGTTATAGAATTGATATCTTCTAAATTTGTATTTGGTGTCTTTATGTTAGAAATTTTATCCCCAATGAATGGAACTTTACTATTAGCTTTAACTAAAAGTGTTGCTTTATTGGTTAAATTATTTAGTTTATCTTTACCATAAATTTCCCAATACCCTTCAGAAGTAAAATTAATTTTAGTAGTTAAAACATATTTATTATTTGGCCATTTAACGACATTGAAATTTTCTATTTTTTTTCTATTTTCTTTATCTATTTTTTTATATGATAATTCAATATTTTCTCTTAAACTTGTACCTTCACTATCTATTATTGACAAGACAATTCTATTCTGGCCTACATTGATTTCATTTGTTATAAGAAATAAAGAGATAAATTTATTATCATTTTCACAAGAAATAGTGATAAATATTAAAATTATCAATAATATTACTTTTCTCATTACTTAATGGTTAACATTTTGGTGGGATTAGTATCTACCATTTTGGTTATATTTTCTTTATCTATTTTTCTAGCTTTCATCCAAGGTATTACATGGTTTATTATATGATCAAATCCGTGTCCACCAAATTCTTTCAGTCTATGTTTCGTACAGATATCATGTGCCAGTAGTATTTTATCTTCAAATCCCTTATGTATTAAAAATTCGATCATATTTATTCTCTCATGATCACCTGGCATGTATGTTTCAGGTGCTAGTGGATAGAAAGGACTATCATGTCCCCATAGGTCTAAATTCAGATATACACCAGTATCTGCAGTTTCTTTTAGTATATTATTGTCAAAAATCGTTCTATCTATATGGCCCATTACTACATTATCTAAGTTGGCTCCTAGTTCATCTATATATTTTATGATTTCCAAAGGAGCAATTTGATTCCTTCCGGGATGAATCAATAATGGTAATCCTGTTTCCTTATGAGCTAAAACAGAAGCTTCCATAGAAAGTTTTTCATTTTCGGTCCATGGCCAAGAACAGCCTACTTCACCTATGATTCCAGATTTCACTGTTGAGCTATCTACACCAATTTTTATATCGTTAATAATATTTTCATATAATCCTTCTATACCATCTTTTGCATAACCTTTATTTTGAGCTAATTCAACATAATACCCTGTACCCATAACTATATTTACCCCTGTTTTTTTACTTATGCTTTGTAATTTTATTGGATTTCTGCCGAGTCCTATATTTGTTACATCAACAATAGTTTTCCCCCCAGCATTTTTAAAGTAACTTAACTCCTTACAAGCTAAGTTTTCATCATCATAAACTAAATTATCTTTCGAAGATGCCCAATTAAATCTTATCCATCCCATATTTTCTAATGACAGCTTTTTATTCATCATGGATTTTTCTTTAGGATTGAGTGGTTCTGTTAGTATCGCTTCAAAATTTATCAATATATGGTCATGTGTAGAAGTAATCCCAATTTCTAAGGGATCAATTGGGCCTAAAACAGTCATTACTTTTCCAAAGTTTTCATTATTTGACATTTTAAAAATCAGGCTCCATACTCACATCTAATATCCCAATTGGTTTTCTATCATCACAATACCATAAAGTATTGTCTTTTATGGTCATTCCATGTACTTGTACAGGATGGGGAACTCTGAAACTATCATAAATCCTAGAATCAGAAAGTCTTATTCTAGCTACAATTCCCATTGCAGTATCTGCCACCCATATGTTTCCTTCTTCTTTTGACCAAGCAATTCCATGTACTCTATATCCAGGAACTTTTGTACGACTTACTTCTTTCCAATTCTGTGGATCCATGACGTGTATATATTGTGAAGGAGGAGATGCGACATAAAGTAAACCTTCTTTCCATTCCAACCCATGGTCTCCTGTATTTTGATAATTTTCAGAATCGTGTTCTCTTGTAGCATTCATTCCTTGTCCAGGAGATTCAAATATTTCTATAGTCTCTCCAGATTTTGAATCAATTTTATAAATTTTACAATTATAAGTAGACGCTACCCAAATATTTCCATTGTCATCTAAGGTTATGCCTGAAGATTTAACTGTTTCTGTTTCAAAACTTTTTATAGTCTTACCATTCGTCCAATCTAAGAGATAAACATAATTATTTCCTTGATCAATCACCCATAACCCTTCTTCGGATGCCTGTAAACCATTAGGCTTAGGGCCTGGACAATTGAAAAGTTGAACAGGATCTGCAATTTTTGTCATATCATACTCCTTTACTTTCTTTATAATGCAATAACTTTTTTATCTGTATCTTTATTTGACAGAAATTCATTTGATAGATTAACTCCACACCCAAAATCATTACTTGCGTAAGCATACCCGTTTTCAATTTTTGGGAGTTTATTTACAATTTTTTGATACCATGTATTATTAAATGCCCTGACGGTTTCTTGAATTATTGTGTTTGGAACATTTAATGAGAGCTGAATAGAAAAAGCCAGAGTTACAGGGCCAACACAGTCATGAGTTGCTATGGGGATATTATATGATTCAGCCATTGTACTGATCTTTTTAGCTTCAGAAATCCCTCCTGTCCAAGATATGTCAAACATGCATATCGTTGCTGCCCTTTTTTCGAACATCTCCCTAAACTGCCACCTGCCAGCTAAGGTTTCAGAAGCAGTAGTAGGAATGAAGGTTGATTTTTTAAATTGATATAATGTATCAAAATTATCCATGGGAATGGGGTCTTCTATCCAGAATGGATTATAAGGTTCAACTGACTTTGCGATTCTAATTGCAGATGGTAGATTCCAAAATGAATGTAATTCAAGCATTACTTCCATTTTGCTTTTAAATTTTTCTCTAATTAATCTAAAAGGCTCAGATCCTTCTTCTAGTTCAGCAAGGTCAATCATGTTTCCATCATTATTTGGAACGAACTGATCAAAAGGCCAAATTTTCATTGCAGTAAAACCATCTTCTAATAAGCTTTCTGCTAATCCAACTGGATCATTAATAAAAGCATATTGATCTTCATATGGTTGATCTTTCTGATAATCAATGTCCCCTGGTAGTTTTGAACCTGCTCGGTTAACTCCATAAGAATATCCTGCACAAGTATTATAAACTTTTATTTTTTCTCTTGATAACCCTCCTAATAGATCATATAGAGGGACTTTTAATCTTTTAGCTTTTAAATCCCAGAGAGCCATATCTATTGCAGATAATCCTCTCATTTCACCAGAATTACCTATTTTTATATGTGATCCAACTTTAGATAATATTTCCCAATGTAAATCTATCTTAGAAGGATCTTTCCCTAAAAGATAATCAGAAGCTTCCCCCATAATGAATGCTTCCACTGTAGATGGATCGTATGAAGTTTCTCCGATTCCTTCAAGTCCATCATTTGTTTTCACCAAAACCCAAATTATTTTAGGATAACTTGGGTTTCGAATAGTTGTTATTTGTTCAATTGATAAATTACCTGACAATATGTTTCCTTACAAAACAGGTTTATTTGCAGGCATTGCTTTCAGCATTTCCAATCGGGATGTAACGGAAGGATTTTGAAGAGCAGTTGGTCTTTCTCCTCTTAATACTGCTGCTACTTGTTGAGAAGCTCTTCTTCGTGATAACCAGGCTGAACGAGTAGATTGTCCAGCAACGTGTGGAGCTACTATTACATTAGGCATACTGAATAATGGATTATTAGGATCAGCTGGCTCTTGTTCAAAGACATCTAAACCTGCTCCTCTAAACTTTTGATTGTTTAATGCATCGATCATTTCTTTTTCAACAACAACAGCTCCTCTACATACATTAATGAAATAGGCACTTGATTTCATAAGATCAAATTGTTCTTTCCCAATCATATGGTGAGTTTCAGGATTAAGGGGAACAATTGTAACTACATAATCAGATTTCTTAAAAATATCGTTTAGATCCCATACTTGTTCTACTCCATACTCTTTTATTAACCAAGGTGGACAATAAGGATCATATACCAATGTTTTCATTCTCCATGCACCCAATTTTCTAGCGATTTGTCTTCCTATATTTCCAAATCCAATAATACCTAGGGTCTGTTCATCTATTGGTTCTATAGGACTAAATTCCGAGGCGTTCCATTTACCTCCATTTCTTAACTGCAAAGTATATTGAACTGTTTGTCTATTAAGTGCTAAAGCAAAAGTAACAGCTTGATTTGATACTTCTTCTGCACACATACCTGCACCATTCGTTATCATAATTCCATGTTCTGTAGCAGCTTCTGCATCAATATGATTAAACCCATGTGAATAAACTGCTAATACCTTACATTTTTTAGTGGACTTGATGAATTGCTCACTACCCCAACCAGCTCGATTCATAATTGCATCTGCATCTTTAACAACTTCCATTGCTTCACCTTCAGAAGATGGATTTGCTTTTACGAATTCTATATCTAGGTCTGCCATTTCAGCTCTTTCATATTCTAATTTGTCATCTTCAGGTCCTAGAAATACTACTTTATATTTAGCCATTTATAATCCTTTCATGTTTATTTTCTGTTTTCATATAATTTATTCTAATTGCATATATCGTATAAAATTATTTTTAAAAATATATTCCATTTAGTTATAAATAATAACATTTTCTACTTGTTTTTATATAAATTAAAATAAAAAGAAAAAAAATACATATGACGAACCAACTATTAGATACTTTTACTGAACTATCAAAACTTCCTACCACATCATTTTATGAACAAAAAATTTTGGAATATATAAAAACTAAACTTACTTCATATAAAATAGAATTTCATCAAGATTCCTGGGGAAATATTATTGCAGAAGTTAATGGTAAAACTCCAAATGAAATAGTATTTATAGCTCACACTGACCATCCTGGTTTTGAAATTATATCTAAACATAAAAAGAACGTTTATTTGGCGAAAGCTTTGGGAGGATTGCCAAAAAATTGTGTAACCAATCAAACAAATGTAAAAATAATTTCAAACAGAAATGATTTTTTTAATGGGAAGATTATAAATTTTTATTCTAAAGATAATAAAAAAATAAATGTCCCAAAAGATTATAGATGGATGACCTCTGAGTTTGTTTTAATTGAATCTGATTCGGAAAAGATTAATTTACCAAGTTTTGCTGTATTTGATTTGCCAGAAACCTAATATTTAGGAGAAAGAATTGTTACTCCTGTTGCTGACGATTTGGCTGGATGTGCTCTAATTATTGAAACATTGAATAAATTAAATAAAAGTTCTAATGAATATTCTTTTAAGGGTATTTTCTCAAGGGCTGAAGAAGTAGGACTTATAGGTGCTAGATTAATTGCAGCGAATGAATTGATTGAAAAAAATTCTATAATTGTTTCTATCGAAACAAGCAGTGAATTGCCAGGAGCAAATTTCGGGAAAGGACCGATAATAAGAACGGGAGACCGTATAACAACTTTTGACAATAAAGCGGAACTTATACTATTACAATCTGTGAAAGAAATACTACAAAAAGATATAAAATTTGCTTATCAAAGACAACTCATGAGTGCAGGAGGATGCGAAGCATCTGCTTTTGCAATTTTCGGATATTCAGTTACAGGGTTAGCATTACCTCTACGTAACTGGCATAATGGTAATGAAGAAGGAGATGTTGAACCTGAAGAGATAAGTTTGTTAGATTTTGAGAATGCATATAAAATTATGACAAACTTAGGAAAATTAGATATTGTAGAAATGAAAGATTATTTTAAAAATCTTGTGATGATTCCTGAAGATGCCAAAAAATTATTGAATGAGGAGTAGTTATGCCTGAGATTGATGGATCTTATTTGGTTGCGAAAACACTTAAAGAAGAAGGTGCAGAGTGTTTGTTTTATCTAATGGGTGGGCCAAATTATGAAATTATAAATAATTCTGAAGACTTTGGAATAAAGACGTATGATTTTCGCCACGAACAGGTAGCTGCAATGTCAGCACATGCATATACCAGAGTTACAGGTAAACCAGGTGTAACAACTGCTGCTTCAGGTCCAGGAACCTTAAATTTATTGACAGGGCAATATAATGCTTTTGTGGATTGTGCTCCTATGATCACTTTGGGTGGAGCAGGTCCTTTGAAAGATTTTTACAGAGGAGGATTCCAAGAGATAGATCAAGTGGCCATTTTTGAAAAGGTATCTAAAGCCACCTTTAGACCTACTTCAGCTGAACAATATCCTCAAATAGTTTCTCATGCTTTCAGAATTGCTACATCAGGTAGACCTGGACCTGTTTATATAGATTGTAATGAAGATGTTTTATATGAAAAAGTTATTGAAAAAAATTTAAACCAGCCCACAAGGTCTTCTGAAAAAGCATCTCCTAATGGTGATCCTGAATTGATTTCAAAATCTATAAATTTATTAAAAAAAGCTAATGCTCCAATTATACTTGCAGGAGGAGGTACTTTTTGGTCTGATTCATCAAGTGAATTGAAACAGTTGATAGATAATTCTGGAATACCATTTTATACCACTCCAATGACTAGAGGAATAGTATCTGACGATCATCCTTTTTCCTATCCTGCTGCGAGATCTAGTGCTTTTAGAGAAACAGATTTTGTATTAGTTCTAGGAACAAGATTTAATTGGATTATGACTTATGGTAATAGAATAAATCCAGATGCAAAAATCATACAGGTAGATATTTTTGAAGAGGAAATTGCACATAACAGAGAAGTAACACTAGGAATTGTAGGGGATTGTAAACAAGTTATAAATCAATTAAATGAAGAATTATTAAAACAAAATATAAAGTCAACTCAATGGGAACCATGGAGAAATAATTTATCTGAACAAGAAAAATCTAGATTAGAGAGAGTAAAACCTTTAGAAGAATCTTCCCAATCTCCGATTCATCCCTTGAGACTATGTAAAGAATTAAGAGAAATCATGGACCCATCATCCATAATTAGTATAGATGGAAATGAAATATTACATTATGGAAGACAAAGTATTCCTTGTTACAAACCTGGACATTCAATCAACTCGGGACCAACAGGATGTATGGGTGTAGGATTACCTTACGCAATCGGTGCTAAAATAGCAAAACCTAACAATCAAGTATTTTCTCTACATGGCGACGGATCATTAGGAATGAATATTCAAGATTTTGATACTGCTGTAAGACATAATTTGCCCATTGTTGTAGTGGTTTCAAACAATGAAGGATGGACAGCAAGAGTTGAAGGAATTAGAAAACCCGGAAGAGAGTTGGGTTTTACTAGATTTGATTTGATTGCAGAATCTATGGGAGGTTATGGTGAATTAGTTGAAAAGCCTGAAGATATCAAACCAGCAATTGAAAGAGCGATAAATTCAAACCTTCCTTCTATAATAAATGTCCACACAGATCCTACTGCCAGAGCTATTTCCAAATTTGTTGGCTCAAAAATGGAGTAATAAAAATATGAATGACAATTTAAATAAAGACTTCGAGTGTATAAAATGTGAAAATATAGAATTTGTTGAAGGAAAAATAAATACGACAGGAAGTGGGTTATCTAAATTTTTCAATATTCAACTTCACACATTTCAAACTATTTCATGTAGCGAATGTGGATATACAGACCTTTTTAGAAGAGAAAAAAGTAGCTTCTTGTCAAGGTTATTACAGTTTTTTACAAATTAACTGAAATACAATTTATCTTTCAGTAATAATTCCTCCATTTATATTAATTGACTGTCCTGATATATATTTTGATTTATTAGATGCAAGAAAATATATCAAATCTGCGACTTCGTAATCTTTTCCTATTCTTTTTAAGGGGATCGTATTTTTTAGTTTTTTAAGGGTGTTTTTATCTAATTTGTCTAATCGTGCGGTTTGTATGGGTCCAGGTGCGACACAATTAACCCTTATATTGTTGCTTGCTAACTCTTTCGCCAAAGCTTGGCTAAAACCCTCTAGACCAAAATTAGCTGCATTATATGCCGCCATATTAGCATTTCCAGATTTTCCAGCTGTTGAAGAAATATTTATGATTGATCCATTAATTTGACTATCAACCATCTGTCTAGCAACTAATTTTGTAATATAAAAAGCACCAAATAATTTTACTTTAATAACTTTCATAAATTCTTTATTATCTAAATTTATTACTGGAACTCTATCTTCGCCGATCCCAGTTGAAGCATTATTCACAAGAACATCTATTCTGTTGAACTTTTCTATAATTAGCCTGAATGCTGACTCAACGTCTATTTCATTGGAAATATCTAATTCTATAGGTAACACCTCTACATCGAATTTTTCTAACTTTTTTGCTAAAGAATTGACTCCTGTCCAGTTGATATCCTTTTCATATTTTGGGAATGATTTTTTATCTCTTTTGGTTCCGGTTATAACTATGTCATAATTATTTTTTGCAAATAAAAGTGCAGTAGATGCGCCAATTCCCTTTAATCTACTTGCTCCTGTTATAAAAGCTACTTTTCTCATAATGAAATTTTATAATGATTTATATACTAATTATTTTATAGACATTATAAATGGATATTAATTTTAATAACCCAGATTTAGATTTAGATATACTTAAATCAATAATTCGAAAATATTCTCGAAAAGATTTTATTCTCATAAAAGATGAACAATTAATGCCTGAAGAGTTTCAAGAATTATTAAATGAAATCGATTTTAGTATCACTGAACTGTCATTTACTTCTTCTTCAATTTATTCAGATCGAATGGACTTGAATCTATGTACAAAAATCTTTGCATGTGTTTGTACCATTTATGATTCACTTGACACATTCATAGAAACAGATAAAAGATTTTATTTTAACATATCTGAGAGTAGGAGATATGAAAAAGTGAAAATCTCAATTGCCCCATATTTAGAAAAAATAGGAAATCTTATTTGTATGTTTCCTGTTGCTGATTTATCAAGTATACCTTTTATGGAAACAAAAATTCTTCTAGCGATACAAAAAAAGTTTAATGAACTTAATCATGCTGATATGAAATCAATAATATCTTTATGGAAATCTGGTGAAATTTAACATTGTATGAGTAATAGATATTTTTAAATTTCATTTATAATTTAATTTGTAAATTAAAAACAACTAACAATGTTTCATTGGATAAATCATAATTCCCTTTATATTATTACTGTTTTATTTCCTATTATTTTATCTATAATTTTT
>ENA-UPTF01002286-UPTF01002286.1-marine-metagenome-genome-assembly--contig:-NODE-2286-length-11187-cov-2.593879_pt1 | contig 11187 bp, 9 predicted proteins | sample MGYA00238166_ERZ767019 | MGnify/ENA primary metagenome ERZ767019 (study PRJEB28930, sample SAMN06266391) | marine metagenome | isolation source: Sea water from 250 m depth | place: Atlantic Ocean | study... | reverse complement strand
GCATCGATGCCGATGCATCCCCGAAAGGAGTCGACGGCAACTCTCCGGGTGTATCACCGTTAGCGTCTTTCGTAATCGTCCCACCGATAACGCCGATGACTGTGCGTGCGTCGGTATTTTCGTCTTTACTCAAGGTCGCCTCGACCCTTTCGGTTAAAACGTGCGTGCGTATATCGCGGGGAGATTTCGATACAAACCATCAAAATCCATTCCTCGACCGATGAGGAAGCGATTAGGTGCTGAGAGTGCAACGAAGTCCGGGTCAATTGTCTCGACATGAGCAGGTCTTCGCGATGTGGACTTGTCGACCAGAACCGCTGTCCATACGGAACCTGCAACTTCTTCAAGTTCATTCACGACGGCTCGAAGAGTCACTCCATGATCGATCACGTCGTCGACGACGACTACGTTACGATCACACAAATCGGTTCGGGGCCGGGTGTGAATCTTAACGGCCCCTCCCTCTAGCCCGTCGTATCGTGTTGCATACATGAAATCCATTGTTAACGGGAAGTTTAATCTTTTGGTCAGATCCCACATGAACGGGAGGCCGCCGTTCATAATGCAGATAAATATAGGCAGTGCGTCGGCCAGCGCCAGCTTGATACGAACAGCTATTTGATCGATGGCGTAATCCACCGCGTGGGAGTCGAACAAGAGCTCGTAATCTTCCGGTATGTGTGTCACGCCGAACTACTCAGTTCTTGCGGATCCATATTTGGCTCAGCTACGTCGACAAGAAGAGTCTGTGTTGGGTAGGCGATTTCGGCTCCATGCGTCTCAATGATCCCGGCGATATCGAAGAGTATGGATTCTTTAATTTCGTGAAATTCGGTCCACTTCGTTGTTTTCGTAAACGTGTAGATCCAGAAGTCAACGGATGAGGAACCGAAGGAGAGTAAATTCACCATCAACGTCTGGTTCGCGTCGATGGCCTCGTGGTTACGTAGCAGACGACGGATGTCTTCAAGGATGACTGGTAAGACGTTGATATCGTCGTAACGTACCCCGATGGTTTCCTTGATCCGCCGGTTATCCATTTCGCTAGGGTTTTCCACGATCAAATTAGTGAATACAGAATTTGGGATATGCAGAGGACGCTTATCAAAGGTCCTGATTCTTGTGGAGAGGACCATGATTTCTTCAACAGTTCCTTCAATTTCACGGTCGGGAGAACTGATCCAGTCTCCTTCTTTAAATGGTTGTTTAAAGAGAATCATCAGGAAACCGAAGTAATTTGAAAGGAGATCTTGTGCTGCAAAGCCGATGGCCAATCCGCCGATTCCGCCGAATGCCAGCACCCCGCTGACGCTGATCCCCAAAGTTTGAAGGACGACGAGGACGGTCGCGATGATGATGGAAACTCTAAGTAACCTGCCAATACCGTTTGCGATGGACGCGTCCCACGGATGGTCGTGGTATCGGGTATCTTGCATGCTCTCTTGAATGTTGCTGACGATACGGGTAGCAAACCACGCTAGGATCACGACGACGCCCACTTTCCGAAGTGGATCGACGAGCTGGAAGACATCAGATGGCGTGTCGCCACCCACTACCTCCGCCGCCCAGAGAACGCCAAGTAGCACAATGCCCCAGCGGACAGGTTTGCGCGCCGATTCTAGAAGCGCGTCGTCCCATAAGTTGCGAGTGTTTTCGAGACTTTTTGCAATACGATTGAAGATCAAACGCAATACGGCATCGACGACAAAAGTCAGAAGTACGATCCCGAGGACTTGCCACAAGGTGCCCTCGATTATTACGACCCGATCAATCCATGTATCAATCATGTTGATCCCCGTGATCAGTTATTTTCAACAAAGTGATCCAAGTAATAATGTAGATCAAGTCGCCGTTCTAAATCTTAGTTTTTTGTCGTTGGAGCGACTCTGAGGCGCGGTTCAAAAGTCGAAAAATACTGTATATAATCACAGGCACTGTATATTTCAACAGGTAACTGGACACGTGAGACGCGTTGCTCCGGGGACTTTATAGGAGTCTTATGGAAAAGCTAACCGTACGACAAGTGGAAGTCTTGGATCTAATCAGGACCCATATTTCAGATACCGGTTATCCGCCGACCCGAGCTGATATCGCGAGTGAGCTAGGATTCAAATCGCCTAATGCTGCCGAGGAACATTTGAAAGCTCTTGCACGTAAGGGAGCGATTGAGATGATTCCGGGAACTTCCAGGGGTATACGGCTTCCGGATATGGAAGGGTTGCCCGTTGTTGGGCGCGTTGCGGCAGGGAATCCGATTCTTGCCGAAGAAAATATCGAGGATACTTGCGACGTGCCCCCTTCTTTGTTTCGTCCTCGTGCCGATTTCTTACTTCGAGTACGTGGCGACAGCATGATTGATGCTGGCATCCTGAATGGTGATTTGTTAGCCGTTCACAAAACACCGGAGGCGTCCGACGGTCAGATCGTGGTTGCTCGAATCGACGATGAGGTGACGGTCAAACGATTAAGGCGCACAAAGTCAAAACGCAATATTAGGCTGATGCCTGAAAACGATGCCTACGAGCCGATCGAGATTGATCTCTCCGTCCAAAATTGCATGATCGAAGGTATTAGCGTCGGCGTGATTCGTAGGTGATAGCGCCGCTTGGCGGCACCATCTATCCGTTGTTTTGGTCGAGTACGTTAAGTCTAAGCTGCGCTTCTTGAGCGTTTTTTCTTAGACTTTTTCTCTACGGGGTGCCATTGACCGTCCCGATAGTGAGCCAGCCATCCTGTCGCTTTGCCATTCGCCTCAGACGCGACGAACTGTTCTTTATTTTTCCGGGAATACTTGACCACGGTGTCATTTCCGTCGGGGTCTTGATCCGGTGCGGACAATAGAAATGCGTATTTTGGGTCGAGCTCGTTGCCATGAGCTCGGATTTCACAAATTAGTGGTGCCCGCGTTTCACGATGCTTGGGGAAGGCACTGGCGGCGAGGAAGATACCTGCTGCCCCATCACGGAGCACGTAGTAATCATCAACGTTACGACATCTCAGCTCCGGCATGGGTATGGGGTCCGCCTTGGGCGGGGCTGCCTCTCCATTCCTTAAAAGCTTTCGGGTATTACTGCACTTCTCATTAGTACAACCGAAGTACTTCCCGAAACGACCGTTCTTAAGTTGCATTTCAGTGCCGCATTTGTCGCAATCGAGGACCGGTCCCTCGTAGCCTTTGAGACGAAATTCGCCGGACTCAACCATGAAACCAGAACAATCCGGGTTGTTGCCGCATAAGTGCAAGCGACGCGTTTCATCAATCAAATAACTGTCCATGACCGTTTCGCATTTACCGCATCGGCTTTTCATGCGAAGAATCTTACTTTCACCTTCGTCATCAGCATCGATGTCCACTACTTCGTCACCTGGCGTTAGATTTAGCGTGAAAGTGCATCTTTCTTTTGGTTTGAGCGAATAGCCGGAACATCCCAGAAAAACCCCCGTACTAGCGGTCCTCACCTGCATTGGTCGACCACATTCGCGGCATTCGATATCCGTTTCGGTGGGCGAGTTTGGACGCATGCCGCCTTCAGAATCGGAAGCGGTTTCAATTTGCTCCGAGAATCCGTCGTAAAAAGTATCGAGGACGTTCTTCCAATCGCTAGAGCCCTCTGCAATTTGGTCGAGTTGCTGCTCCATACTCGCCGTGAATGAATAGTCGAGAAGTTCTTCAAAGTTCTCTACCAACCGATCCGTGACGAGCTCACCGATCTTTTCTGCGTGGAACCGACGCGTTCGAAGGGTTACGTAGCCACGATCCTGAATGGTGGAGATAATCGTCGCGTAGGTTGATGGTCGGCCGATGCCTCGTTTTTCGAGCTCTTTCACCAAGCTCGCCTCACCGAATCGGGGTGATGGTTTAGTAAAGTGTTGCACTGCTTCGGTATTAACGCAGTCAAGCACGTCACCCACTTCAAGGTCGGGCAAGGCCACTTCGTCTTCCTTCCTTGACGTGGTCGGAAGAACACGGGTGTAGCCATCGAATTTCAAGATGCGTCCTCTGATACGCAACTCAAATGGTCCGGCGTCGACGGTATAGGTCGTACTTAGGTACTCCGCACGTGTCATCTGGCTGGCGACAAATTGCGCCCATATAAGTTCGTAGAGACGTTGCGCGTCCATTTCTTGCTTATCAAGATCCCCTCCACTCGTGACACCGACGTTTGTTGGTCGAATCGCTTCGTGAGCTTCTTGAGCATCAGACTTGCTGTCGTAAGTGTTTGGTTGCTCAGGAAGGTAACGAGGTCCATACGTTGTGGCGATATGTTCTCGTGCGCCTTCGATTGCTTCTGCTGAGACGTTGGTTGAATCGGTCCGCATATACGTGATGTAACCGCCTTCATACAGTCGCTGAGCCATCGTCATTGTCTTGCGGACGCTATAGCCTAATCGCGTAGACGCTGCCTGCTGTAATGATGAAGTGATGAAAGGCGCGTTAGGTCGGCTTGTGGTTGCACGGGTCTCCTTGTCGGCAACGTTGAATGGATGCTCACCTAACGTGGCAATGGCCTTGTCGGCATGGAGCTTAGAGTTTGGGCGAAATGCCACGTCGGATTCCCGAACGACTTGAAATCGATTCTGTTCGTCAACCCGAGGGTGTTTGAGGTCAGCGAAAACCTCCCAGTACTCTTCTGGTACAAAGGCGCGAATTTCGCGTTCTCGTTCGACGATAAGTCGTACGGCGACCGACTGGACGCGCCCTGCGGAGAGGCCCCGGGCAACCTTCGCCCACAACAGGGGAGACACTTCAAATCCAACCACGCGATCGAGGAATCGACGGGCTTGTTGCGACTCGACGACGTTTTCGTCGATTTGACCTGGGTGTTCAAAAGCTTCTTGAATCGCGTTTTTGGTGATCTCGTTAAACACGACCCGTCGAAAGCGTGCAGGATCGCCGCCGAGGAGTTCGCGCAGGTGCCAAGCAATTGCTTCTCCCTCTCGATCCAAGTCGGTCGCCAGATAGATTACGTCGGAGTTAGCCGCAAGCGTCTTTAATTCCTGAACCACCTTTTCTTTCCCTGGGAGAACTTCGTAGTCGGCTTTCCAACCTTTATCTGGATTAACCCCCATGCGGCGGATAAGTTGGGCTCGGGCTTGTTTCTTTCGGTGCGCTAGTTTTTGCGTTGGCGATAGCTTGCGGGTCTTTGCGGCTTGCTTCGCTCGTTGTTTCGGGTCGGCCCCCTTTCCTCGAGTCGGCAAGTCTCTGACATGACCAACGCTCGATTTGACCACGAACTCCTTGCCCAAATACTGATTGATTGTTCGGATTTTTCCGGGTGATTCGACGATAACGAGGGAACGAGGCATGTTGGTTCTACTCGGTCGCGTTGTGATTTGCTGGGGTCATTTGCTATTCAACGGCCCTAAAAGCGCGCCATATATACGTGCGAGTCTCGTTACATGTCAACTTACGTCGCACTAGAATCTATTGGATTTAAGTTGACGTTTGGCGTTCTTTGTCGATTTGATCGTGCAATTCCACGATCTTTTCGAGCCCCGTCTTGATCTCCAATACCAACTCATTAATGGGCTGATCGTTAAGGTGCTCGAGGCCTTGCCAACAGATTTCGTGTGGCGTGGTCTTAACGGCGATGCAGCTGCCAGGAAGAGCATTGATGATTGCGCCGATCCTAGCCCAATAGCCGTCGTCTGAGCTCGAAATACCACGGACGGCGCCAATTCGCCCCCATCCAGTGACTAAAACGTTATCTGTTTTGGACCGGCCAAGATGCCAACAAGGTGAATTTTGAAACGGATGTGATGGGATCAAGGTGTAGGTCGCACATTTGATCTTAGGCTCGCGCTTTTTACCGCCGGCGGAGACTTTGTCGATTGCTGTTGCGTTCAAATCGGGGATGTGACTGATATCAACTGTAAGCCCCGCCGTGCGGGCTTGGGATCTAAGCGCGATTAGTTGTTTGTCCCGCTTAGATGGCATTACGTAGAGAACCGGGCCGATGGCGACCAGCAGAATTCCGATGATGATGATCCATGCCACCTAGAAGCGCCTCGTTACGACCGGAAATAAGCTCTCGATTGCATATTGAGACATGCAAATGTGTAGAGTATTGTCCCGATAACGCGACTGCGGAAGCAACATGGGCGGATATTCCCGAATCCTTCTCGCCGTTGATCTTACTGAAGATTGCAAGCAGGTTGCTGCACGGGCCCTTGAGCTCGCGGAGCAGTCGAGCGCTGCGCTACACATTGTTCACGTTATTGAACCGCTGAGCCTTGCATACGGTGGCGATATCCCGATGGATCTATCGTCGGTACAGGATCAAATTCACGATCAGGCAAAGTCTCATCTGGCCAAGTTTTCGTCAGAATTGGGGATTCAAGAACAACGACGGCATCTAGTTTTTGGCCGACCTGAGAGCGAAATTCATCGAATAGCTAACGAGGAAGCGGCGGATGTCATCGTCGTGGGAAGTCACGGGCGTCATGGCATCGCGTTGCTGCTGGGTTCAACTGCGAACGGCGTATTGCATGGAGCGACGTGCGATGTTCTTGCGGTTCGTGTTGGTAACGACACCAGTCTCAGCTGATCTTTCTGGTGGTAACGCACACCTGGCGCTGGCTGGTAATTTTGCTTTGTGTTGCTTGTCCGTTAGGTTTAGGGAATGACTACGAAGACCGCAGGGCATACAAACGAGCGGTCTTCGCGATCGAAACAGGTCGCCTTCGAGAATTTAACCGCGTTCGGGATGGACTCGAAGACTACGTCTTAAAACCTTATCTAGATTTTTACGAAGCCAGAAGGCGCATTTCCTCCATCGGTGAATCGAACGCAGAAAACCTTCGCAGACAGTGGAAAGGAACACCGATCGAAGGGCGTTTTTTTCGCCTTTGGCTTGGGACCCAAGCCAAACGAGGGCGCTGGGCGCGTTACCTTCACCATTACGAGCCGACTGGAGATCCGGCGGCGCAGTGTTACTACCTTCGAGCACTTTATCGAGACGGCAAACGAGAGGAAGCTCTCTCTCAAGTTCCGGCGTTATGGGGTGTGGGAACGTCACAGCCCAAATCTTGCGATCCGTTATTCAAAGAATGGATTGACCTGGGCGGAGTCACGAACGAAATAGCTTGGGATAGGCTGCAGCTCGCTCTAGAGGCCAATTCCGTTACCCTCGCCAATTACCTACAGCGTTTTTTTTCGGGTACGGTGGCGAGGTCGGCGAGATCGTATTACGACGTGCACGTTCGACCTTCTAGGATCCGAAATATTGATGTCTTTACGGATGACGTGTACGGACGTCAAGCAATCGTATATGGGCTCTTGCGGTATGCGAGACGAGAGCCTGCTAAAGCCTTGGAAACATGGCAGCGTTACCGCACGAATTATGATTTTGCCGACTACCAACGCCAATACGTCGAAGAAAATCTCGTCATGGAGTTGTCTAAGGTCGAGAGCAAGGTTTCTCTTGAGCTAGGCAGCTATTCCCCTGAGGTCCTTGAGGTGTTGGCGGATCAGACGACGAGGACCAGAAACTACCACGGGCTAGTGAAGTGGATTCGCGCTATGCCTGAATCCTTTCGGATTACGCCCAAATGGAGATACTGGTATGGCAAAGCCCTCCTCAATTTGGGTGATGATGGAGGCCGGAATGTTCTGACAGAACTGGCCAGCGAGCGGACGTATTACGGCTTTTTGGCTGCGTTCGTAATGAATTTGGAACCAGCCTTGAACCAAGAACGAGTTGCAGTTGACCCCGCTAAGATTCAAACGCTGAATGACTTGTCGGGAGTTCGTCGAATGAGTGAGCTCTACGCGGTCGGTGACTTGCCCAACGCTCGACGAGAATTTCTATATCTCTTCGAAGAACTGGCGCAAGAATTTTGGCCTGCACTTGTTTCTTACATCGTTGAAATGGGTTGGATTGATCAGGCGGTTATTGCGGCAAACCGCGCTGAACTGCATGATTTGTTGGACGTCCGGTTTCCAATGCCATTTCTCGACACGTTCCGACGACACGCATTTGAAACGTCCCTGCCATTGCCCATGCTCTTTGCTATTTCACGCCAAGAGAGCGTCTTTGATCCCTCGGCAGTATCACCAAAAGGAGCGAGAGGCGTCATGCAATTGATGCCCAAAACAGCGCGGTCTACGGCGGATAAAATTAGAGAAAAGCGACCAGATTTGACGTCTCTGATGGATCCGTTAGTCAATATTCGTCTGGGCGCGCATTACTTTGCCGAATTGATGAATCGATATGAGGACAATCGCGCGGTCGCGGCAGCCGCGTACAACGCTGGACCGACTCGGGTCGATGAGTGGCTTAGAAGATTCTCGGGAATTGAGACGGATGCGTGGATTGAACAAATCCCACTTCGGGAGACGAAAAGCTACGTAAAGAATGTGTTAGCAGGTAGTCAGGTCTATTCGCGGATGCTAGGCATGCCGGCACCCATCATGGAATCGCACGAGCAACGGGTCCCCATGTTCGATGATTGATATCGGGGCCAACCTAACGAATTCGGCGTTTACCGATGATGTAACGGACGTATTGGATCGCGCAAAGCGTGAGGGTATTCGACACATTGTGGTGACCGGCACCAGTGTCCATGAAAGTCAGCGGGCAATCGCTTTGGCAACAGTCCATGCACCGTACTTGTCTGCAACGGTCGGCGTACACCCTCATGATGCAGACGACGTTCAGCCGGGTTGGTTGGACACGCTTGAAGGATTAACGTCGTCCTCTTGCGTCGTTGCGCTGGGCGAAATGGGTCTCGATTATTATCGCGATTACTCCAAGCGGGATGCGCAGCGACAAGTGTTTGAAGCGCAGCTTGATCTTTCCGCGAGGCTCGAATTGCCCGTCTTTGTTCACGATCGTAATACTAAGGGCGAGGTTCTAGCGCTGCTGCGCCGGTACAAGCCAGACAAATGCGTCGTGCATTGTTTTACGGGCAATTCAGATGAGCTTGATGGCTTTATCGCGCAAGATTTTTACATTGGGATCACGGGATGGATTTGCGACGAACGAAGAAATGACGAGCTCCGCCGAATTGTCGACCGCATCCCTCTCGATCGACTGCTTGTCGAAACCGATGCGCCTTACCTTCTGCCGCGAAACCTGTCGAAGGTGGTCGCAAACCGTCGAAATGAACCGGGACACCTGAAATTTATTATCGCGGAGGTGGCGCGATGCAGGCGTTGCCCAGAAGACGTGATACGAGACGCTACCGTCGAGAACGCGTGTCGGCTCTTCGGTATCGCTCTCGCAGCATGAGAAAGTGGTGACTCAAGTTTTGTGTGATTCGGCCGTAACTTACTCGAAACTTTGTAGTGGACACATTAAGGGTGCCGGTAAACCACGATTAATCCCGATCCTAAACCTGGATTGGTGACCAACCAGACTCTTCGGTATAACGAGATGTTTCGGTGCATCCATGCAAAAGCTAGGAGCGAATTCTGACGGATCTTCAAACATCGAGCATGAGTAGTAAGCGAGTCTATGTCCGAAATATTCGTTCGTCCGATAGGCGTGAAGTCGTCGCTCTCGCAAGCGCGAGCGTCGAGCTCCATCAGCCTTGGATCTCGCCGCCGCTGACGTCGAGCATGTTTAAAGCGTACTTGCGACGTTGTCATCGAGAAGACCACGAGGGTGTAGTGGTATGTCTCGTTGGAACTGATGAGATTGTTGGGGTGATCAACATCAATAACATCGTTCGTGGTTCGTTTCTGAGCGCTTCGCTCGGTTATTACTCCTCCGCAAAGCATCAAGGCCTGGGGTACATGACCGAAGCACTTGAATTGGTTGTTCAGTTTGCTTTTGAGCAACTGGGGTTGCACCGGATTGAGGCAAACATCCAGCCACATAACCGTGCGTCAAGAAACCTCGTCCAACGCTGTGGATTCGTTCTGGAAGGAGAATCGAAAGAGTTTCTTTATATCAATGGTGGGTGGCGCGATCACGAGCGTTGGGTTCGTACTGACACTCGTCATTCGCTTACGCGTGGATGAGATGACGGAATGGACCGCCCCAAAATGAAAAAGCCTTTCGGCACGTGGGGATCGCCCATTACCGCACCGTTGGTCGCGTCCGGATCAGTTAATTTTTCGGAACTTCGGGATTCAGATTTCGGTCTTCTTTGGATCGAGCATCGTCCGTTCGAAGATGGACGTAGTGTGCTCGTCATAGAGACTGATGGTGTTCAACGAGATCTCACGCCTCAGCCCTATAGTGTGCGTTCTCGGGTTCACGAATACGGGGGCGGAGCATATTGTGTTGCTGACGATGAGGTCTTTTTTATTAATGCGATCGATCAAAATGTGTATCGGTGTTCTTTGCGCGTCGAAACGAGGGGCATTAGTCAACTTACTGCGGGTGACGAGTTCGAGCGATACGCCGATCTGACGTGGGATGGTCGACGTAATGTTCTAATTGGTGTTGGTGAAACACATACGGCTGGTTCTGAACCGGTGAATCAACTCGTGCGGATAGATTGCCAGTCGGGCGAGGTCGATGTACTTCATTCGGGTCACGATTTTTATTCTTCTCCTCGCCTTTCGCAAGATGCTGAGCGGATCGCGTTTCTTGTGTGGGACCACCCCAATATGCCGTGGGATGGTAACCAGCTCTTTGTCGCAACTTTGGACGGAGAAGGATTGGTCGTGGCAGAAACGTTGGTTGCGGGAGGAGTCGCTGAATCGATCTTTCAGCCGGAATGGTTAACCTCTGAGCGTTTGGTTTTTGTTTCTGACGCCAATGGTTATTGGAATTTTTTCAGCTATGACGCTTCTGGCATTTATTGCATTAACGAAGATGCTGCCGAATATGGGGCGGCTCAATGGGCTTTTGGGATGCGTACCTATATCCCCATCTCCGACCGGATTTTGGCTGCGAACCGAATCGACAATGGAGTTGCCGAACTCGTGTTGGTTGACGTCGATAGTGGCATGGTCTCGCCGCTTGAGGATCGGTTTAGTTCATACGCGTGTTTGAATCGATCGGCGGAGGGGATTGCTTTTATCGCAGGTAAAACGGATGACTTTAGTGCAATCGTTCGAATGGACTTGTCGATTGGCGAAACGACGGAAGTTTCTAGAGCGGGAAACCTTGAGATCGAATCGGATTACTTTTCGTCTCCCGAACAAATTGTTTATGGCAATGCCGATGGAATGGAAACTTTCGCCAATTTTTACTCGCCCATGAATCCTTCAGCCGTAGGTCTCGTGTCGCA
>ENA-UPTF01002285-UPTF01002285.1-marine-metagenome-genome-assembly--contig:-NODE-2285-length-11198-cov-2.520996_pt1 | contig 11198 bp, 8 predicted proteins | sample MGYA00238166_ERZ767019 | MGnify/ENA primary metagenome ERZ767019 (study PRJEB28930, sample SAMN06266391) | marine metagenome | isolation source: Sea water from 250 m depth | place: Atlantic Ocean | study... | reverse complement strand
ACGCTTGCCTTGAGAATTCTGATTTATCTGAGGCAGACCTTTGCGGAGCAGATTTAAGTGGGGCAAACTTTCTAAATGCCCGGCTTCACCGTACCGTTCTCTACCGCTGCAGAGCTAAAAAAACAAACTTTTCCAATACTATTTTAACCCAGGCAAACCTAGTCGAGGCAAATTGTAGCTCGGCAAACTTTAACAATGCGAACCTTAAGGAATCCAATATTGAAGGGGCCAACTTAACCTACACCTGTTTTACAAATGCCAATTTAACCGAAGTAAACTTAACCGGGGTATTTCTGGCAAATGCAAATTTGTCTGGGGCCGATTTCACTAATTCTGAACTCATTGCCGCCGACCTTGTAGGATGCGACTTTACGAAGGCCAACTTGGATAATACCTACTTCAACCATGCAGACCTTTGCGGAGCAAACCTCAAATCGGCAATAAACTTGAATCGCGATCAGGTCGAAACGGCTTTTATCAACAAAAAAACTCTACTCCCAGACTCTATTCCAATTCTCTGGATATCAGAAACCGAATATGAATTTAAATAAATATTCTCATAAACATTAAGGAGTCAGGAGCTTTGACTTTTAATTTCCTTCCAGATTGTCTGAGCTCTTTTCAATTGCAGCGCGTCATCGATTTCGGCCCATAAGAGATTTTCAATCTTCAAAAAACCTAAAGGAGTTTTGTCTGCCACGGTAACAAAACAATCCATATCGTAACTGACCTTCAAATCCGATTCGAAGCTCTCTTCAGCTATGGGAATCAACTTCAAGTAAAAATCATAGCTTAACCGGGATACTCCAATAAACTCTCCCACAATCGAACCCAATACCTTCTTGTCCTTAGAAATCTGTTTAACTGAGTCTCCATCTGCCTCTACATAAACCTCATCTCCAGCTTCCGTTTTTCCCGTTATTAAAAGTGAATTTTTAACTGGAGATTCTAACAACTCGCTAATTGCTCGGGTTTCAAAAATTAGATCTGATTCTAATAAAATAAAATCTGTATTGATAAGTTTTCGAGCACACCATAAAGAATACATGGTGCCTGTTTCCGAAAACTTTTCATTTCGGACCGTTTTTATTTGCGGATATTTAGAGCGAAGGTTCTCATAATACTCATCCATGAACCCAGTAACAATAATAATATCGCTGATGCCACAGGCTAAAAGAGCTTCAATAGAATGCTCTATAATAGGTACGTCATCCGCGAGCGAAATAAATCCTTTTGGAATACCCCGGTTTAATTCTTTAAGGCGCACACCCATACCCGCTGCAAGAATTACGGCCTGTGTAATGTTAATTCCCATAAGATGAATTCTTATTGACTTGCTACTGAGGGTCCTTCTTGAAGGTAATGAATCGCTTTATTTAATTGCATATGACTTCCAAACAAAATTAGAATGTCACCAGATAAAATTAAAAATCCAGATCCTGGATTAGGATGTGGCTGATTCTTTCTAACCACAGCAATAATGGTTGATCCAGAACTAATATTAATCTCACCCAAAGTTTTGCCGCAAATCCATGAACCTTCCAAGATAAAGTAAGACTCTGTCAAAGTTGCTGTAAGATAGGTTGAAAACTTTTTTAAACTTTCCGTATTCAGAGACAACCCCCGAAACATACTGTAACCTTCCATACGAATTAATTCTACCTGCTGCTCAATGATATTATTTGGAATTCGATAATCTCTTAAAACTCTACAAAAAATTTCGATGGAAGTTTCGAACTCTTCAGGAATAACTTCATCAGCGCCAGCAGCTTTCAACTCTTCCACTTGGGAAGTCAATCGAGTCCTGACCATAATTTTTATATCGGGATTTAACTTACGCGTTAATCGAACCGCTCTTTCAGTACTCACTTGATCATTAATAGCATACACAATCATTCGTGCTCGCTTCACCCCTGCCCTTAAAAGGGTCTCTTCTTGAGTGCAATCCCCGTAATTTGTGGTCAACCCTTCTGTCAATGCTCGTTTAACCTTTTCGCCGCTTAATTCCAATACAATAAATGGGATTTGTGCCTCTTGGAGAACCTTAGCTAAAGTTCTTCCTCCGAGGCCATAACCCGATATTATTACATGCTCATTTAAGGCCTCGTCTTTTTTGCCTTTGCTTTCTTCTCTTTTTATGTTGGAAAAAATCCAGATAGATAGCTTTGAAGAAATCTGTATCATCAATGGAGTAACTAGCATGGATAGAATGGAGACAATCAATAATACTTGGTATTGGTCGTTATTTAAAAGACCCTGTTCGAGACTGATTGCAGCAAGAATAAGGGAAAACTCTCCTATTTGTGCCAATCTCATTCCAACAATTAAAGAGATCCTAATGGGAGCTCGTAAAAGAATGCAGGAAAGAAATGTCAGAAACATCTTTAATAAAATAACGCCGGCCACAAGCGCGATGAAAAACAAAACAGAGTCAAAAAATACTTCGACCTGTAAAAGCATTCCTACAGAGATAAAAAATATACTGCTAAAATAATCACGAAGCGGAAGAATATCAATAATGATCTGGTGGTTGTATTCAGAATCCGAAATAATCATTCCAGCAATCAAAGCACCCATTGCCAGAGTCAATCCCATCTTATGTGAAATCCAGCCTGTTATTAGAATAATAAAAATAACAGAAAGGGTCAGTTGTTCTTTATTCCCTGTATGTGCAATCCATGCCAACATTCTTGGAACAATTAATTTTGATAGAAAAAATATTGCAACAACTGCGGCAATAGATTGAAACATGGCGAAGAAAAAATCCATCGGAGAAATAGCACCAGCTTGGGCTAACAAAGGCACAAGAAGCATTATTGGGACCACACATAGGTCCTGAAACAAAAGAGTGCCAATACAAAGCTTACCGTGGAGGGTATCTATTTCGGCACTGTCGGTAATCATTTTTAATACAATGGCCGTGCTACTTAAGGCAACGAGCAAGCCTAAAGCGATACTCTGGTTTTGCGCAAACCCGTATAAATGAACAATCCATCCAGCGGCACCTGCTGTTAAAGCTAATTGAAGTCCCCCTACCCCGCAAACAGAAACCAAGTCTTTTAAAAGCCGGGTGAGTGAAAACTCTAAACCGATGACAAATAAAAGCAGAATCACTCCGATTTCAGCAAGGTGCTTAACAGATTCAATATCATCAATCAATTGTCCGCCGTAAGGGCCAATCAAAACACCTGCTATTAAATAACCCATTACAGATGGTAATTTGAGTTTGTGAAATAAAAGATTTATAGGAAGGGAAACTAGGAGTAAAACAGCGAGGTCTTCAATCAAGTGAACCATAATAATTTGTAAAGTATCTGAGCTAAGGGTTAACACAAATTACTGAAGAGTATTATACAGGGGGAAACTAAAAGAAAAATAAAGATTAGGGGCGTTAATCTAGTAATTCGATAATAGGAAACGAAAAAAAAGGGTTTGAAGCTAAAAGAGCCACAGATCACTCATAATAACTGGCACCACAACCCTCCATTTCACAAACCTCTACTCTTTTGACTCGTGTTGATTCCGTATCTATTTGGGTTTTTAACTCTAGAAACAACCAACGAGCGATATTTTCTGCGGAAGGATTTTCTTTATCAAAGGGAGAGATTTCATTAATATTCTGGTAATCCAATCGACTCAAAATTCTCTCAACCATTTCTTTAAGCTCCACAAAATCTATACCAACTCCTATCGGGTTGAGTTCATCTGCCTCAACAGTCACTTGTGCGGTCCAATTATGTCCGTGCAGGTTTTCATATTTACCATCATATAGTCGTAGCTGATGGGCAGCTGAAAATCCGGTTTTAACAGTTACATCATACATAGTGACCTCAATATCTAAAAAATTAGTCAAGAACCACTGCCATACATTCCCGGGCTGTGTTCATCATCGTTGTTATCTCATCTTCGTTTATTACCAAAGGAGGAATAAAATAAATCACATCTCCCAGCGGCCTCAAAAAAACACCACGCTTTAAAGCTTCCAAATAAACTTTATAGCCCACCCGTTTTTCAAATTGAAACGGCTGCTTGCTATCGTTGTTTTCTACCAATTCCAAAGCAGCGATCATACCTTGCTGACGAAACTCTCCACACCACTTTGAATCTTCTGCAATTTGCTGTCCCAATTCTTTCATTAGCTTTATTTTTGGTGTCAACATTGCCATAAAGTCATTTTGGCAAACTATTGCTAGGGTTTCATTAGCTACCGAACAGGCTAAAGGATTGGCCGAATAACTGTGGCTATGGATGAACATTTTCCAATTGTTATAATCATCATAAAAAGCAGAATAAATTTCTTCCGTAGTCAAGGTAACAGCTAAAGGAAGGTATCCTGATGTAATTCCTTTTGAAAGACACAAAAATGTTGGACGAATATCATGTTGACCGCTCACAAAAAGAGAACCGGTGCGACCAAATGCCACGGCAATTTCGTCAAAAATCAGATGTACCGAATGTGAATCGCAAGCAGATTGCAATTTCTTCAAATAAACCGGGGGATAAATTTTCATACCCGCTGCCCCTTGGACCAAAGGCTCAACAATCACACCCGCAATATTCTTTTGATCTAATGCCTTTTCCATAGGTTCAAAGCATTCGGCGCTGCAACTATCACGATTCAAGCCATAAGGACAACGAAAACAGTCTGGCCCTTCGACTTCTAGATTGTCCAACAAAACTTTTTCAAACTTATTTCTGAAAATATCCAATCCACATACTGAAAGTGCACCAAGTGTTTCACCGTGGTAACCTCCTTTCAAATAAATAAAGCGTGTCTTGTTTTCCTTTCCAGTCTGCTGCCAATATTGCAAGCTCATTTTTAAGGCAACTTCAACCGATGTCGAACCGTTATCAGAAAAGAAAACCTTACTCAAATTCTCAGCAGAGGCTTTTATCAGGGAAGAAGCCAAATCAATTGCCGGCTGATGCGTTATACCCGCAAACATCACATGCGCCATTTTTTCCAACTGGCTATTCAATGCCGCATTGAGTCGGGGATGATTGTGGCCCAACAAGTTCACCCACCAGGAAGAGATCGCATCTAAATAACGTTTTCCCTGCCGATCAAACAAGTAGACACCGTCTGCTCTCTCCACCATTAAAGGTTTTATGGTTTCGAAATCTTTGTGCTGGGTGCAAGGGTGCCAGATGTTTTGGAAATCTCGGGCTAAATCTGATTCTGTTTCTCTATCCTGCATTATTCATTTTGTCTTAGAGGTTATAACGCGATGGAGAAAATTCAGGAATTTCATTTTTCCGTAGACCCTTGATAATTGATACCATGTAGTCTGCCTGGTTGGGTGTCTGCAAGATTCCATTACGGTAATGTCCAGAAGAATAAAAAATATTTTTATACCTCCCACTTTTCCCCATAATAGGCATCAAATCATTTGCAGCAGGACGCAAACCCGTCCACGATTCAATCAACGAAGCATCTTTAATGCAGGGGAGAATTTCAGCAGCCCGTTCAATAAGAGTATCAATCACCTTATCTTCAATGGAAGAGTCAAATCCTTTATCCTCCATAGTAGAACCAACTACAAAACCGTTTCCTTCTTTCCAAGGTGCAATATATGTCATCATACCGTGTATCGTATAGTCAAGAAAGTGATCATCCAATTTCAAACGGCACATTTGCCCCTTAATAGGTTTTAATGGAAGATTTACATCCAGCACCTTTGCCAATTGCGCAGACCAACTGCCGGACGCCAGAACAAATTGATCCCCTCCCACTTTTCCCATATCTGTAATGGCTTGGGACACCGTAGAATCTTTTCGAACAAATCCGGTTACATTAGCTTCTAAAATTTGAACACCAAGTTTTCTAGAGGCCGCCATCAGCGAATCATGAAATTGCCGATTATTAACCTGCCCTTCTCCAACCCACATGATCTCACCACAATCTCTAGATAGAAAAGGAGCTTTTTCACGTATTTTATTCTCATCCCATATTTCATAAGGAATTGATTCCGTTTTAAAAAATTCTTTACGTTCTTCCCAGCTATCTATAAAAGAAGAGGATGGCATAAGTGATCCTGCTTTCGAAAAGTAAACAGGAACCTCGCTGACCGATGTCAGTTGCTCAATAAATTTAGGAAACTTGTTTAACGATTCGCGACAAAACTCGAAAAAGGGATCGGCAACCTTGCATTCGCAATAAGGAGCCAGCATTCCTGCGGCAGCCCGAGAAGCCTGCAGGGAATTGACAGGGTCTCCAAGAATTGCTACCCGAAGTTGTGGATCTCCCTGCTTTAAGAGATAGGCAATACTATGACCTATAACCCCAGAACCTATCACTACTATGTCGAAATCTTTATTATTCATACCCATATCTGTTACTTATGTAAATCATGGCTCTTGCTACCATAAACAGGATTATGATATTTTAGAAGCCACTAATTAAAAAGCCAAATCCTTTAAATAGAAAGATGGGTATTTTGCCCTAAAAATAACCTTATGAGTGAAGAAAACGAAAAAGACGCAGCTATAATTGAAACCCGAGAAAAAGCGGGAAAAAGAGTGGATCCTATCCTTAAATATCTGGATGTTGAAAACACTGAGGTTGATAAAAATGTCATTAGAGAAAAATTCATTGATATTTGGGAATATGAAAATGGCGACAACCTATCCGAAGAAGAACAGCACATGTCTTTGATCGCATGCTTTATATACAATGCCCATAATGTTATGGATGAAGCCAATATCAGAATTGATAAAGCAAGGGCATCAATTATCTCTGCATTGAGTAAATGGACTGAACCCAGCAGGACCAAGTTGATTGAGGAAGAAAAGGCATCTGAGAATCCTTTTAAAACTTTTGTGAAAAATCATCAACCGCAAGTAGACGATTCCTATACCTGGAGACACTTCCTTCTCGAACATAAAAAAGCAGATGAAAAACAATGGGTCTATAAAATGAAAAAGTGCTGGTATGCTGAGTTTTTTATTCGTTTTGGGCGCGTTGACTATATCCAAACAGCTTGTGAGTTCGATAAAATTCCATGGGAAAGCAGAAAAGAGTATGTGGATTTAAAGTTGACCAATCTTTTTGCTAACCTAGGAACTCTTTGCCAGTTCGACTACAAACCTAAAAAAGAATAGCACTCCCGAACAGAGTCCAATATCAAACCTATCGGATTGCATCCTCTTACCCCTAAGACCTTATGAGGAAATATAAATTTACCCTTCTAGTAAAAATTAAAACAAAGCAAACCCATTAATTACTATGATGGTTCCAAAAATGGCAATGCAATCCTCCCTATAGCAACTGCATCCACCCTCATATGGCAACCCAGAAAGGTTTATTTTCGTGGAAACGACTTTGCCGTTGATCGAGACGGATATTTATGTTTTGGGGTTGGGAGGTTGATATTGGCGATTATCCGATTTTTTATGGTTTTTTCAAAACTTCCGCTTCGCAATTTTTCATAGTCTTGCCCCCCAAACATTCGAACCAATTGCCACGTGGGTTTCCGAATTCTTAAAGGGTCGTTGGAATAAACTACTCCATTGATTTTAAAGAAACGCCAGTGAATATTTTTAGCCGTAACAAAAACTTGCCCCTCTGTCAGACCTCTCGAAGCTCGGTACGTAAAATGAAGGTATTTCCCGGGCTTAACCTTTTTTAGGGCAGTTTTAAAAAGGGGTGCGAATTTGGATCCTACGCGTGGTGGAAATACAGGCCTAGGCTGTCTAGGTCTAATAATATCTTGGTAATAGAGAGAAAGCAGGTGGTTACGAATGTTTGCTTCGGAAAGAATGATAGGATACCGAAATCTGATGTTCTGTATATCGTCTAAAGCATTTAGGCTACGGAAAGTAACCGTCAGTCCGCTCTTGGAAAAGGTTCTTTCTTCTTTAAATAATGCACAGCCTCCTATGAAAAAGATCAAGGAAAGAGAAAATATTTTTGCTATCAAAGGATGTCGAACCGTCATGAGAGTCTTTTGAGAAGTAAAATTATCAGAATAGCATCTGGGTTTAATTCACTGTGGCTCGCTACACCTTTTAGGATATTTTTTTACGCTTTCATTTTACTATGGATGGCTCAAGGGACAAGTTAAACTTGGCAGGTAGGACTTCACGAGGATGGAAAAAAACCGGGATCCAAGTCCTGAGCGAAGAACTCAGAACCGGATCCCTCTTGGAGGAAACCCCCTAGCAACACCTGGAATTAGAGATTAAACTCTAAACCTCCCATCACCGTGAGAGGAGCTCCAGGGCGTGGCCCATGGGGTTGCCTGGAGACCATGTATGCCGTATTGCCAATGTTTCTTATGTTCGCAAAAATTCGAACCTTGTTGCTGTACTGATAGCCCATGGCGCCATCAAGCACCAGCCTAGCATCGATTTTACCAAACCGCTCACTTGCAGGACTCATTGACCCCATATTACTACCATCTGCAAACGCGGATGAAACAAAGTTGCCATCAAGATTGGCCGACCACTTTTTAAATATCAAACCGAAGCCAAAGCTAATATTAGCTTCCGGGATATATGGCAGCTTGTTATCCTGCTTTGCACCGGCAAATATTGATTCATTATCATCGGAACCTACAGAACTCATGAACCTAGCATCTGTATAGGTTGCCGCCACATAGGAAGGTGTTTGTATGGCCCATCCTTTGGCCAAGCCATGATCATAATTTGCCTGGAGTTCCAAACCCGCAGTTTGCACCTTTCCAAGGTTTGCTGAGGCCCCAGTTCCGGTACCCCCGACTGAATCGTTGACTACCATATCATCGAGCCTGGTCAGGAATAATACAGCTTCAGCACCGAATGCTTTTTTGGCATTTTTGTACCGAGTACCCAGCTCAAAACCCAAGCTGAATTCATCTTTTATTTGACTGTTAAGCCTGCTTTTTGGGCCTGCAGGCGAGAAACCTCGGTGGATTCCACCGAAAAAGTCTAAGTCTTCTCCGCCGGCATCGTAAAAGTCATACTTTAAACCTGCGCCACCCACGACAACAGAATACGTGCCTTCCTGCTCCATTGTGGAAGTCCCACAATTAGTATTGTCATCGCAGTACTTTTGGTTGATGGTTTCGACGCGAACACCCGGAGAGAAAGTCCACTTCCCGAATTCCATCTTATCCGAAGCATGAACGGTAGTGGCCATGGTTTTTTGCAGTACGTTACCCGCAGACCCTCTCGCGGTCACGCTAACCGCTGTAATATTCCCGTTGGCATCCTGAGTAAAATCTTCTTCCCATTGTTTCCGTCGAATCTGGTCATAATGCACACGCAGACCCACTTCAAAATTGTGTAAGATACCGTCTGCTTTGTGCTTATGATTCAAGGTGGACTGAACACCCCACATATAATAACCACGGTTATTATTTTTTAGCTCTAGGGTTCCCGCTGCACGCCCCTCAATCACTGCTTTCTGAGCTGCGACACCCAAAGCCTTTTGTAAACTTTTACTACCACTCACGCCATCCACTTGTATTTTATTTAGTTTCTGCCAGTTTCGATGGAACGTATTTCCATATAGTGTTGTGACCAGACTCGTGTCTTTATTCAACTCTATGAAATGGCGAATATGGGAACGAAATTGGGTGGATTCGATTTCATCGAACCGTGACGCTGCGTATCAGCTATAAGGGTCTGCTCGAAAATCAGCAGTGGTGAGACCCAAATAAGTTTCGTTCGCATCAAGAGCGGTCCAACCGAATTTAGCCTCAAACCTTTGGTACAAGGCGGTTTTTGGCTCATAAATCATCTTGACCATAGGTTCCCGCTTTTGAAACCCGGTATCAGCCGAGCCCCGCATAGACGCTGGGTTAATATCCAGGTCCTTAAAACCGGTGTTACCACGGCTGTAATATTCAACCAGGTAACCAAATTTTCCGCCACCCTCCATTTGTTGTGTATTACCAAAATAGGTATGGGTACGGATCTCATTATAAGTTCCAAAAGTAGATTTCATATAAACTTGATCCGTTGTCGGAACTGCTGTGGAAAGAAAGTTTATAGCACCACCAGTTGTGTGAGGCCCATACTTGATCTGACTCGACCCTTTGAGAACTTCAATTCCCGACATCCTACCGGTCGTGGGTGTATAGTAAGCAGATGGCGCAGAGTAAGGCGCAGGTGCCATTAGTATACCATCTTCCATAACAGTCACCTTGGCAGTACGCGCAGAATCCACACCACGCATAGAAATATTAGGGAATAAACCCATGCCGTCTTCCTCGCGAATGTTAACACCAGGAACTCGCCTTAAAATACGATTAATATCGTCTACCGTATGTTCGCGAATTTCCTGCACGTCCAGAAAGGCAGCGGAACCGGCGATATCCTTAACATTATACTTGGAGCCAATGATCGATACTTCCTGCATTAAAATGTTGGCCGCCGCCTGCTCCGCAGTTTTATCTTTATCAGCTGCAAAAGCTTTTAACCCAGCATCAATCGTTATACGCCCTGACGCGGGCTGACTAATAGCAGTGGCGAGGACAAGGAGCGAAGGTCGAAAGTCATCGAATACTGCTCCATTCCGGCCACCGATGTTCCTGTAGTTAACATCCATGAACAGGTAAGACCCTACCTGCATGTCATCAACACCTATAACTTCAGAATCAATATTGTAGGTGCCCGTTCCTCCCCCCGATAAAAATTTCACCGGGAACCCAGCTTTCTTTGTCATCTCCTTCGTCGCTACTGCAAGTTTCATCGCTTTCTGGGATTCCTGTTTTCTATACTCCCAGCCGCTGATGTGCTGCAAATGTCCAGCATATGCTTGAAAACCCGCAAAACTGACGGAGGCACTCTTATCTATTTTTTTAACAAGTTCTACAGCTGGGTCACCCATCGCTATTCCCGTGCGGCCCATCATGTTGAGACCTACAACCAGACTAAGTTCAATACCTTCAGCACTCGCTGCATCACTGTAGTCTTGAACATTTTGAGCTTGATCTACCACCACATGAATATCAGGACTCTTTTTCGCAATCGCAACAACGCGTGCGATTTTTCCCGACGTCACGACTGGCGATGTGATCAGAACACTTTCAATGCCAGACTCAACCATCACTTCAGCTTCACTAACTTTGGCAACGCAAATTCCGATTGCTCCTCGTTCCATTTGCTTTCTTGCAAGAATAGGGCATTTATGAGTCTTGCTGTGAGGTCGTAATTCCTGAGACTTCGTAGCATAAAATTGGGCCATCTTATCGAGGTTGTGCTCTAGCGCATTT
>ENA-UPTF01002284-UPTF01002284.1-marine-metagenome-genome-assembly--contig:-NODE-2284-length-11201-cov-5.361291_pt1 | contig 11201 bp, 10 predicted proteins | sample MGYA00238166_ERZ767019 | MGnify/ENA primary metagenome ERZ767019 (study PRJEB28930, sample SAMN06266391) | marine metagenome | isolation source: Sea water from 250 m depth | place: Atlantic Ocean... | reverse complement strand
AACTGACTTGTTTTGGCCATATAAGTTGAATAATTAGGCCTGTTAAGCAAACTGCGATTATCCATCATTGTACAAGTTACTAAGGTAAACATTAAAGTCATACTCAAAGGACAAATAAATAGCCACCAAAAATTAAAATTGACTGAAACGGTCATAAAATACAAACCCCACCAAAACAGGACCTCTCCCAAATAATTTGGATGTCTTGAGTATTTCCATAGATATCTATTCATTGTTTGACCATTATTTTCAGATTTAGAACGAAACTCCCTCATTTGCTCATCAGCTACATGCTCTAGAACAACTGCGCCAATAGTAAAAAAAGAAAAAATATAAAGTGCTATTGGTATAGAAGAAAAATCAGAAAGGAAATAGTAATAAAGTGGAAATAAGGAAAAGTTGACTTGTAAAGTTGGATACAGGTGTATTCCAAAAAAATCAATGAGATAAGGAAATTTTTTAAATCTATTTTTTAGATCAATATACCTGAAATCTTCATGTTTTAAACCTTTCCAACTTCTTCTCCAGTTATTTGTGAGTCTTAATGACCAATAAGTTACAGGTATTAGAATTACAAGGATCTTTATAAGATTTGCATCTTTTTCATAAGACATAAAACTTAAATACATAACAATTGGTAAAGGAGCTATAGACCAAAAGGGATCGTAAAAACTAGAATTTTTAGCTAAGACACTAGCAAGATAGATTATTAAGGTAGCTACTAAGTGGCCTATAGTTATAGCTTTCCATAAATGCCCATCTATAAAAAAAGAGGAACTGATAACTGCTGCAACTAGAGCTATTACATAGCTAAAGATGCAAAGTAAAAAAGCTTTGTTCATTACGTGCTTACAATGAGATTACGTTTTCTATCTTCTAAAGTATTTTTTATAGGTGTTAAAGGAAGAGGATTAATACTTCTCTGTCTTGCCTCTTTAGAAACATCCCCATAAAGAGTGTTCCTTTGCTTAGGAATCCTTTTTAATTTCTTTATAAATTCATTTAGTTGTTCTGCGGAGAATTCCTGGCCATGTTCAGCTCCAGCAGCTCTGGTTATTGATTCATTCATTAAAGTTCCACCCAAGTCATTAGCACCTGAATTTAAACACTCTTCAATTCCGCCAACTCCCATCTTCACCCAGGAAGTTTGTATGTTAGGAATATGCTTATTAAAAACAAGTCTAGAAACACTGTGCATAAGAATAGACTCTCTCAAAGTTGGACCATAACGTGATTGGCCTCTTACATACATGGGTGCTTCCATAGGAACAAAAGGTAATGGTACAAATTCTGTGAATCCTCCAGTTTCCTTCTGTAGATTCAGAATATTAAGTAAATGCCTAGCCCAATGAATGGGTTTATCAACATGACCAAACATTATTGTGGCCGTGCTTTTCATACCTATCTCATGAGCAGTCTTCATTACGGTTAACCATTCCAAAGTATTAATTTTGTCAGGACAAATTATGTTCCTCACTTGATCATCTAATATTTCTGCTGCTGTGCCAGGTAAAGTATTCAGTCCTAATTGCTTCAATTCAAATAAATACTCACTGAGATCTTTATTTAAAGTACTGGCACCTTGCCATATCTCTAGAGGCGAAAATGCATGTATATGCAATTCAGGCTGAGAGTCTTTTATGGCCGAGACGATTGATTTATATGTATTGCCGTCGTAACTGGGATGTATTCCTCCCTGTAGACAAACTTCAGTAGCTCCTCTATCAAATGCTTCTTGTGACCTTCTGGTTATTTCTTCTAAAGAGATATCATAGGGTTTACCTCTAAGACCCTCAGATGTCTTACCTTTAGAGAACGCACAGAAAGTACAGTGAAAGTAACAAATATTGGTGTAATTAATATTTCTATTAACTACAAAAGTAATCTCATCTCCTACAATGTCTTGCCTTAACTCATCTGCTGCATCTCTAAGGTATGTAAAATCAGGCCCTCTGGCTTCAAACAAATTCACAATCTGTTCTTCTTTTAATCCTTTATCTTGTGAAGCTAAATCTACTATCGTTTTGAGTTGAGAAGAATGTCTCAATGGAATAATGGATCGAGACTTAGTCTTAAATTCTGGATTATCTCTACCGGTAGTCCATTCAGTGTCCCTTGCAAAACCAGTAGAATCAGAAAGTTTTAAAATTCTTGAGTGAAGCTTGTCGTCCACCCAAGTAGTAAGATCATTTAAATAGGATGGATAGATAGTTAGTCTAGGAGATAAATTCTTTCCAGAAAGGTAAGTTTGTTTTTCTAAATCTATTAGATGCGGCCAAGGTGCCTCTGGATTTACATAATCAGGTGTTACAGGAGAAACACCCCCCCAATCATTAATTCCTGCATCGACAAGTAAATTTAAATTATCCGGACTCAAATTAGGAGGAGCCTGTATTGACATGGATGGTCCAAATATTATTCTAGCAACTGCTATGGTCCATAGGAGTTCCTCTACCAGAGGCTCTTCATGTCCTGACATTTTAGTATTTATCTTAGGTTTAAAATTCTGAATAATAACTTCTTGGATATGACCATACTTGTCATGGCTCTTTTTAATATCTATTAGAGAATCAACTCTTTCCTGCCTTGTCTCTCCAATTCCTATTAAAATTCCTGTGGTGAAAGGTACTTTGGCTCTTCCAGCTGAATCCAATGTAGCTAATCTTTTTTCCGGGTCTTTATCAGGAGAACCATAATGTGGGCCACCTTTTTCGCAAAGCCTCTTAGAAGAGCTTTCTAACATCATTCCCATAGATGCTGCCACAGGTCTTAGCTCCTCTATTTCTTGGAAAGTCATGCAACCAGGATTTAAATGAGGCAGTAATTCTGTATTTTCTATAACTGCCTTAGAGGCTTCTTTTAAATATTCTAAAGTAGATTGATAGCCCATGTTAGCTAGAGCTTTTCTAGCAGTTGAATACCTTAATTCAGGTCTTTCTCCTAAGGTGAAAAGAGCTTCTTTACATCCTAAAAGCTCAGCGTTTTTAGCAGAATCAATTACTTCTTTTAGTGACATATAAGGTGATGAAACCTTTTTTGGAGTTTTTGCAAAAGTACAATAATGACAAACATCTCTGCATAAATGAGTTAAGGGAATGAAAACTTTTGGAGAGTAAGTAACTAAAGACCCATGACCTTTATCTCTGATATTAGATGCTTCTCTAATTAAATCAGAAGTATTCGTATTTCTAGCCAAAGCTAGTATTTCTTTTGTTTTCAATTAATTAATATTTTCTAATAGAAAATTAACGGAATCTTTCATAGAGGATCTTCTGGCTTTCCAGTTTCCACCTAAGTGAGCTCCTATTTTGGCTCTATCTTTAAATAATTGAGCCCGTTCATGAGGTTCATTCATAAACGTTTTTTTGCCTTCCTTGTCTTCGTGGTAATGCGAACCGTCCTTTCCTACTATAGTATGCCTACGTCCAACTGCTATGGCATTGGGTATAAACATTACAGGGTCTATAGCATCAAAGGAGTGATGACTGCCTTCGTAAGAAATTATCTTACTATTGCCTCCGTTTTCATTTATAGCTGGGGATAATTTTTCTATTAAAATAGAAGGAGTGTAATCATCATCTGCACCAATAAGGGTTAAAATTGGTGATTTACTCCATCTCATTTCTTCAGGCCACATAAACGCACCTGGATAAAAGGCGATATGTCCGGCAAATCTTTCTCCTCCAGGAGCTAGTTTTTCGGCTAACGGTTCCCAGGCAGAATAAATAGCTGTACTTCCACCAAGGCTCCATCCTGTTATAAAAATTTTAGTGGAGTCTATGTCAGGGTGTTTAGATAAAATCTTTAAGGCATTAAAACAATCAGTAAGAACCGTAGCCAAAGTCACTTGCATTTGATCTTCAACAATTGAAACGACTTGCCTAGCATCAAAACTATTTACCCTAAAAATGGCAAAGCCATTATTCAAAAAATTGACGGCATGTTCATGATGATGTCCTCTCCAACCTAAGCTTCCATGCATACAAATAACTAAAGGATAAGAATTCTTTTTCTTTTCAGGGAAAATAAGGGTCCCAAACATATCTTGTTCATCTTGCTTTTTAGAATTTAAGATATGGAAGAATTCAAAAGGATTTGAAGACTTATAAGTAATTATTCCTTGGTCACCAGATTTAAATTTGTGTTTATTCATTCTCAATCGATTTAATGTAATCTGAAACTCTAGTGTAACCTTTTTTATTAACTAATTTAGAAAGATCTGAGACTCTGTCTATATCAAATTTTAATCTTTTTGAACGATATAATTTTACTTTTAAATTATTTCTATGAGCTGTTTCCATATGTGCCAAGCAACTTCCTGGGCCATAATGAAATTTAATAATATTTGGAGGAGTACATATCATGCAGTTAGTTCCTTCTCCTAAAGTGTCAGGTGAAATAGTTACGCCTCTATTGAAGATCTTTATAAGCTCTTTATGTTTATTAAAAATTGATTTTATAACTGAAGGATTTACTAGAGGTATGTCTCCATGGATAATAAATAAACTCTGAACTCCAGATTTTTTTGCTAATAAAGCTACCTCAGTTATGCCTTGGTTTAACCCTGGTTTTTTTTGTAGCAATCCTTCAAATCCAAATTCTTTAGAAAACTTTATTACGTCTTCATCTTCAGTCACTACAATTAGTTTTTTAAATAAATTACTTTTCTCTTGACTGAATAAAACTGATTTCAGCATATCCTTAACTAATGTTCTTCGATCAATCAAAGACAAAACATCACCGAGTCTAGATTTTGGTCTTTTAAAAGACTTTACAGGAGTAACTGCCCAAATAGACATTCTTATATACCTTCACTTTGAAGTATATCTAAGCAACTTTTTGCTAAAGATATCTTGTCGTCATTATTTTTCATGTATATAGAGGCAGTCTTTATTTGCATTGAATGCATTCCAGAACTATTTTTACTATCTTTTGTATCAATAATTAATAAGTCAGTTATATCTTTATAGTGATTAGCAATAGTCTCAACGGAAGATTCTTCCCCTAATTCTTTCATGATTTTAGATGTTGGTCCTTTAACTGACTTATTATTAATAATTGGAGACACAGTTAAAATTGGTGAAGATGTTTGTTTTATAAACTGATTAATCTTATCTATTGAAAGGATTGGATCAATACTAAGATAAGGGTTAGATGGACAGATAATAATTCCTGAAAATTCATCTTCAGCCATTAGATTAGTTAATAATTTAGGTATTTTAGCTTCTTCTTTCCCCAAATACTCAAAAGAATCTACCTTGGGCTTACATTTCAACTTCACAAAAGATTCTTGGAAGGATAATCTCCCAGAATCTGTTAACAACATAGTACTTACAGGTGTCTCAGACATGGGAAAGATTTTATGTTTCACTCCAAAAGATTTAGATAAACTTAATGTTATAGAAGACAGCTCTCTACCTTCGTTTAGTAGTGATGTTCTTCTGAGATGAGTAGCAAGATCTTTATCTCCTAGTTGGAACCATGGATCATCTCCAAGTAATTTAAGTTTTTTAAGTATTTTCCAACTCTCATTTTGTAAACCCCAGCCTTTAGTCCTATCGTTAATTCCTGCAAGTGTGTACATTAGAGTATCTAAATCTGGACAGATTTTTAAATTGTAATGGATAAAATCATCTCCTGTATTTACTAAAAAGAAAAGCTCTTCAGAAGAAAGAACTTTAGATAGCCCAAAGGCTAATTTTGAACCCCCTATTCCACCACATAAAGCTAAAATCTTATTTCTCATTATTTATCTGAATAAATCTTCTGACTTATCTCTTAATATAGATTTAACATTATTTACTTTACTTGTTTCAGGGATTCCTCTAACTATTATTACCGGCAAGCCCTCATTTGCTTGCCCCATAAGTAAGGATGCTGCAGAAGCTATCTCGTCAACTCTACCCACTTCAGTAATTTCTAGGGCATTCCCATATAAGTCTTTTTGACCTCTTAAATTTAGAAGAACTTCTACTCCGCTGGATCCAATTGCTATTCCTACAATTCCTTTTCTCCAAGCTCTACCAGAACTGTCATTAATAATAATTCCTACTTTTAATTTAGTCTGTCTAAATATTTCTTCTTTAATTTTTAATGCGCTGTTGTCTGGGTCTTTGGGAAGCAAAAGCACTTTGGGATTATAAGCGTCTGATTCAATATTAGATTTATCTATACCTGCATTTGCATGAATAAAGCCCAGTTTATTTTCTACTACTATTACTCCTCTACCTTGTCTAATTACTTTAATTGATTCATTCAAAATTAATTGAACCAATTTAGGATCTTTATCTGAATTTTTAGCTATTCTAATTGCTTCAGATGATGGGGTTACATCATTTAAAAAAGCATATCTATTTTCAGATTTTGAAACTACCTTTTGAGCAATAACTAATATATCTCCTCTTCTTAGTTTAATTTTTTCTTCTTTTATTGTTTGAATTAATATTGATACCAGGTCATCTCCAGGTTCAATAAGAGGAATATTCTCAATAGCTAAAAGCTCTAGGTTTTTCAATTTTTAGTCTTTAAACCAGTTACCTTAATACCAGAATGAGAAATTGAATGATGTTTATTAATACTTATTAATACTGAAGTTATAGCTTCTATAGCGGCAGAATTAGCTAACATTCCAGCATGCCAACCTTTCATTCCAATTGAATCAATTAGATCAATAACTATCTGTCTTGAATCCTTCTTATTGCCACATACCAAAACATCACAATGTATTTGTTCTTGGCTTTTTAATAACTCTGCCGAAACATTTTGAAATGCTGAAACCACACTAACTTCATCCCCTAAAATAGTTTGAGAAATTTGCGCGGCAGAGCCTTCTTTAGGCAGATGGACAGTACCTGCCTTCTTAGGATGTAAAGGTACCGTAGTATCAATAAATAATTTTCCTTTTAGTTCATTTTTGCATTCTTCAACAACTCTTCTTTGATGAACAAACGGAACAGTCAAGAATACTATATCTCCATAATAAGCAGCGTCTTGGTTCAGCATTCCCTTTACAGATGATCTAAAAGTCTTCTCAATCTTTTTTGCTTTTTTTAATGTTCTTGAACCTATAAAAACCTTATACCCAACTTTTATAAATCTAGAGGCAAGGCCTGTTCCTAGATCTCCAGTTCCACCCAGGAGAGAAATTTTTTTTTCTCTTAACATATTGATAAATTATCTTAATCCACTTTATCTATAGTAGGACCTCCAGGGCTATTATCTCCACCTAGGCTAACTACAGCTCCACCATCACAAGCTATTGTTTGTCCTACTGTGTATTCACTTGCTCTAGAACACAAAAATATAGCAAGCCCTGCAATATCATTTATATCACCTACCCTCCCACTGGGGTTTCCATTTCCAACTGCTGTCCAATCTACGTCAGTTTCTCCTCCAAATCCTACACCAGTACTTAACATCCAAGTGGGAAATGGTCCTGGTGCAATTGCATTAACAATTATTTTTTCTCTGATTAAGTTAGCAGCTAATATTCTAGTTAAGTGATGTAAAGCTGCTTTAGAAGGTCCATAAGCATAATTTTCAAACGAACCTCTAGTCAGTCCATCTATTGAACCTATGTTAACCACTCTAGATGGTCCTTTTTTTGCTCCTTCTTTAAGCATAGGTAGAAGTTTCTGTGTTAAAAAGAATACACCTTTAACATTGGTATCCATTACTTTATCCCAACCATTTTCTGGATATTCCTCAAGGGGTGCTCCCCAAGCAGCTCCAGCATTATTAATGAGTATATCTAAACTACCCTCCTTTTGTTTTAACTGATTAACCAAAGATTCAATACCCTCAAGATTAGAAAGATCTGAAGGAAGTGATATGCATTCACTTTGATACTCCTCAGAAAGTCTTTTTGCTGTAGCATCACAAACTTCAGCTTTTCTTGAGCTTATATAAACTTTAGATCCGTTAGCTAAAAAACCTGCAGAGATCATTTCTCCTATACCTCTTGAGCCACCAGTAACTAACGCAACTTTATTTTTAACCGAAAATAAATCTTTCATTTCTACTCCTCTTGATAAATGAATAAAAGCCTCAATATATATAGTGTAGGTGCCTTAGGGGCTTACGTAAATTAAATAATAACTTGCTTAAATAAGGAGTAAAAAATGATAAATACAACTTTTGATTCACTTTGGAGAGACATCTCTCCATTTGCAGTAGGGTTTGATAGAACTTTTGATACTTTAGCACTATTAGCTAGTTCTAAAATCAATGAAACTAATTACCCTCCCTATAACATTCGAAAAGTATCTGAAGATCAATATGCTATTGAGTTAGCTGTTGCTGGTTTCGAAGAAAAAGATATAGATATTGAATTAGTAGAAGAAACATTAACAATCAAAGGTAGTAGACCAAAAGAAGCTAGTGAAGGACTTCTTCATCAAGGACTAGCAGCCAGAGATTTTATTAAAAAGTTTGTTCTTTCCGATGATATGGTAATCAAAGGAGCAGCTCTTTCAAATGGAATGCTTTATGTAGGAGTAGAAAGAGTTATTCCTGATGAAAAGAAACCTCAAAAGATCAAACTCACTTCAAAGAATAAACTTTTAGGGTAAATTTAAAAAATCACAGGGGATAATTATTTTATCCCCTTTTTTGAGTATATCTTCATAGAGGTTTTCTAAAGAGAAGTGTCATTCTGTCACTCTCTCCTATTGATTCATATTTCTCTCTATCTACATTTTTTAATCTTAATGAAGGAGGTAGTGTCCAAACTCCTTTAGGATGATCTTTTGTATCCTTTGGATTGGCATTTATTTCCGATTTTTTTATCAATATAAAGCCATGTTTTTTAGCTATCTCTATAGCATGTGCCTCTGTTACATAACCACTTTTCTTCATTGCTTCTAAGCTTGTACCCGGTTTTGCTCTATGTTCAACAATCCCGAATATTCCTCCCGGCTTGAGAGCAACCATTGAATTTTTAAAGATAGAGTCCATTTGAAGCCCTAACCAGTTATGTAAGTTCCTAAATGTCACTACTGCATCTACACTATTAGGATCAGCAAAATTTGAGTTTAAACTTACTATCTCTACTCTCCCATACATAGGGTCGCTTTCCATCTTCTTTAGAAATCTGTCCATGTAATAGTCACCTTGGGCAGCAATAAGGGTACCTGGATAATGAATATAGTTTGCTAAGATCTCTGTGTACCAACCTCCACTTGGATTCAATTCAACTAAAGTCATATCAGGTTTTATACCAAAGAAAGAAAGAGTTTCGTAAGGATGTCTGTAAATGTCTCTTGAAGTAAATCCCGGTGTCCTGTCTTCGCTATTAATTGATTCTTCTAAATTGTGCGCAAATAAATTTGGCGAGGTCATAATGAGTGCAAAAAGAAGTAAAATAGTTTTAATTGTTTTCATAATTTTTTAGTTTTTAAAAGAATATTTTAACAACAGGGGCTGTTAGCTAAAATTATACAGCAGTTTTTAATAGTGTAGATATTACTCGTTCTAACTGCTTTAAAGTGCCACATTCAAATACTTTAGTACAATAAGCCGAATAATTATTCATAACTGAGTCACCAGTATTCCAACGATATTTTCCTTCTGGGTTTAACCAGTAAACTTGTTTTGCTCTTTCATAAACTGATTTTAATAAGTATGCCTTATCTAATCCAAAGTTATTTCTCGCATCACCAAGAATCACTACAGTTGTTTTTTTATCAATATCGTCTAAACACAGACTTATGAAATCAGAAAAAGAATGGGCATAGTCAGTTGATCCTCCTCCATACTTAGATAATGCTGATTCAATAGCTTTCTCTAGATTGCTTCCTTTAAATTCATCAGTTACTTCTCCTAAATAAGAAGAAAATACAAAAGCTCTTATTTTTGATATTACCTCAGTTAAACTAAATAGAAACAAAAGCATAAAACGAGCATAAGCACCCACTGATCCACTTACATCGCAAACAACCAATATCTTTGGGCGATCTATTTTTTTATAAGACCACCTTAGATTAAATAACACACCCTGATTTATCCAGTTATCTCTCATAGTCTTCCTGATATCAAGCTTGCCACGACGTAAATTTTTCTTTCTTCTTGAATGTAAACTCGCTAATTTTTTAGCCATTCTTCTTACTAAAGAATGTACCTCATGTAAATAAGACCTATCAATTTGACCCATATTCATAGACTTAAAAATTTGCTCTCTAAGTTGTTCTCCTGTGACATCACCATGAAGAAGAAATTGTTGTTGTACATAATCTGAAACTTTCTCTCTTAAGTTTGTTAGTTGGAATCTTAATCGTTGTTCTAAATCAGAAGGCAATTCTTTATTATTGAATTGCCCTAATAAGCTAAGTTCTTCTTCTAGGCCTCCTACTCCCATAATTTCTAAAATTTTTCTTGAGAAAACAGCTCTTTGTGTAAAATATTTTATTTCTTTTAATTCAGCCTTTTCGGCTGCTTTAGAAATTGAAAGTTGAATTTCTGATTGATTATTTTCAAGCAATTGATGTGCAAGCTCAGAATTAACTTGTTTATCAGATTTTAATGTTTGTTTCTGTCTATGTAATTCATTTTTTTGTGAAAGTTGATTATCAAAAAATGTTTCAAAGCAAAGATAAAATTTTTCCTTCTCTTGTAGTGTCTTTGGTAGAGCAAAAGATAGTGAGTTTTTTAAAATCTCCCTATTGCTATAACCTATTTTTTCGATCACCTCCATGGCATCAAGAGTTTCAGCTGGTGAAACTTGAATGTTGGCATTCCTAAGTGTTTTAACGAAATCTGTTAAAACTCGGTCCATTTATCTTACCCTTCTGCCGCTATAACTAGTCTAGGTATTTCTTTTTGTACAACTTCAATATCTTGTTGATGTTTTAATAATACATTAAGCGTATCTTTTGCTAAATCTTCATTCAATTCTTTTGCATTAAGAAGAATTAATGTTTTTGCCCAATCAATAGTTTCACTTATAGCTGGAAGCTTCTTTAGATCTAGCTCTCTTAAACCTTGAACAAAATTAACTAACTGAACTCGTAATTTTTTACTTATTTCTGGAACTCTAGCTTTAATTATTTCTCTTTCAAGACTTGTTTCTGGAAAGGGAATATATAAGTGCAAACATCTACGTTTAAGCGCATCTCCTATCTCTCTACTATTATTACTAGTTAAAATTACTAATGGCTTAACTTTTGCTTTCTTAATTCCTAATTCAGGTATCGAAACTTGAAACT
>ENA-UPTF01002281-UPTF01002281.1-marine-metagenome-genome-assembly--contig:-NODE-2281-length-11206-cov-21.995058_pt1 | contig 11206 bp, 9 predicted proteins | sample MGYA00238166_ERZ767019 | MGnify/ENA primary metagenome ERZ767019 (study PRJEB28930, sample SAMN06266391) | marine metagenome | isolation source: Sea water from 250 m depth | place: Atlantic Ocean... | reverse complement strand
GGGCAGTAGCTCAGTTGGTAGAGCATCGGTCTCCAAAACCGAAGGTCGCAGGTTCGACCCCTGTCTGCCCTGCCAAAGTGATAAAAATAAATTAGCAAAACAGCTCAGGAAGCAGCATAAAATTTGATGCAAAGTAAAGAAATTGAAATCTGAAAATTACTGATTATGTTCAGAAGATTAAGACAGTTTTTCAAAGATGTTATTGCTGAATTTAAACGTGTTCAATGGCCCACACGAGAGGCTACCATTAAATCAACATCAGTGGTTGTCTGTGTTTCTCTTGTTGTGGCCCTTTACCTTGGAATTGCTGATTTAGGGCTTTCAGATATCATGCAAATGGTAATTGCCGGATAAAAAACATGGCAGAAAAAAAGGAACCAACATGGTTATTGAAGAGCAAAAAGATACATTGGAATCAACGGAATCTTCTTTAGAGAAGCAGGAGGAAAACATTCAAGATGTTACTGCTGTTGAATCTGAATTGGAAGAATATGCAGAAAATACTAATGATATCAGTGGAATAGATGAAAAGTCTGAAAATCAGCAGGGTATTAATGCGTTGGAGCAGGAAGAAGGTTCCGTATATAATGCTGAAGATGAGGTAAAGGAGAATGCTGATCAAAATGCAGAAGTCCCTGTTATAGAGAATTTAGAAACACAGCTAGAAGAACCTGAAGATGAAGCGTCTAAAAAGCCACAAAATCCAAATGCTAAATGGTACATTCTTCAAGCATATGCGGGTTACGAAGGTAGAGTTGAACAGACAATAAATGAGAAATTAAAAATTGAAGGACTTGAACATCTGGTAGATGAAATTTTTATTCCTTCAGAGGATATCGTTCGTACTAAAGACGGACAGAAACGTAAAGTAAATCAAAAATATTTTCCGGGATATGTCCTTGTGCGGATGGAACTGACACCGGAATTGTGGCACCTGTTGATGGAGATTAATCGTGTTTCAGGTTTTATTGGTGGGACACAAAAGAAACCACTTCCACTGGATGATACAGAACTAGAAAAAATTCGCTCACAGATCAGCGAAGGATCTCAGCAAAAAGCGACTGAAGACGAATTTTTAATTGGACAGAAGGTGACAATCACAGAAGGATCATTTGGAAACTTCAGTGGAACAATTGATGAAATTAATCAGGATCGCAGAAAATTGAAGGTGCTTGTTAGCATCTTTGGACGTCCAACTCCAGTAGAAGTTGAGTTTGATAAAGTAAAACACGTTTTAGAATAATTTTTTTGGTATGGCAAAAGAAATTTCATCATTCATAAAACTGCAGATTCCAGCTGGTAAAGCAAATCCCTCTCCGCCTATTGGTCCGGCATTGGGCCAGCATGGAGTAAACATAATGGATTTTTGCAAAGCCTTCAATGCACAAACTCAGGGGCAGGACACCATTATTCCTGTCATTATCACAGTTTTTAATGATCGTTCATTTACCTTTATCACCAAAACGCCGCCTGTACCGGTGCTTATCAAACAGGCACTAAAACTGGACAAGGGATCATCAACTCCGAATGTTGAAAAAGTTGGCACCCTCACCAGGGAGCAGATTGAAGGAATTGCCAAACAAAAGATGCCGGATCTAAATTGTTACAGCCTGGAGGCTGCTGTAAAGTCAGTGGCAGGTACAGCCAGGAGCATGGGTGTATTGACAAGGGAAACATGAGAAAAAAAAGCAAAAGATCAAAGATAATTCAAGAAAAAGTTGAACATGAAAAGGTTTATGATTTGACTGAGGCTATCAATTTGCTGAAAGAAATCAAAGCCACCAAATTTGATGAGAGTGTGGAAGTCGCATTGCGACTTGGAGTTGACACTCGTAAAGCAGATCAAATGGTTAGAGGTACATGTTTAATGCCTAATGGTTTGGGGAAAGAAATACGTTTACTTGTTTTTGCCAAAGGTGACAAAGCAATCGCAGCTCAGGAAGCTGGAGCTGACCATGTAGGGGGTGAGGATTATGCAAAAAAAATTCAGGATGGCTGGCTTGAATTTGATCGTGTAATTGCAACTCCTGATATGATGGCAGTTGTGGGCAAGATAGGTAAAATTCTGGGTCCAAGAGGGCTTATGCCCAATCCCAAAACAGGTACTGTAACTTTTGAAGTTGAGTCGGCCATCAAGAATGTCAAAGCCGGTCAAGTGGAATTTCGTGCTGATAAACAGGGGAATCTCCAAGCAGCAGTTGGAAAGATTTCTTTTGACACGGATAAGCTTTGTGAAAATGTAAGTGCTCTGGTTGATACGGTAAACAGATTAAAACCATCCTCATCAAAGGGGATTTATTTGAAGAATTTTTGTGTAAGTTCTTCAATGGGTCCAGGAATTAAGGTGGATCCGTTAACAGCATAGCTGTTAAATTATTATTTAATTTAATAGTCTGAGACAGTAGGGGCCACCCGGCTTAATTCAATCCCTGCCGAGACAACGCTTCCTTAAGAAACACAGCATCTGATGCTGTGTTCCTTCCACTGTCTTGCTGATTATTTTAATGATTTGTTTCGGTATTCTGAGAGAATTTTTTTATTATCTGTCTTTACGCAGGTATATAGAATCTGAGATTACCTGATTAAACTGAATCCAGATTGCTTCAATCTGACAAAAACTGAAAGGAAACTTGGATAGAATACAAAAAGAAGCTCAGGTAAAGGAGCTTAACTCAATCTTTAATAAAATGACTGCCGGTGTGCTGATTGATTATCGTGGTATTGAGGCAAACCAGATTGTGGAACTTCGAAAGAAGCTGAATGGCTCTTCATCCACAATGAAAGTTATAAAGAACTCGTTAGCACGCATCGCATCCAATGATACGCCGTTTGCTGAACTTGCAGATCAATTTACTAAAACACGTGCAATTGTGTATAGTGATGGCGATCCTGTAGAACAGGCTAAAGTCTTGTCTGAGCAGGCAGCTAATATTGAAAATTTAAAAATACTTGCTGGCATTCTTGTTGGTGATGGAAAAACGAGTATTCTTGATTCCAGTCAAGTGGAGGCGTTATCCAAATTACCATCCAGAGAAGAGCTGATAGTGAAGTTGCTGTTTTTGCTTCAGGCTCCAGCAACTCAATTTGTTCGAACACTTAACGCAGTCCCGGTGAAATTTGTTCGCACTTTGGCTGCAATCCGGGATAGCAAAACTTAATCCGGACTAACAACCCTCCTTAACATGCAAATAAAGGAGGAAAACATTAACATTCATTTGAGGAAAAATGGCAAATATTACAAAAGACCAGGTAATTGAATTCATCTCCAACATGTCCGTACTGGAAATGTCCGAGCTGGTCAAAGAAATGGAAGATAAATTTGGTGTCAGCGCAGCCGCAGCTGCAGTTGCAGCGCCGGTTGCTGCAGGAACCGGGGACGCGGCAGCACCAGCTGAAGAAAAAACCGAATTTGATGTGATTCTGACAAGTATTGGTGAGAAAAAAATCAATGTCATTAAAGAAGTCCGAGGGATCACAGGATTGGGACTTAAAGAAGCAAAAGAAGCGGTTGAATCTGCTCCTAAAGCAATTAAGGAAGGTGTTTCCAAGGAAGAAGCTGAAGAAGTCAAGAAAAAACTTGAAGAAGCTGGCGCAAGCGTTGAACTCAAGTAAATACAGTTTTCATCGTGTCCCTTAGGGGGCACGATCCCTTCTTATTATACCATTATTTTCTCCCACCCAATAAGAACCTTTCACTTTAACTCCAAATAAATAATAGTTTTTTGAAAGGTTAAATTATGTTCAGTGTAATTTCACACTGGACAGTTGCGGCTTGCAATTTTAGGCTGGAACAACATATCTTCCAATCACAATCCATTAAAAGCATCTTATGAAATTCTCACTAAAATCCTACGAAGAATACTTCGCCCAGCCAGCAGAGACTCGTATGAATCATTATCAGAAAGATGGACGGTTGAAGCATGTGATGCTGTCGCATCAATTTTCAATACAGCTGCTGGAAGAATTATTTGACATTGCAGATCGTGTGAAAGAAATGACACGCAAGACAAACGGAATTGAATTTTTAAAATCGTTACTGGGCCATAAAAAGGCAATGCTTTATTTTACTCAACCATCTACGAGAACATTTCTTTCTTTTCTAACCGCCTGTCAAATGGTGGGTATGGACACCGGTGAGGTACGTGATCCTTCATTATCTTCTGAATATAAAGGTGAAAGCCAGGAGGACGGGGTCAGGGTTTTCAGCAGCTATTTTGACCTGATTATCATGCGTGACCCAAAACCGGGATTTTGTGAGTATATGGCTTATTTACTGGATAATACCGGACGGAGTGTGCCCATATTAAATGGGGGAAGTGGCAAGGATCAGCATCCAACCCAGGCTTTGCTGGATTTATATACAATACACCGTTCCTTTCAGCAAAAAGGTGGCATTAGAAAAAAAAGATATGCTTTTGTGGGAGATCTGCTTCGAGGACGCGCAGTGCGTTCTTCAGTGATGCTTTTAAGTCAATACAAGGATCTTGAGATGGATTTTGTGGCACCATCTTCATTTCAGATTGCTGAAGATTTGGAAGAAATATTACACAATCAAGGAATAAAGATTAATAAAACTGATAACCTTGAAAGCGTGCTTTCAAAAGTGGATTGTGTGTACATGACAAGGATTCAGGATGAATATGATCTTTCTGGAGAATCAAACAATATTGATTATTCCCAATTTAGTCTGACTCCGGAAAACGTAAACATGATGAAACCGGAATCTATTATTTTGCATCCTTTGCCAAGGAGAAACGAAATATCTCCCAAAGTCGATGCAGATCCTCGGGCAATGTACTGGCGGCAATTGCGAAACGGAGTATATATCAGGGCGGCGCTGCTGCTTTATGTGTTCAATGTTGCACATCGACTGGATGAGTATTAAAATGAATACTAAAAAGAAAAGCATCAAGATACTGAAATAAACTTAAAGAGTTTTCTTAGTTATCTGAGTATGTCCAACCCAAAATTTCTTTCAACAAATGTAGCTGCCTTGCTCGTCTATGGGCGGCCGCCCATGGTGTTTGCCGGTATGGTATGTGCCATTGGAGTGATGCTTAACCACAATCCCTTAGTATACTTCAGCGGAGTAATCTTTCTGCTTGCCGCAATGATTCTTGATCTTATTGACGGATGGTTTGCGGCACGTTTTAGGCCTCAGGCAAGATTAGCACATTTAGCCGACAGGATAATGGATAAAGTCGTATATTCCATTGTTTTCCCCATGGTTGCGGTTGGTATGATGTGGCGTTATCAGTCTTTGCCGGAAAGTGCAAATTTACGTCTTGAAATGCTTCATGTGGTGTTTGTCTTTGTGCTGTGCGTGACTGTTTTACTGAGGGATAATTTCGCACATTTCATGCGTAATTTTTCGCTTAGAAAAGGTGAAGAAGAAGAGATGAAGGAAGTTACAAGACTGCGGACAATGGTAGCAGCTCCCGTAGGTGTTGTGCTCTACATTCACGCGTTTTACATTCCAGGAGGGCCGGATTCTTCACTTTACTCTTGGATGAGCTGGCTTGGTGCAATTCCAATTCAACAGTTGTTCTTTCTGGAAATATTGTTTCTGATTATTAATTTCGGTTCCATAGCAGGTTATTGTCGAAAATATGGCACAGCCTGTCTTGATGACCTTTGCCTGGATGATGAAGTTTTACGCCGCCGTATATTAGCTGTCTTTCCTAATGCATTGACCGTAATGAACGCGCTGATGGGAGTTCTGGCTATGCTGTTTGCATATCGGGGACGAATTCAGGAAGCCTACCTGATTCTGCTTGGTGCAGGATTTTTTGATAAATTTGATGGAACCGTTGCTAGAAAACTTGGTCTCACAACTCCTCTTCCATCAGCAAAGCCCAGAAAATACAACATTACTTTGGGTGGCATCCTCGATGATGTTTCAGATACTGTTAGTTTCTGCATTGCACCGGCTGTAATTTTTTATATGCTGATGGTGCAGGTTGATGATCAGTCAATTCAGAGTCTTCCCTACGGATGGATTGCCATACTATACATTGTTTTAGGTGTCACAAGACTTGTATTCTTTATTTTGGATCAAAACAGTATTCCCGGATTTTTTAAGGGAATTCCTGTACCAGGTGCAGCTTTACTGGTTGCGGCACCATTCATTATGCTTGGTAAGTCTCTTGAAATAAATTCTCCTGAGATAAATTTTTGGGCACAATTCTGTTTTTTTCTTATGATTTTTGCTGCAATTCTGATGGTCAGTTTCCCCATTAGATATATGCATATTGGTCGCTTAATGAGCCGCAGCAGGAAATTTTTAATTTTTACCATCAGTCTGATCATTGGATTCGCATTTACACCATATTTCGGACATGTTGCCCTGACGTACCTGTTCTTATACGTTTTGTCTCCTCTTTACACTTGGCGAATTACTCCGGATCTTGCCTCAAGGGAACACCCGGAATCCCCCACTACATCAATATAAAAAGACATGCAGGAACCATCTCCGGATACTGAATCCTCTGAAAATCCGGAAAATTCTGAAGAACGATTGGTTGCACCAGAACCTCAGTTGGGTGAGCAGTATGATCAGTCTTTGCGTCCGGAACGTCTCAAAGACTATATCGGACAAAAAGAAATTAAGGAAAATCTGGAAGTATTCATAGGAGCAGCAAAAAAACGCGGACATGCTCTGGATCATGTGCTATTAAGCGGGCCGCCGGGATTGGGAAAAACAACTCTTGCAAATATTTTTGCTCGCGAGATGGGAGTTCAGCTTCGATCGACTTCCGGTCCAGTTATTGAGAGACAAGGAGATTTAGCAGCAATTCTCACCAATCTTGATTCCGGAACAATTATGTTTATTGATGAAATTCATCGAATGAACAGGGTTGTGGAGGAAGTTCTCTATGGTGCAATGGAGGATTTCACACTTGACATCATAATTGGAGAAGGTCCGGGGGCACGAACTGTAAAGATTGATTTACCTCATTTTACTCTGGTTGGAGCAACAACAAGGGCGGGTCTGCTTTCTTCACCGTTGAGGGAACGTTTTGGGATTCAATTCAGGCTAAACTTTTATGAACCGGAAGAATTAAAATCTATCGTTTTACGTGCCGCATCTTTACTTGGGATTGAGATTGTTGAAGAAGCTTCCCTGGAATTGGCACGTAGAGCAAGAGGGACTCCCCGAATAGCAAATCGTCTGCTTAAACGTTGCCGTGATTTCGCGGATATGGAAACTTCTGGAGTGATCACTCTGGCTCTGGTTGAGAGAAGTTTGTCAAAAATGAGTATTGATCTGGAAGGGCTTGATCAAATGGACTGTCGCATACTGGGAGCAATTATTGAGAAATTTGGAGGTGGGCCAGTAGGGTTGAACACTCTTTCAGCTGCAGTCTCAGAAGAAAAAGATACAATTGAAGACGTGTATGAACCGTATTTGCTGCTCAAGGGTTTTTTGCAGCGCACATCAAGAGGCAGGATTGCCACTGAAAAAGCTTATGAACATCTTGGGCTTCAAGTTCAGGAGCAAGTGCAGGCAAAACTTTTTTGATAATATTCTATTTAAGAAATCACTCTCTAAAGGCTTGAGAAAAATTAAATAAAAAAAGAGACATTTACACGTTAATTAAATTTTATAATTTTCTCTTTGATTAATAATTTTTTTCCGATGTAGGCTGCCGCTGAATTTGATTCATGGATACCAGTTTCTCACCAATCGAAAATTACCCATTTCTATCTCAGTTTCTCTTGCCTGAGGATTATGAAAATCACCAGGAACATATTAATGAACTTCTGACGCAACTTGATGAAGTATGGCAGAGAAATAAAATCCAATCCAAGCAAACCCATGAATATCTTACTGCACGCGAAAATGTTTTTGCTGAAGTTGTTCTGCAATATTATCAGGAGCACTATAGGAATCTTGTAGAAGAAAGTTTGCATACCAACAACTCATTTGAAATCCTTTTCAAAAACACTCGGTTGTTAGACAGCATCATTCAGTCTGCTTTCGAATTTGCTTTTACGGATCTTTCAGCCCTGAAGAAAAGGATTAATGAAGACCTGAAGAAAGAGTACCAATTTGCAAAAAAATCTCTTCAAGGAAAAAATAAAAAACTCATCCACACTCGGGAAGAAATTAATAAGCTTGAAACGAATAACGATGATCCAGATCAAAGGCAACTGTATAAATACTACAATAGCATTAAGGCTGAATTAAGTAATGAAATTGATCAGCAGAATGAAAGACTGCTGAAGCTGGAAGAACAACTGCCTCTGATTCCCAAATCAGAGCTCAAACGTGAGTTCTTGCTCAACAATTTTGTAATTTTTGCCAGAGGAGGATACGGAAGGGCGGAGCTTAGTTTCGCCTCAGATAAGGATCTTGGTTATTGTCTTGATACTCAACAGCTAAATGCAGCGGAAGCAGAAATTTGCAGGCAGTTTATAATCCATATTGAGCATCTGCTCCGAAAAGCAGGAATAGTTACCGCACACCAATATTTCGAAATAGACGAAGATTTATCCCGTTTTAAAGAACCCTCTACAATCCACACAATTCCTTCCATTCTGGAAAGCCGTGTTTTGCTTGGCAGCATAAACCTGGCAAATGCCTTGAAGCGTAAATTTTTTCAGATTCTACCTTATGAAGCCTTTGTGCTGAGTCAGATTCGTGCATACGAACAACGAGAGGTTCCTGAACTTAATCAGATGAATATAAAGGAAAATAAAGGAGGTTTACGTTCTCTGCAAATTCCTCTTTGGCTTGCGGCAGCAACTTTCGGTGTGTTCCCAAGTCAAACCGCAGAAATGCTTTCCCTTCTGATCCAAAAGAGAATAATTTCTCCCAGACAGGGATTTAAGCTTTGTCAGGCACTTGAATTTTTTTATGACTTACGCAATTTTTCTGCAACCGCAAAAGAGTTTCACTTTGATGATGAGGCACGGGGAAGCGGGCTTTCTGATGAAGATTTACAATTAAACGTGATTAACGATTCAGCGGAACGTCTTTACTTGCTTAAAAAGCAACGTTTCCAGAGTATAGATGATTTTGACAGGTATCGACTGCAGATGTTGAATTACATTCAATATTTGTCTGACGCTATTTTGCAGCGTTTGCTGGACCGTACTATAGTTAGAACTTTTTCTAATTTCCAGGTTATTGTACATCTAGGCAAACGACTTATTTTAGAGGTGCATGCTCTTGAAGGACTCCCTCAACTACCGATATCTCTGATTTTTAATGATCCATGTGCCTTACTGGAGCTGTTTGAATATGTCAGTCTATCCGATTATGATTTGTCTTTTGACCTGAAGGATGAGATGTCCGAATTAATCGGAGTTTTAACTCCGGAAGTCATCAAATCCAATCGAACAAAAATATCGAAACATTTCAGCACAATATTGCTGGCTCCGTATGCATCAAATGCACTGAGCATCATGTTTGAAATATGTGAACCAATAGATGAAGATAACCTCCCCAATACATTAATTGGTTGTTTCATTCCTGAAACAAACAAAATGCGTTTTTTACTGAGGAATCTTTCCGTACACCAGCATACTGTTTGTATGCATTCACTTAAAGCTTTAGATCAAGTACAAAAGGAACTTTACAGGCTAAAAAATGATTATCCGGAATTACATCAATATCTTGAACCAAAGCATATAATTGCCCTCAAATGGGGAGTATTGTTTCATGATTTGGGAAAGATTGATCCACACGCTGATCATGAGGTTTCAGGCACATCGGTGGCAGTTCAAGCTTTAGAGAAAATAGGTTATCAGGATCAGGAATTGTTCACACTAGTGTCTCTGCTGATTGTACATCACTCAACATTGGTGCAGCTAAGCAAAACTTCAGCTTATTTTGACCAGGCACTTCAAAACTTTTTTGAGATTGCCGACCGTAACTTGATAAATATCATATTAATTTATCTCTGCAATATTTCAGATTTCAGTACTGTAAATGACAGTAACATTCACTCTACACGTGGATTGAGGTCATTTTTTGATGAAACTTATCGTGTTTTTGCTGAAATGAGATCTTCTAAAATTCAGGGAGACCCAATGGATTTCATAAACACGTACCTGGACGTCAAAAAGAATGACTTGGAATCAGATACACGCATTGATTTATTGATAAACAGAAGCCTGAGTGAAAATCTGGAATCTGTTTTGTTTACGCCTTTAAAAAAGATCAACCCTGAAGAGATGAAACTTCTGGAAAAATCTGAAGATGAATTACAAATACTCTGGCGTGACCTCAAGTTAGGTTCACTGGATAAGCTTGGAACTGACCAGACCACTGATAAATTAATCAGAACTATCCGAAAGTCTATCAGCAAGAAAACTTTGGAGTTGCTTACAGAGCGGCACAACCCTATGATTAACTGGTTTTTTGCCGCATTCCCAAATCGTTTCCTGCTCAGCTCACCTCCCGACATGCTCGCGGAAAATCTCTCAATCTTCAATCAGCTGGATCGGCCGGCTATTGTAAACGTGATAACCAATGCAAGGGGAAAGCTCAACGGACTTTTGATTTATGTTCATGACCAGCCTCAAATTCACAGCCGCATTGCATATACTTTAAAGTTGAAGCACATCAACATTGAGTCAGCAAAAATTAATCAAATTCAATTTGCCAGCGGTCAAGTAGCCTTTTGCTACTATCTTAAGGTTTCAGTTAGTGAAGAAGACAATGTGATCTTTCCTAGAGAACTGGAAAACTCCATCAAAAGAAATAATCCACCTCCACTGAATTTAAACTCACAAACCTTTCTTTACAACAAAAAGCTGCATCTTGAGTATTTGGAAGATGATAAAAAAGGATATATTATCAGTGAATTAAATAATAAATCTTCAGGTGATTTTCCTTTATGGAACAGTAAATCCCTGGACAAAACTGATTTTTCCAGACTGGATAAAAACTTTCTTCGCATTAAAATTACTGCAGAAGATGCCCCAATGGTGTATTACAAAATGGTCAACGCATTTGACCATGTAAATGTCCCCATACAGCAAGCTGTAATTTCCACAATTGGACATCAGGTAATTGATACATTCTATATTCTGCCGTCCGATCATGAAAAAATTGTGAGGTCAGATTTTGAGGAATCACTCAAACAAGTACTTAGGAGTCCTTCAGAAATTTAAAATTACTGCTTTCTCCTGGATAAACTTAAAACTTGACAGTCTTTTTGATTATGCTAGACTGGGCCATTATTTGTATCAAGAT
>ENA-UPTF01002280-UPTF01002280.1-marine-metagenome-genome-assembly--contig:-NODE-2280-length-11208-cov-3.044830_pt1 | contig 11208 bp, 8 predicted proteins | sample MGYA00238166_ERZ767019 | MGnify/ENA primary metagenome ERZ767019 (study PRJEB28930, sample SAMN06266391) | marine metagenome | isolation source: Sea water from 250 m depth | place: Atlantic Ocean | study... | reverse complement strand
CCGTTGTTTGTGGGCACGACTCGCTCGATAGCGGCACTCGAATACGCGATGGCAGGAGACAAGCAGGTCTTTTTGGTCAGTAAGAGAGATCCTGATACGGAACAACCGGAAGAAAGTGATCTCTACGAGGTGGGGACTGTTTCCACACTGTTGCAACTGCTTAAGCTCCCTGACGGAACCATTAAAGTCCTCGTCGAAGGGGGCAGTCGGGCGGCTATGCGTGGGTTCAAGGATGACGGTGAATTTCTGGTCGCGACTGTGGAGGAAATCGAGCCTCCCGAACTCGCCGAACCCGAAAGAGAGGCAACGAATCGATCGGTAATGGCCGAATTTGATCGATACGTTAAGGCGACCAAACAGCTTACGCAAGATGTGGTCGCAAGCGTTGCATCCATCGATGATCCAGGCCGCTTGATCGACACCATTGCGGCTCAACTGGAACTCAGCATAGATGACAAGCAGTCAATTCTAGAAGCAGTAGATATCGAGGTTCGTCGAGAGAAACTCTTCTCTTTGTTGGACTCGGAGATTGACGTAAAGCAGCTAGAAAAAAATATTCGAGGGCGGGTTAAAACTCAATTGGAGAAGAGCCAGCGCGAGTACTACTTGAACGAACAGATGAAGGCAATTCAGAAGGAACTCGGAAGCGATGAGACGACGCTGGACGAGCTCGACGAAATTCGCAAACGGATCGAAGACATTGGTATGTCGAAAGATGCGAAGGCCAAAGCGACTTCTGAACTTTCGAAACTTCAGCTCATGGCCCCTATGTCCGCGGAGGCGACGGTTTCGCGGAGCTACCTCGATTGGTTATTGAGCGTGCCGTGGAAGAAACGGACGAGAATTCGCAGAGATATTCGTAAAGCGAAGGAAAGGTTAGACGCTGATCATTACGGTTTGGATGAAGTTAAAGAACGGATTCTTGAGTTTCTGGCAGTACAGGCACGAGTAGGGAAGGTCAAAGGGCCTGTTCTTTGCCTTGTTGGGCCACCGGGGGTCGGAAAAACTTCGCTGGGTGAGTCGATAGCTCGCGCCACCAACCGTGAATTCATTCGAATGGCCTTGGGAGGGATGCGAGACGAGGCAGAGATTCGCGGGCATCGCCGGACGTACATCGGGTCAATGCCCGGAAAAATCGTACAGAAACTAGCTAAAGGAGGTGTTCGCAATCCTCTTTTTCTTCTCGATGAGGTCGACAAAATAGGAATGGACTTTCGCGGCGACCCGGCGTCTGCCTTGCTCGAAGTCTTGGACCCCGAGCAGAACCATGCGTTCAACGACCACTATCTGGAAGTAGATTATGACCTTTCTGACGTATTTTTTGTCTGTACATCGAATTCAATGAATATCCCGCCAGCGCTGCTGGACAGAATGGAAACTATCCGTTTGCCGGGATACACAGAAGATGAAAAGAAGAATATTGCGTCGAGATTTCTTCTCCCAAAGCAGAAACGATTAAATGGATTGAGCGATAAAGAGAATTTTTCGATCGGTGATGATGCGTTGTTACACCTTATTCGTTATTACACGAAGGAAGCCGGGGTAAGGGGATTGGAGCGCGAGATTGCAAAGTTATGTAGAAAGTTGGTAACCGAGCAAGCTCTGGATGATGGCGTGGAAGCGGGTTTGGTTGAGCCCGACGCACTCGAAAACTACAACGGCGTGCGTAAGTTCAATTACGGGCGAGCCGAAGAAGAAAACCAGGTTGGGATAGTCACGGGGCTTGCGTGGACGCAGGTGGGCGGAGAGTTGCTGAATATTGAGGCGGTCGCCGTACCAGGGAAAGGACTGCAGACTAAGACAGGATCGTTGGGAGACGTCATGCAAGAGTCCATTCAAGCGGCACTAACGTTTGTGCGGAGTAGAGCGTCGGTTTTGGGTGTGCCACTTGATTTCCACGAAACGCTTGATATCCATGTCCATGTCCCAGAAGGTGCAACACCGAAGGACGGCCCGAGCGCTGGCATTGGAATGTGTACCGCCGTTGTTTCGGTGCTTACCTCGATTCCCGTTCGAGCCGACGTCGCGATGACCGGCGAAATAACCCTTCGTGGGCAAGTGCTTCCCATAGGTGGACTTAAGGAGAAGCTTCTTGCCGCACACCGTGGAGGGATCGAGACGGTAATTATTCCCGAAGAAAATGAGCGCGATCTGAAGGAGGTTCCTGACAACATCAAAGGCGATTTGGATATTCGTCCTGTCAAGTGGATGGACCAAGTCATCGATCTTGCGCTGGAGCGAAAACCGAGTCCGCGGGATGAAGAATTACTAGAGAATCCTGACATGGCCTCGATCGAAAAGTCGACTGATGATGGTCCCACCATCAGCCTTCAGTGACTAGCGGCGAGCGAATTCGATAGATCCCTTTGAACAAGCGGCTTGACAGGGTTTTTCGTGCGCTGCTATAAGACGCCCAGAGACGGGCTTTCAGCCGTTTCTCCATCAACCTAAAAGGGCCTATATGAATAAATCAGAACTTATCGATGCAATTGCTGACGAAGCCGACCTCTCGAAAGCGTCTGCCGGACGTGCGTTAGACGCTGCTCTTGGCGCGATCGGTCGATCGTTGAGGCAATCGGATCCAGTGGTGCTTGTCGGTTTCGGTACTTTTACTGTGAGGGATAGGGCGGCCAGGATGGGCCGTAACCCGCAGACAGGAGCTCCGATACACATCAATGCCTCACGGGCTCCAGCATTTAAGGCGGGTAAAGCTCTGAAGGATTCCTTGAACTAACTCAGCTGGACGAGACAATGCCTGGGAATGGGCGGGATGTCGCAACGACTTACCTGCCCGGCCCCCTTCACCCCCGGGGATTGATCTAGACTAAAGGCGCACCTTGCTTGCGCCTTTTTTATTCTTGGGTTTTATCGGGAGATTAAACAGTTTGTTACAGAAGATGCGAGATGGCGCTCAAGGGATAGGGGCGAAAATCATTGTCGGGATCATTTGCTTTGTCCTGGTGGTGTTTGGGTTTGGAACCTTTAATTTTTTTACCGAGAACGAACCTTGGGCAGCCTCGATTAACGGTGACGAAATTACGCTGCGTGAGTTAGATGTCGAAATGCAGCGACAGAAACGGAACTTGCAATCTCGCATGGGCAGTGACGCAGATACCGAACTCATTGATAGTCTTGTAAATCAGGGGGTTGTCCTTGACTCACTCATTAATCGAGCGTTGTTACGGCAGACGGCTGACGATCTCGACTTGACCGGCGTGCCCGAGTCATTTCGCGAGGGAATTGCCGAGGATCCGAATTTTCAGGTTGATGGTGTATTCAACGAATCCCTTTATAGATCTGCCCTACAGAATGCGGGTTACTCGCCAGAGAGTTTTGAATCGGCAATGGAAACCGATGCGCAAGTAGCTCAGCTTGTAAACGTATACCAAGACACTGCGTTTACGACTCAGTCCGAAATTCGAGACGCAGCGGCGATGCTTAATCAGACCCGAGATGTTGCGTATCTGATTGTCGATCCGTCCACTTTTGAAAAATCCGTTATCGTCAGCGATACAGAAATTGAAGATTTCTACCAAATGCAAGCGGATCAGTTTGTAAGCGAAGAGTCGTTTGATCTTGCTTACGTGGAATTTTCAGATCTCGACGAGAGAGACGGGGTTGATGTCTCGGTTGACGATGTTCGATCAGCTTATGAATCGGCCAAGACTGCGTCCGAATTCAGTGATCGACGCCGAGCGTCACATATCCTCTTAGAGTTGAATGAAAAGCGGTCGCTGTTGGAGGCTCTCGAGGAAATGACGGATATTCGAAATCGTGTACTTGGCGGTGAGGACTTCGCGATATTGGCAAAAGAACTATCGGAGGACCCCGGGTCTGCTAGTGCGGGTGGCGATTTGGGTATGGCGGGACGAGGTACCTTTGTCACGGAATTTGAAGACGTTCTCTGGGACCTATCCGAAGGCAGCATCTCGCCTAGCTTTCAAACGGAATTTGGCGTGCACTTGGTGAAACTCACAGCGATCGAGGCTGTGGAATACCCCTCATTCGAGGAAGAACAACTGTCGATACGTGAAACGCTTCTGACCGAGCAGGCGGCGCGTATGTTTGAAGAACGATTGGCCGCGGTTGATAAACTTGCTTTCGAAGAAACTGATTCTCTAGAGCCTATAGCGGCTGCGTATGATTTGGAGATCAAGGCGGTTGAAGGTCTGACCAGAAACGAAGGCGTGGGTTTGTTCGAAAGCAAGAAAGTCAGGCAAGGAGTCCTCGATATCGATGTGGTGGAAAATGGATTCAATAGCCGTCCGATATTGATTGAAGACACGCACGCTATCGTTGTTCGTTTAGTTGATCGGACATCGTCCAAACAGCTATCCCTGGCCGACGTTCGAGAACAAATTGCCTTGCGACTCAAAAGGGACAAAGCTGATGAACAGGTTTTGGCATCGATAAGTGACGCGGTATTAAGGCTCGAAAATGAAGAACCCGCAGGAGACGTTGCTGCTCGAATAGGAGCAACTTGGGTACGATCAGAGGGAGCCACGCAAGCTGTGGACAATGTGCCAGCACCGATTTTGCGAGAGGCCTTTGAACTTGCCGCGCCTCAAGAAGACTCGCGTTCCGTCGGTCGAGCGCAGCTCAACGATGGAAAACGAGCGATTGTTATCGTCACAAACGCCACCCTTGGAGATTATGGGGCGACAACCGAATCCGCGAGGACGCAACTAGCTGGCCAATTGATTGACTTTTTTGGACAACGAGATTTTGAAGGTTTGATGCGGACTCTGCGTTCGGATGCCTCCATCGAAACCGGCGTGACCGTCGTCGCCAATTAACTACCCCGAGCGAGCAGAGGTTACATTGATGTAGATAGTTAGCTCTTGTCCGGGATGGATGTACTTCTCCGGATTAAGGGTGTTCCAATTTGCAATAGCTGTCACGGTTGAATTGAATTTTTGGGCGATGGTCGCAAGAGAGTCGCCGTTCTTGACCTTGTATCGGATTTCTCGAACTACGGGGTCCCGAGACGTTTGCTGCGGAATGATGACTTTCCTTCCTGGTCTTATGATTTCGCTGGGACCGATACGATTGGTGCGCATGAGCGTATTGACGGTTACTCGGTAACGTTTTGCAATTGTCCAGAGAGAATCTCCTGCCTGGACAATGTGAATAGCGGCATTAGAATTTCGATATTGATTTGGTGTTGGATAGCTACCAAGAGACATGGTTGAGCGAGGAATAACCAGGTAGTTTCCCTCGATTATGCGATTCCCAACGATGCGGTTGGCTTTGCGTAGGGTCGCAACATCTGTTCCATATCGGAGTGCTAGGTCGCCGAGAGTGTCGTTTCGTACGATTTTGTGCCGAATCCAAGCAACACGATGTTTCGGCGGAATGCTACTCAAGGCGGTTTGTATCGCTTCTTGATCACTCGCTGGCACCATTAAACGGTGCGGTCCCTTCGGATGGGTAGACCACTGGTTTAGAGCGGGATTGAGTCGATAGAGGGTTCCGACCGAAATTCCCGCTGTGTGGGCTGCCGTACTGAGGTCTAACTGATCGATAGTGTCGACTGTTGCCATCGCTTGTGTATCGATCTCGCCTTGATTGATGACTAGCTGGATGTCATATGCATCAGGTGCAGCGAAAACAGCTGAAAGGGCTAGAAGGCGGTTAACGTATGTAGCGGTTTCTTCGGGTACTCGCATTTGGAAGAACCCCTCGTCACCGCTGAGCCGATTACGAGCACGCGCCACGCGTCCCTCTCCCCAATTGTATGACGCGATTGCTAAGAGCCAGTTTTCGAAACGGCCGTTGAGATAAACGAGGTAGTCTAAGGCCGCGTTTGTTGACGCAATTAGGTCCCGCCGCTCGTCGACCCACCAGTCGATCTTTAGCCCATACCTCTTCGCGGTACTTGGAATGAACTGCCAGAAACCCGCAGCTCCGCCTGACGAAAACGCAAACGGATCGAGAGAACTCTCGATGATGGGGATTAGGCAAAGTTCACCTGGTAAATTGCGACTTAGGACTTTCTCGCAAATGTAAGGCAGGTAACGCGCGAGCCGTGGTTGGAGTGTGATGAAGTAATTCGGATTTCGCTGAAGCCATGCGATTTCTCGTCGTACACGATCGTTATGAAGATGGTGGTCAAGTTCAAAGGAATTTGATAATTCCTTAACGAAGTCGTTCCCTTGGGGGCGTGACTTTCCGGCAAAAAGAATTGGCCCGTTAGGCGGGCCATTGTCCATAACCAAAGGCGTGTTATTTGGTAGGCCAAGATCACCATAAAAATGAGGCTCAGGAGCCCAATCTGCGGTCTTAGGTCGGACGTAAGTCGTTGATTTATAAGTTGAATCGAAAGGCAGGATTGAACAACCTGCTACCAGAAAAAACAATAGCGGATAGTTTAGCCGAGCTATGTGATTGATCTTGCCCTTCAAGATTGGACGGTCCAGAATGCTGCGGAACGCCGGTACTTTGCGGAATTCGAAGGTCATTGGCAACTGACGCCGGATCCAAATATACGAAGCCACCAAGAGCAGCAGCTCTTCCGTTTGCTGCGTGGTTGGACTCGCAAAACGCTAGTGCCTTTTCCAATTTTGAGATCGAAGTCCTTAGCGATGAGGCCAGACGATTTCATGGTGATGTCATGTTGTGGCTCGGTCCCAGCGTCAGAATAGCGAGGGCCTCGAGCAAACGGTGCATGATTAAGGCTTGTCTATATGGGACCGATTCGAACGCGGCAATGGGGAGTGCAACGAGAGATGCTGTCGTTGTGTCGGCTGAAAGTTTGCCGTTTTCAGCGCATTCGATCGATGGATTGGTGCTGCACCATTTCCTCGAGCTTGGTGGGGATGCGCGGGCCATATTGCGTGAAGCTCAAAGGGTATTACGACCGGGTGGACGAGTTGTTATCTGTGGTTTCAATTCTTTGAGCATCTGGGGACTTTTACGATGGCGCGCGATCTTTCGAGGTCTCATGCCGTATTCGAGTGTTCGCGTACAGGATTGGGTCTCCGTGCTGGGAATCCATCGTGATCAACCTGTTCGATACCTCAATTATTATGGCCGGATGGTTCGCTCGGTAAAGAACACGACCTTGCTTCGGATCACGAAGAAATTACGCCTGATCCCGTTTCCAGTGGGTGATATCTACGTCATCTGCGGTGTCAAGCAGAAGGACGCGCAGATCCCGCCTCGTAAAGCGGGGTTTTCGCGTATATCGAAAGTTCATTCGATCGGTTTGCCTAAGCCTGTCGCTCGCCAATGATCACCGTCGAAGTTGAAATCTTTACCGACGGTGCTTGTCGTGGGAATCCCGGACCCGGCGGGTGGGCCGCACTTCTCCGAAAAGGAACACATGAGCGATTGATAAACGGTGCAGAGAACGCTACGACCAACAATCGCATGGAGCTTCGGGCAGCCATTGAAGGTTTGCGCGCACTTTCGAGAACGACTCAAGTGTCGATCACGACGGACTCGCAGTATGTGCGACAAGGAGTCACCGAGTGGATGAAACGTTGGAAGGCGAACGGTTGGAAAACAACCTCTCGAGGGTCGGTTAAGAACAAGGACCTTTGGGTAGAATTGGATGAGCTGAACGAGTACCACGCCGTGCAATGGTTTTGGGTCAAAGGTCATAGCGGACATGAAGAGAACGAGCGCGTGGATCACGCTGCAAACGAAGCCATTGACGACCTATTGAAGGACTAGCGATGCGGCAAGTCGTCGTCGATACAGAAACGACAGGTCTAGAACCGGAGCAGGGGCACCGCATCGTCGAGATCGGATGTGTCGAGATTCTAGATCGCCGAGTCACCGGCAAGCACTACCATCAGTATGTGAATCCGAAACGGGAAATCGATGATGCAGCGTACGAAATCCATGGTTTGAGCAATCGCGATCTGGAGGATGAACCAGAATTTGAGACGATTGCAGAGGAGTTCATGGCATTTGTTCGTGGCGCCGAGCTAGTTATTCATAACGCGCCTTTTGACGTGTCGTTTCTTAATCATGAGCTGTCGCGGACGGATCGTAAGGAACGTATAGATGATGCTTGTCAGATTTTAGATTCACTGGCCTTGGCTAGGCACAAACACCCGGGGCAAAAAAACAGTTTAGACGCGCTTTGCCGCCGTTATGCGGTCGATAATTCAGCGAGAGAGCGTCATGGAGCGTTGCTCGATGCGGAGATACTAGCGGATGTCTATCTCATGATGACCGGCGGCCAAACCTCGATGTTTGACGACGGAAATAGTGGAGACAGAAGCGGACGTATTTCCGAAAGATCCTCTCCGGTCCGATTGAACGCGAGGTCCTCCGGTTTGCTCGTGCAGCGTGCAACTCCAGAGGAACTTGAGGCACACGAAGCTTACCTGGACAATCTTGACAGTGTCGCAGAAAGAGGATCTGTCTGGCGCCAGTCAGGGGCTACTGAAGAATCCACTGAACCGCCATCCAACCGGCAACCCCCATCGTGAGTGTGTAGGGTAAAGCCATGAATACCATCCGTCCGTACGAGAGTCTGATGAGCGGTGCCAACGACGATGTTAGGAGAAACAAGAAAGCGGCCTGGCCGTTCGGTGTTGCGACGCTTGGAATATTCGTACCGGTATTAATTGCCACTCCCAGAAGATCAAACTGATTGCGGGTTAAGTCTCCTGCTAAGAATGCTGCATTGACCTCATTGATGTAGACGGTGGCCACGAACACGTTGTCGCTGATCGCGGAGAGGACCCCGTTGACGATATAGAACATGCCTGGCTGAAGATGTGGTTCGAGAGTTAGTACGTAATCGATTACCGGAGAGAATAAATGCTGGTCGTGGATCACAGCGACAATAGCGAAAAATACCGCGAGTAGTGCTGTAAATGGCAAAGCTTCTTCGAAAGCGTGTCCTAGCTGGTGCTCTTCAACTACGCCATTCATGGCTGTTTGTATGACGATAACCGACAGTCCCACCAAGCCGACCTCGGCAAGCTGGAATGCAAGAGCAAAGATCAAGAAGAGTGCTGCCACAGCTTGCATGATGAGGCGGGCTTTATCGCGCCCTGTCCTTTCTTCCGTTTCTTCCCGGTCGTACTCTTTGAGCACTTTCAGGACGTTTTCTGGAATTTTTTCGCCGTAGCCAAACCACCCGGTCCACTCAAGTAAGAGGCACGTCGACAGTCCAACTACGAATACGGGTAATGTCACCGGCGCCATCACCTGAAAAAATTCGATGAACTCCCATCCCATTACTTTAGAGATGAGGAGATTTTGTGGTTCTCCCACGGTTGTCATCACGCCGCCCAGCGCCGTTCCAACCGCCCCATGCATCATTAAACCGCGCAAAAATGAACGAAATTGATCGAGATCTTCGCGATGAAGTTCGGGTACTTCGGCGTCGTGATCCCCGTCTTCGGAGGCGTAGCGGTGGTAAACGGAATAAAAACCGACGGCAACGCTGATGATAACGGCGGTCACGGTAAGTGCATCGAGGAACGCCGAGAGGAAGGCGGCAACGAAACAAAAAAGAAATGACAACAAAGCTTTGGATCGAACGCCAAGAAGGATCTTCGTGAAAGTGAATAACAACAGGTCCTTCATGAAGTAAATGCCCGCCACCATAAAGATCAGTAGCAGGATGACGGGAAAGGCGCTTTCCAATTCGTGCAACACCGTGTGCGGGGTGGAAAGTTGGAAGATAATCGCTTCAAGCGCTAACAGACCCCCGGGCTGTAGGGGGTAACACTTGAGCGCCATCGCGAGTGTGAAGATAAACTCCAAAACGAGGGCCCATCCGGCGATGTAGTGCCCTTCGGGCAAGAGCAGTAACAGTGGATTCAGGATGAGGAACCCAATAATCGCTCGCTTGTACCATTCGGGCGAACTTCCCAGGAAGTTTGCCCAGAACGAGTCGAAACTTATTCGTCCACGTCCGCTTGAAGTTGTCTCAGCCACTACGACACACCACTTTCAAAGAAGATTCCCAAGATACATGCCTCGCTAGGATCGCTCAATATAAAGCTGCCGGTTAAGCGCTGCGAGTACCGACTTCTCGGTTCGTTGGTATCATCGCCCGGGCTCTACAACAACAGGGAATGGTATGTGGCCGTTTGAACCCGACGGTTTCGAATCGATCAGTAAGGAACCGGAAGGGGCGCACACTGGAGAATCGCTGTACTTTGTTTTTGTTGGTGATGAGGTGCTTTCGCTCGCCGAACATGGTATCCCGCGGCCGGTGACGGTCGAAGAATTTCGCTGGGTTGATCTTGAGGTTGCGACTCGACTCTACGTGGGTAATTGGCGCGGAACGTCGTGTTATGCACTAGAAGCTAAGGGGAGGGCACCCGAAGGCTACGCTTTGACCGGGCTTAGGGCATGGCTTGGGCGGGTTGAACCTGCAATGTTCTATTTGGCGGGACGAGCTAAGCAGATCGTTGAATGGCACCGTGACCATGTGTTTTGCGGACGATGCGGAGTGGAAACCGAAGATCACAGATCAGATCGTGCTCGAGTATGTCCGTCGTGCCAATTGATTAGTTATCCAAGGCTAAGTCCGAGCATTATCGTTCTGGTACGACGCGATCAAGAGATGCTGCTTGCGCGAAACGCGACATGGCCGACAGGTATGTTCAGCACCCTGGCTGGCTTCGTCGAGCCGGGAGAGTCGATCGAACAGACAGTGCATAGGGAGGTGTACGAGGAGGTTGGTATCAAGATTGAAAATCTTCGGTACCTAGGTAGTCAGTCTTGGCCTTTCCCCAATTCTTTAATGCTCGGTTTTCACGCGGATTACGCCTCGGGTGACATCGTTTGCCGCGACGGTGAAATTGCTGAGGCTAACTGGTTTAAATACGACCAGTCACCTAACGTTCCGGGCGGCACGGCCATTTCGGGATGGTTGATCCGCGCCTTTGTCGAAGAAATGCAGGCATCGCTCAATCCGGAATCTGCGGACGGTTTGGGGACCTAAATATCGCGAGGATGAGGAAGAGGAGGGTGAGATAACCGTCTGAGCGGAATTGTCCGGCCATGAACGCCGCGATGGGATCCGTGTCACCAAGAAGCAATCCTGACACCGAATCCCAACTGTTGAAGGAAAAGTTGACGTCGGGGGACGTTGTCACGAAAGTAATCCCAGCTCCTGAAACATGGCAACAAAGCTGCTCGTCTCGCACGGTGAGACCCACGACAACGTCGTACTCCTTGGCGGCCGCAGGGAAAAAGTTTTTCTGCAGCTCGTCGCGACATTCCTCTTTC
>ENA-UPTF01002279-UPTF01002279.1-marine-metagenome-genome-assembly--contig:-NODE-2279-length-11210-cov-6.074463_pt1 | contig 11210 bp, 6 predicted proteins | sample MGYA00238166_ERZ767019 | MGnify/ENA primary metagenome ERZ767019 (study PRJEB28930, sample SAMN06266391) | marine metagenome | isolation source: Sea water from 250 m depth | place: Atlantic Ocean | study... | reverse complement strand
GAACCTTTAAACATTAAATGTTCTAACAAATGTGTAGATCCAGTATAGCCAATTGCTTCATTTCTTGACCCCACATGGTATGTAACCATTACCGTTGCCACAGGTGCTGCGTGATCTTCAAGCAATAGAACAGTTAGTCCATTCTTTGATAATATGAATTCATCAATGCCCTCTGATGTTTTGATAAATTCAAAATTATTATATTTATTTTTTTGGGACATATAGATCGGTTATAGTTCCTTGGAAAACTTCGGCAGCCATTGCAAAGGTTTCTCCGACGGTGGGGTGTGGGTGGATAGTTAGACCTATATCCTCCGCATCAGCACCCATTTCGATAGATAGCATTGCCTCTGATATCATGTCACCTGCTCCTGGGCCAACGATTCCTACACCAAGCACTTTTTTCGTTTCAGAATCAAATAATATTTTAGTTTTACCTTGATTAGCACCCATAGAAATTGCTCTACCACTCGCAGCCCAAGGGAATTCTCCTTTAGCATAATTTATATCATTTTCTTTGGCCTCTATTTCAGTCAGCCCCGCCCATGCAACCTCAGGATCAGTGTAAACAACCGAAGGAATTGCTTGATAATCCATTGCTGCTGGATGTCCACAGCACACCTCTGCGGCAACCTTTCCTTCGTGAGTTGCTTTATGTGCTAACATTGGGTTGCCAACAACATCACCTATAGCAAAAATATTCTTAACAGATGTTTGTTGATATATATTCGTATCAATATAACCAGCACCATTTAATAGTATATCCGTATTATCAATCTTTAACAATTCTATGTTAGGTTTCCTCCCAACAGCTATCAAAATTTTATCATAGTTTTTTGACAAAACCCCACTGTCATTTTCAATTGTTACCTTAACTGAATCATCTTTATTTGTTTTTACCGTTTTAACTTTAGTTGATAACAAGATCGAAGAAAATTGTTTAGCTAGCTTTCTGTGTAATGGTTTAACAATGTCAGTATCAGCACCCGGTATCAAATTAGGCATAAACTCCACTAATGTTATTTCTGAACCTAAAGAAGCATACACTTGACCAAGCTCTAATCCTATTGCGCCCCCTCCTATAACCATCAACTTTTTGGGTATATCAGATAACTCAAGTGCAGTTCTTGAAGTTAGAATAGACTTGTGTTTACTGTCTAACCCAGTGATCATACCTGAGCTTGAACCACTTGCAATAATACATTTTTCAAATTCAATATTTATTTCAGAGGAGTTTATTTTTACTACTATTTCGTTATTGCTTTTGAAGCTAGCTAGCCCTTGAATTGTTTCCACTCCCCGTGCTTTAGCCATTCTATCTATGCCTTGATTAAGCTGTGACACAATTTTATTTTTATGTGATCTTATTTTCTCTAAATCAATTTCAGGCTTATTATAGGATACCCCCATTTTTTCAAGTCCCGTTGCATCTTCCATAACTTTAGAAATATGAAGTAATGCTTTTGATGGTATGCATCCTCTATTTAAACAGACGCCACCAAGAGTTGGGTCACGATCAATTAGTATTACTTTTTTTCCTAGATCAGCAGCTCGAAATGCAGCGGCATATCCACCAGGACCTGCTCCAATTACAGCCAGCTCAACCTTTTTGGTTTTTCCCATTTACTTATCCAATAAACTAGGTTGACCAGAAAGCACTTCAGCAAATCTTGATGTAAATGCTGCGCCAGCAGCTCCATCTATTACCCTGTGATCATATGATAATGAAAAGGGCATTATATATCCTGGTGACTGAGATTTTGTTTTTTCATTATAAATGTTATCCCACCAGCTTTGAGATATACCTAAAATTGCAACTTCCGGAGGGTTAATAATTGGAGTAAAAAATTTTCCACCAATACCCCCGAGACTTGATATGGTAAAAGTACCTGATGTTAGTTCATCAGGTTTTAACTTTTTGTCTCTAGCTCTTTTACTTAAATCAATTAATTCTTCAGAAAGGTCAACCAAAGACTTTTTATCAACATCTCTTACAACAGGCACTATTAATCCATATGGTGTATCAACAGCTATCCCAAGATTATAATAATTTTTCAGTATAAGGTTTTCTTCATTATGATCTAAAGAGCTGTTGAATTTTGGCATTTCTTTTAAGACTGTAGTTGCTGCTTTCATAAAGAAGGGAAGAAACGTTAGTTTTATTTTCTGTTTAGCAGATTTCTTATTCATTTTATTTCTATATTTATTTAACTCACTAATATCTGCTTCATCAAACTGGGTTACATGAGGAATGGATTGCCATGCCTGTTGAAGTCGCTGACCTGTTATTATATTTATTTTTGTTAATTTTTGAATCTCAACTTCTCCCCACTGTGAAAAATCAATCTCTGGTTTTGATGGGGATATTCCACCAGAAGACATTGCCATTTGAATTTTAATATAATGGTGAAGATCATCTTTTGTTATCCGGCCTTTTGGGCCATTACCTTTTATATGAGAAAGATTTATATTTAGTTCTCTTGCTAGTCTTCTTACACCTGGCGATGCAAAGACATTATCTTTCTTTTGAGTATCATTTATAGGACGTAGTTCTGGCGTGTTGTCTGCTTCAACCCTTTCCGGAATATCTTTTTTATTAGAAGACTTGGTTTCTGTTTTTTCATCTGCTTGTTCAATTTTATCGTCTATATCAACACTTAATAATAACTGACCAGGCTTGACTAGATCTCCAACTTTAACTGCAACTTTAGTAACTACCCCAATAACCTCAGCGGGGATTTCCATTGAGGCCTTATCTGATTCCAAAACAAGTATTGTATCTTCAGGCTTTAATTTGTCACCAATAGATACTTTGACCTCACTAACCTCTGCCCCCTCAATACCTTCTCCTAAATCAGGAAGTTTTATTTTTTTGTTCAATTAATCTCCTAAACTGTTATTGGGCTAGGTTTATCCGGATCCAAATTATATTTTTTCATTGCCTTTTTTACTATATTAATATCAAGCTTATTTTCTATAGCTAGTGCTCTTAAAGTAGTAAAGACAATATAATATCGATCTACTTCAAAAAACTTTCTAAGATTTTCACGGGTGTCACTACGGCCAAAACCATCTGTTCCTAATGCATAGTATTTTCCAGGTACATACGGCCCTATTTGTTCTGAAACCATTTTGACATAATCAGAAACAGCTATAGTGGGGACAGTGTTTTTACTTAAACATTTTTCTAAATGTGATTGGTGCGGTTTGTCTCCAGAATGTAAAAGGTTCCAGCGCTCAGTTTCTTCAGCATCTCTTCTTAATTCGCTAAAACTTGTTACATTCCAAATTCCAGCTTCTATACCCCAATCTTTTTTTAATAATTTTGCTGCTTCTAACACTTCTCCCATCAAAGGCCCACTTCCAAGTAATCTTACCGTTGGGTTCTTCGTCGATTTAATTTTATAAAGTCCCTTAATTATATCGTTCTGAATTTTTTCTGGCATTGGTGGATGTACATAATTTTCATTCTCTAAGGTTAAATAATAAATAACGTCCTTATTTTTTTCGCACATTTCAACCATCCCATGATGTATAATTGTTGCAATCTCATAACCATAAGCCAAATCATATGCTTTTATATTTGGTGTTGCAGCAGCAGCTAAGTGACTATGCCCATCTTGATGTTGAAGTCCTTCACCATTCAGTGTTGTCCTACCCGCTGTTCCTCCAAGTAGAAACCCCCTTGCTCTCATATCTCCTGCAGCCCAGATCAAATCCCATGTGCGCTGGAAGCCAAACATTGAATAATAAATATAGAATGGTATCATTTTAATTCCATGATTACTGTAGCTTGTACCCGCTGCAATAAATGATGAAACAGCACCCGCTTCATTAATTCCCTCTTCGAGAATCTGCCCATTCTTTGCTTCTTTATAATATAAAAATTGATCAGAATCGACTGGATCATATACTTGCCCTGCGCTAGAATAAATTCCAAGCTGTCGAAATAATGGGTCCATCCCAAATGTTCGAGCCTCATCAGGAATTATAGGAACAATATGATTACCAATATTTTTATCTTTTGTTAATACCGTAATGAGTCTTACATATGCCATAGTGGTGGATATTTTTCTGTCACCACTACCATCAATTAATTCTTTAAATATAGATAAGTCCGGAACTTTTAAGTTTTTAGATTTATCAGTTCGTGATGGTAAATATCCCCCTAGTTTATCCCTTTGTTTTTTTAGGTATTTATATTCTTTAGAATTTTTTTTGAACCGGTAAAATGGAGCTTTCATCGCCTCATCGTCGGTAAATTTTAAATTGAATCTATCTCTGAAATATAGCAATTCATCTTCATTAAGTTTTTTCTGATTATGTGTTATATTTCTTCCTTCTCCTGCTTCACCAAGCCCATAACCCTTGATTGTTCTTGCTAAAATAACGGTAGGTCCATCATTATGATTTATTGCCTCATTATATGCGGCGTACATTTTTTCAGGATCATGCCCACCTAATCTCATGCGTTCCAGCTGCTTATCTGAAAGATGCTCTACCATTTTAAGCAATTCAGGGGATGTGCCAAAAAAATGTTCTCGAATATATGACCCATCTTCAACAATATATTTTAGTAAATCGCCATCAACAATTTCTTCTAATCGATTTAAAATTAATTCATTAGAATGATTTTCTATTAACTCATCCCAGTCACTACCCCAGATAACTTTTATCACATTCCATCCTGCGCCACGAAAGGCCCCCTCAAGTTCTTGAATAACCTTTGAATTACCTCTAACCGGTCCATCAAGTCTTTGAAGATTGCAATTAACAACAAAAATTAGATTATTTAACTTTTCTCTTGAAGCAAGGGTTAATGCCCCAAGAGCTTCTGGTTCATCCATTTCACCATCACCAAGAAATGCAAAAACTTTTCTGTTAGAGGCTTTATTTATTTCACGATCAGACAAGTAACGCATGAATCGTGCTTGATAAATTGCCATAATGGGACCAAGCCCCATTGATACTGTAGCAAATTGCCAAAAGTCTGGCATAAGATATGTATGAGGATAAGATGAAAGACCGCCCTCTTCTGAAAGCTCTCTTCTAAAATTATGCAAGTGTTTTGCGTCAAGTCTGTCTTCAAGATATGCTCTCGCATAAATGCCTGGAGAAGCATGCCCCTGGAAAAATATTAAATCAGAACCCTCTGGATGCTCGGGTCCCTTAAAAATATGGTTAAATGCGACTTCGTAAAGAGTTGCAGCTGAAGCAAATGTTGAAATATGTCCACCAATGCCAGGCGTTTCCTTATTAGCTTTTGTAACCATAGCCATAGCATTCCATCTAATTATTGATTTAATATTCCGTTCGATATCTCTATCACCCGGATATTTTGGTTGTTGACCAGGGAGTATTGTATTTACAAACGGTGTATTGGTGTTGAATGGTAGGCGTGCTCCATTTGATTGAGCATATTCAATTAGTGTTTCTAATAAATAGCGAGTACGCTCATATCCATGTTCTTCAAGAGCATCTTCGATCGACTCAATCCACTCTTTAGTTTCTTGGGGGTCTATATCTTTATATTTTTCCGCCATAAACGAATTTTTTTATTCGGATTAACCTAGTAGAAATTACACCCTTTACAGAAAACAGATTTAGTATTATATAGAATTAAGAGTTGATCTATTTTTTATATAGAATCAATCAATATATTATTTTTATTAAGAAAGACCTCTGTTTTACTACAAACGGGAGCCGATGTGTATAAACGAATTACATTATTTGTTTTTTGTCTAATTTTTTTAGCTTGATCTAATATTCTAATACCATCTTTCATAATTATTCTGCTTTTTCTATCTATAACAATGCCAATATGATCTTTAGATTGTAGTAGCCTGACTTTTGCGTTTAGCCCATAGTCTTCTGGTGAAAGAAGTTGCATAAAAAATTAGTATTTTGCAGGTTCGCCTTGTTTAGGTGTTGAATATCTAATAAATGCTCTAATATCTTCATTGGATTTCCTTAAATCTTCTCTTCTAAGATACATCATATGTCCGCTCCTATAGCCTTTGAAAACTAATCTGTCTTTCATGCGACCACTCGGATCTAAACGCCACATTGTATACTTTGCATCAAAGTATTTTGTTGCCCCATCATAATATCCAGATTGAATCATAGTGTGTAAATAGGGGTTTTGTGCCATTGCCAATCTCAGGTTCTCACCTGTATTATTATTTGATCTGTCCCAAGGTCTCACAGGACCAAACATATTATATTTTATATCTGTTTCAAATTTTAGAATATTCTTGTAATAATAATTTATTGCAGGCGTAAAAGAGTGTAGCCACGAATCAAGTTCAGAATTAAAATCAGGCCTAACACCACCCTTTGTTTTATCAATTCCTTTATAACGTGAATCTAATCGTCCAATTGTAAACCCCTCTTCTCTTAATAATTCTTTCCAGAAAAATGATGTAGGTACATCTAAGTTATAAGACAAAATGGACTCTTTTGAAATTCCAGAGTATCGTGACATTTGTTCGGCAGCTTTATTTCTACTTTCATTTGATACGTATCCACCTTTTGCTATAACCGGCATTAATTCATTCACCGCATACTCTTCAGATAAACCTAGTACTTCAAGAAGGTCTTTCGACTGAAGATCATCAGGCAACTTTTTATGATACCAAGCAGCGGCTGTAAAATATGGTAATCTTAGAGATGCACCAAGTGGGCCAGCACGCCTCCCACTTCCAGAGTCAATACCTAATTCTGTCGGTGAAACTAATATTACTCCATTTAAATACATCCACTGTCTGTTTTGCAATGCATGGGCAAGCCCAGACACACGCGTTGTTCCGTAACTTTCGCCGATAAGATATTTTGGAGATTCCCATCGATTTACACGTTGAATAAATGTATTGATCCATTCAGCTAAATATTTAATATCTGCAGTCACCCCAAAAAAAGTTTCTTTTTTAACTTCTTTATCCAATATCCTTGAATACCCTGTATTAACTGGATTGACAAATACAATGTCAGCTACATCTAAAATAGAATATGGATTTTTTTTAGCACCATATGGTTGAACGGGGAAACCTTCATCATCAACTTTAAGTATCATGGGTCCAGTATATGCTAAGTGCATCCATACAGACCCTGATCCTGGTCCCCCATTAAAGGAAATTAATATTGGACGACTAGCCTGATCGTTGACATATTGACGTTCATAATAAGTATAATGAACAGCAGCTATTGGAGAACCATGATCATCCCAAACCGGTTGCGTACCGGTTGTTGCACTATATTCAACTTTCTTATTCTTAATTAATGTTGAGTGAAATGTAACAATCGCAGTATCTGGAGAAATAGATATGGACTGGGCCCTGATTAATCCAAAGAGAAAAATTATAAAAATAAATTTCTTATTCATATTTTTATTCCTTTAAAATTCACCGGTATATCTAAAACCAAACCATGTGTTCTTTTTTGGCAACCAGTCTGCTTTTAGACTAGAAGCGGTGCTATAATTTGTTACAGAAAAGGACACATTGTCATTAACATTTATTGTTATTATAGATAAAGTATTTAAGCTTGATATCCATTGAAAAGAATACTCAAAAAAAGGGACTTTTGAAATACGGACAAAATTGAAAAAACTACTTCTTTCGATAAAGTCTGGTTTTTGACCAATTTCTCCAAGAAAATCTAACCGCGCATAAACCCCGAAATTTCTGGTAGAGGATTTTCCATCTTCATATTTTTTATATGTTTTTGTTTTTTCATCATATTCGAAGAAATTTCTTTCGTAGTAAGATTTTTTATCATCAGTAATCTTTACTGATCGATGCGCAACTTTTATATAGCTGATACCCGGGGAAGCGTTGACTTTAGCAACATAAGGTATAGCGATAGGAAGCTCAAAAGTCGTTGCCATTAATGCATACATATCTAAAATATTTACAAATTTATTTAATGAATCAACAATCCCATATTTCTTAAAATCCGAAATATCATTAATAACTTCAGCATCAGATCTTGGATAAAATGAAAACCCCAACTGTGCATGAAAAGCAGCCCTCGTTGAAAACATGTTTTCTATACTTGCTTTTGAATATAAACCCATATAGTCACCACCAAGATAATTGGGTTTATCAAGAGTATTCATAGATAATAAATTCATCTTAGCAGGTAATCGCACACCAATCTCAGAGTTTTTAGTTACCACACCAATAGATATTGCACCATAGAGTGAACCAGGCAATCCTATTATTGAATTACCTGTAGAAAAATTTGCACCATATTGTAATACATTTGACTTAAGAAATAATCTATCGTTGCTGATCATAAAGTTTTGTTTATCCCAAACTGCAAACTTAGAACTAAAGCTTGCTAATAAGCGCTCATCTTCGCTTTCGTAAAAAACAGTTTCTGATGCACTATTTAGGTATTGGTCTCTTTCGATTAATGCTTGTTGAATATCTTGACTTAATACCCAATCAACTTGATCTCTTTTAATAATATTATAGGATAATCCATTCCCATACCATATTTCATGAATCTCTTCTTTATTTGCTTTTTTTTGAACAATAATTAATTCATCCTCAGCCCTTAATTCAGGCAACCAAAATTTGTTTTCTGCGTTAAGCTTTTTTTGTTTTACAGATTTGGTGTATTCTTCAGAGTTAAGATCATTATAATCGATTATTGCATCTTCCATAAGAATATGATACGGCATGTGATCAACAGTCCATGCAATGTATTTTCTTTTATCAAGGCTTGCTATCGGTTTTTCTTCAGAATCTTTTATGGTAATTTGAGCGGATCCCATTGTTGACAGGTTTTTATTTTTTGAATCAATCACCAAATAATTTACTATATATATATTATCGCCATTCTTATCTAGTGGTTTTTCATAATCAGGCTCTCTAACGAATGATAGTTCACCTAATTGTGTTATTTTAAAGCTTCTTTGATCAGCACCACCAACAATTTTAAATCTAGCATTATTTTGATCTTCATCTGGATCAGTTACATCTAATATCCCAAGCAATTTACCTGACTGTTCAGAAAAAGAAAATTTCTGATCTTTTACTCCTAAAAAATAGGGGGCCTCATTAACATCGGTAATATCAATTTTAATTTTTGTTGTTACGGATTCATTATTTCTATCATTACTTTGAACTTGAATTTGATATGATTTCTTTTGTTCAAAATCAAAACTTTTATCAGTATATACTGTGCCATTTTTTAAGTTAAATAACTTATTATCATTTTGACCTTTATTAACTAATCTGTATTTGAATTCATCATTCCCATCTGGATCAATCGTTGATAATTCGCCAACTTTTGTATTGGTGGAAATATTTTCAGGAACACTATTATCAAGTAATTCAACTTTAATTGGTGGGTCATTTACCTCTGTTATTTTAATAACAACTGTAGCCGTATCTATTGAAAAACCAGTATCGACTTTATAAATTAATTCATCAATGCCATTTTGATTTTCATTAGGCTCATAATAAATATTATTTCCTCTTAAAACAGCTGTCCCTCTTTTAGGATTTTGGATTATGGTTATTTCAAGATCCTGTTTGTTGGAAACCCTATCATTTGTTAGAACATCGATTAATACAGATTTATCTTCTTCAACTCTGACATTATCATTCAAAACGCTTAGCGATTGGGAGACAATACTTGTAAAAGAAAAAATTACCGAGAAGGTTAATAAATTATATATTAGATTGTTTTTCATCACATATATTTAGCTAAAGTTGGACTGCAAAATATAATTCCGGTATCAAAGCACCTTCCTTACCACCCGGATACCATGTCCATGGTTTTGATTTAGCAGATCGACTTGATTGAAACTCTATACCACTGTTTTGTGGTATGTAAACAAAGCTAGCACCCAAACTAAACATCCCCCATAGATTATGTTCTATTCCTACCCCCAAAGTAGTTAATCCGGTTACTGTAGTATTGAGCTGGCCATAACCTTTAGTTTTTTTGTTATCAGTAACGACCTCAGCTTTTACAAACATACCTAGAGCATCAACATTGTTAATACGATCAGATATATTGAGAATTTGTTTTTCACTAGCATTTTGAGTGCTATCAATCGAACCATGTATAAACTCAACAAGAGATAATCCAACTTTTAATCTTAATGAAGCAAAAGGCTTGCTAACTGTCATTCCCTTAGTATTCTTTGTTTCAGAAATTTTTTGTTTAGACAAACGAATCAGTCTTTTGTCCCCACCGCTTAAGTCATCGAAATCAATTATTTTTTCAGTGCTCCCATCCCAACTGAGGCTTTCTAGAAAGTTTTGATCATAATCGCTTAAGTTAGAAATTTTTGTTGATATTCTTTTGCTATCACTTAGTCGTAACAATAATACTTCTTTTTGATCAATGTTTACTAAAGAAGCTCGGACAGACTTATCATCCTTAGTTGTCCACAGTCGTCCTTTTTCGGCTTCTTTATGTGCTTTTTCATTTTTTTCAACTATGATTGCAACTTTATTATTTTCAGTGGAAATGAGCTTTCCTTTATAGCTTTCATTATTCTTTGTTATCCAACTTCTTGTTTTGTTCACTTCTTTTTTTGCCCTACGAATTTCAGTTTTTCGGGCAGCCATTTCTTTCCCCATTGATGTTGGAATGCTCCTGTTCAATCCAAAAGTATTGCTCCAATATAAAAGACCGCTTGCTGTGGGAATTACCATATGTGACGTTTGGTGCCCTTTCATACCCTTGTTTTTAAAATTGTTTCCCGCATCCATATAATTTACTTGGCCACCAATTGAGTGCGTATCAAATTTAAATCCTACTCCATAAGTCCCAGATAGAACATGCCCATCATCAATTTCTGTACTCAAACTACCAACAGTTTTGCTTCCGCTAGGAATTAGAACGTATGCGCTAGAAATATCATTTGAAATACCTAAAAGTATATTTTTAAAGAATTGACGATATAGGCCCAAATCTTGAAGCCCCATTTCCATTCTGAAAGCCTGACTGGTGGACTTCCCTCGAATAAATGCGCTTCCTATTGTGGCTATTTCAAGTTGAGAGGTTGACCACCAAAAAGCATCTCTAGCGCGCTTGAAGCTTCTTTCCTGTAAAATATTATCAACGTTACTATATGATTCTAATTCTGATAGTTCTCTTTTTGAAACCTCGCTCCATTTATATTTTCGTTTTTTTAGTTCATCCATCAGTCTTGGATCCATAAGTTTAACTTGATCCATCATAAATCG
>ENA-UPTF01002278-UPTF01002278.1-marine-metagenome-genome-assembly--contig:-NODE-2278-length-11212-cov-4.521150_pt1 | contig 11212 bp, 13 predicted proteins | sample MGYA00238166_ERZ767019 | MGnify/ENA primary metagenome ERZ767019 (study PRJEB28930, sample SAMN06266391) | marine metagenome | isolation source: Sea water from 250 m depth | place: Atlantic Ocean... | reverse complement strand
TAAATGCCGACCATGGAACAGATGATTATTGGTTGAGAGTTAAAGGTTCCGGGGATGTTCATATGGAATCAGAAAGTGGTAATATTGAAATGTATTGTAGAGACGGGATTGCTTTTATTAAAGCAGACCGAATCGAATTTAATGCAAAAGAAGAAATCGTAATGAATACTAAGAAATATACTCAAGGAGAAACTGTAGCAGAAGAACCTTCAAGGCATGGCGGACCCATGGCCCCAGATCCAGAGGGTGAAGGTTTAAGGACTTATATTAAAAGATCCGGACATTTCCATGAAGATATAATAGGCGAAAGAGCTATAAATTGTGGGAAATTTGCTGTTGGATCAACAGCTGCTATGGCGCTGTCCGCTCAGAATAGTTTACTAAGTGTTACTCATAGAAGCGAAGAAGTTATTACTGGTGCCAATGTATTAACCGGCGACGGTACAGAAGCAAAAAAGATCAGTGTTACTAACGGTATTATTAATATAAGAAGTGGCGGTATTGTTCAAAATGGCGGTTGTCTGTTACAATTAAATGCTATGCCTTCCGCTTCGCCTGTTAATGCTAGCGGTTATCTTTCTATTATGCCTATCGGTCCACAAGATCCTTCATCAGCCAAAATAAAATTAGCATCACAATTTGGACCCGTAACAATGGCAAACAAGCTTGGAGAAATATCTATCGCTGGGAAAAATGATGGTGGAAGTGTTTTAATGTCTACGAACGGCCCCCAAGGAGAGGCTAAAATGCAAACAGCAACAGCAGAAATGACAATTGATGCTGGAGGTACTATTGCGATTAAAAATCAAATAATTTCTCTAAGAAGAATTCTTGATGAGTTCATGCAAGATTATTTAAATCATTCTCACGCCGTTGTTGGGGCTACCAATACGGGATCTCTTATGCCAGGAGCAATGGCAAAGGCACAGGGAACTAGTGTAGCGCCCGAATGGATATATAATGCTGTTCAGGCAATCCAGTCTCAAAAGAATTTAAACTTATTATTAGCAGATTAATATGGCAAAAAATAAAAAACAAGAAGAATGGCGGGGTCGATTTGTCCAATAGATGCATGATTGTAGTTGTGATTTGTTTGTCCATGTTGTTGGCTCAAGACAAGGGTTTGAACCATTATCAAAATCAGGAATATGAGGCGGCACAGGAATATTACGAATCAGTTTTGGGTAAAAGAGGTAATCAAGCACAAGCACATTTTGGGCGAGGTTCATCCGCATTTCAGCAAGGTGATCTGGAAACAGCAAAATATTCATTTGAGCAATCTTTAAAGGCAGATAATGAACAACTAAAATCTAAAGCAATGTATAATCTGGGAAATACATTTTATCAAAATCAAAAAACGAAAGAAGCACTAGCTTTTTATCGGAAAGCATTGGAATTGGATCCCACTGATAAAGAGGCAAAATATAATTATGAGTTTTTGAAATATCAGCAGGAGCCGCCAGAAGATCAACAGGAACAGGACCAGAATAAAAAAGACCAAGAGAAGGAACAAGATCAAGACCAAGAGAAGGAACAAGATCAAGACCAAGAGAAGGAACAAGATCAGAAAAACAAAGAGCAAGAAGACAAGAATCAAGAGCAGGAAGAGAAAGAAGAACAACAGAAAAATGACGAGCAACAACAGCAACCCCAGAAACAGGAAGCGTCTGAAGAAGAAAAATCGCAGGATTTAAAACAGGCGGAGAGTATTCTTGACGCATTGAAACAAGATGAAAAAATTATGCAAAAGCAGCAAATTTCCCGTTCTAAATCGCGTAAACTGGCAAAAGATTGGTAATGATTCGTAGAATTCCATATTGGGTTTTTTTATCCATCTTACAGTCTAGTTTTATGCTTGGCCAGATTCAAGTGACAGCATCTGTTGATGTGAACCGTATTTCGAAAAATGAAACACTAGGTTTAAAAATTGTGGCTGTCAATGCCGATGGAACACCAAACGTGGATATATCTCCGATATTAAATGAATTTAAAATTATCAGTGGTCCGGCCCAGCAAACGAATATCCAGTGGGTTAATGGCGCAATGACCAGTTCGCGCAGTTTAAGTTGGACCTTGTTGGCCAAAAAAGAAGGAAAATTGAATATCCCTTCACTCAATGTAACCATAGGAAAACAGGTTTTTCGGACTAATCCAATCGGAATTTTGGTGGAAAAGGGTGCGGGCCGTGCCCAGATGGCCAATTTATTTATTGAAGCAAAATCAGATAAAGAACAGGCTTATCCAGGAGAACAGGTAACAATAACTTACCGTTTATTTACTCGGCTAAACCTATCTATTGAAGATATTGAATATCCAAAAAGTGTTGGTTTTTGGAATGAAGATTTGCGTGTCGGTTTAGCTCAGACACCTCGATTCAGAGATATCAAGATTCAAGGAGTAGAGTATAAAGTAGCAACATTGTATAAAGCAGCCATGTTTCCAACACAGATTGGTAAACTCACTGTTAATCCTATGACAGTAATCTGTAATGTTGAAAAACCCAGCCGAAGGCGGCCTGGTGGTGTATTCGATGACCCATTTTTTAATTCCATGTTTCGTGAAACGCAGCGGCAATTTGTCCAGTCCGATTCTTTAGATATTGAAGTTATGCCCTACTCGATAACGCCACCGGCTGATTTTACTGGTGCTGTGGGAAGTTTGAAATTGAATCATGGGTGGATACATCAATTGTTAAGGTTAATGAAGCAATTACGTTTCATGTCCTTCTCAAGGGAACTGGTAACCTCAGCCAATTCAATTTAAGCGAAATTTCATTTCCGCAGAATATGGAAGTGTTCCCTCCAACTTCATACTTTCAAAAGGATGAATTCAGAGATGATTTGACTGGCGAGCAGAATTTTGAATATATCTTAATACCAAGGTCCGCAGGAAATTTTCGGTTGAATCCAGTCACTTTGACCTATTTTGATACTGGATCTGAATCTTTTGTTACGACTCGTTCTAAACACGTACAAGTTATTGTTAATCCTGGTGATAAAGATGTGATTGCATCAACAAAATTCAACCGGGAAGATGTGGCTTTAATCGGGGAGGATATTCGTTATATAAGGACTCAAAATCCAAAATGGCTTCCAAAAGGAAAGCAGTCTATACCGGTTTGGGTATGGTCCACTTATTTTATCGCTGCTGCTTTGTTTATATTCCCCGGTATATTTGGAAAAATGAAAGATAGCCGAATTTCAAGAGCCGATGTTCGTAAATCAAGAGGTGCCTTGAAATTGGCCCTTAAAGATTTATCAAATAATTCTGATGATCCTTTCGCACATACTGCAGTGGTAATGTACAGGTATTTTCAATCAAAGCTATTTTTGTCTTCAGATAATCTCGATCCTTTATTTATCGAAATGGAATTGAGCGGGAAAATATCACCAGATATCATCGCTGAAACGGTATCTATTGCAAAAATATGTGATGCTGGCCGATTTGGTCCTGATGCGGATAAATCGGAAGATACTCTTCAGAAACAAGCTGGAGAACTATTGAAAAAGATTGATCGGAAATTATCTTGAGATACTCATTTATATTAGTAATTCTATTCTCTTTACTCTTTGGCCAGGCACCAGATTCACTATTTAATTTGGCTAATCGATATTATGATATGGAACAATATCACCAGGCAGCAAATTATTATGAAAATCTCTCTGAAAAGGTAGAGCACGAAAACTTATATCTTAATCTTGGGAACGCCTATTTTCGGATGGGAGAGGTGGGGCATGCCGTATGGGCCTATGAAAAAGGTCATGCATTATCTCCCAGAGATGGGGATATTAATTATAATTTGAGTTATGTTCGCTCCCAAGTTCGTGATCGTATTCAGGCTCCAGATGATTTATTTTTCTTAGCTTTTTACCGTTCCATTTTAGAAAAACTAACTATCTTGGATTTGATTAAACTAGGAGGATTATTATTCATTGGGTTAGGTGGGCTTTATGTCTTGCGTCTGAACGGAACCATTTCTGAGAAATTGGGTGGTATATTAAACAGTATTTTATTGGTTTCCGTTGTTACTGCGGGATGGATTATGCTAGATAAATATTGGGATGTTTCTGATGAGCAGGAAGGTATAATCATTGCTTCAGCTATCGATGTAAGATCATCGCCAATTGCAAGGGGGGAAAATGTGGTATTTCGTATTCATGAAGGTACAAAAGTGGAAATAACCACATCCCAGCCAGGCTGGTTTGAGATAATTTTATTGGATGGGAAAAAAGGTTGGGTACCTGCAGAAGAGGTGCGTACTCTATGAATTATATTTGCCTACTAATGGTTTTAAGCTTGGGTTTTTCTCAGGGGCAGAAAAAGGTCAATTTTGATCCCGATAAATTAAAGGATCCTGAACCTCAATGGCCAAAAGTTGTTTCGCCATTCAGCTCAGATACGAAGGAACTGAAACCAGCGGGTAATTCAGATTCATCCCAGATAATAATAGAGGGGTTTCGTGTCCAGGTACTAGCAACAAGTTCCCAGGAAAATGCTGACCGTTTACGTTATGAACTAGCAATAGAATATGGTAAAGACATCTATATTGTATTCGAAGCACCTAATTATAAAGTTCGGATAGGTAATTTTATCGATCGGCGCCAGGCAGAAAATTCGCGCCTAGAGCTCATCAAAAAAGGCTATCTGTCGTCATGGATAATCCGTACAAGGATTGAACCAAATATTTAAAAATAATATTTTCGATTATCTACAATTTTTGCTTCTTCTTTTAGATCAGCCATCCAACCACGGTAAAGTCGGTTCTGTTTCTGGCGTATCAAGTCCAGTTGTAATAGTTCTTGCTGTATATTCCATGCGGTGGAATCAAAGCTACTGACCTCATTGACTTGAATCAATCCGTAGCCGCGATAGGTTTTTACCGGACCGATTAAATCACCAGCTTTGGCATATAATAGAGCGCCAATAAGATGATTGGATTTACCTAGAGAAATAAAGGAATTATTCAACTTTTTGGTATCTGAAGGAATAAGTTCCAATTTATCATTATCTTTTTTAAGTGATTCAAAAGTTACGCCTTCATCTACTTGACTTTTTAATGCAATAGCAAGCTTTTCAGCTTCTTTATCTTCTTTATTTTTACTGATTGCAGCATAAACTTGTGTGCGAACATTCTCAAAGGAAGCGATGCCTGCCGGAGTAATTGAGTCCAGTATAAAAACAGCATAATAATCGTCACTTTCCATCGGATCCGAAATGGTCCCAATTTCAGCATTATAAGCCCAGCGTACGGCGGAGCGAAAAACGCCCAAACCTGCAAGAAACATATCTTTTTCGCCAATTGAATTGGCTTGTGAAGCGTGAACATTATGACTGTCTAAAGCTGCAGGAAATCCATAATCCTGCGCATCGTAAGTAAATAGGGTTGCTCTTCGGCGTAAATCTGAACCTGTGCTGGGACCAAGGCTTATGTTAAGCAGAATATGTCGTGCTTTGACTTGTTTTTCTCCAGACTCTTGGGATCGGGTACTGTCTACTTTAATAATATGGTATCCAAATTGACTAAGAACAGGACCCACAATATCGCCTTGTTTGGCACCGAAAGCAGCTTCTTCAAATGGACCAACCATTTGTCCTTTTCCAAACCAACCCAAATCTCCACCCCGGCCGGAATCAGGTGAGATTTGGTTGCCAGGATCTTGTGTGTTGATATTTGCTAGTGTAGCAAAATCTTTACCGCTTTTTGCTTGGTCGATAAAGGTTTTAGCTTCGTTATAAATGCGTAGAGTATCTTCTGAAATAGGTGTTTTTGCCCAACTTACATAAGATAAATGCCGTTGTTCATCTTGTTCAAAGTCATCCATTCTAGATTTATAATCGGCTTTTAATTCTTCTTCAGTTGGTACATTTACTTGATCTTCAACGGCTGAGGTAGTTATGTGCAGCGCGGATATTGTATAATCTGTATTGCGCTTTATGAATTCCTGCCGTATTTCTTCCTCGGAAACAATCGCAGACATATTGATGTATTGTTGAAGTTTAAACCGGGGTATATAGAAATCACGCATCCATGCTTCAATTGGTGCCCAGTCCAGCATGCCTGGCGTATTTAGTGCCTGGCGGTATCTTTCTTCATCGAACTCATTATTAACGAAAAAAATTCTTTGGATGTCAAGAGGTGGATTATTTTCAAGGTGATATAGAATTTCATCATTTGTGACGGTAATATCAAGGTCATCGATGGCTTGTTCAGTGAGGCGTTCTTCAACAAAAGCATTCCAAACTTCTTCACGGATTCCTTCCATATGTTGATCTGATATCTCAGTACCAGCATTGCGGAGAGTTTCAATACGTATATTATATGCCTGATTAAATTGATCGGGAGTGATAAGATCTCCATTAACAGATCCAATTGCTTCAGCTGGGTTTACTCGACCTAATAGCTGGTCGATAATATTAGCACCTCCAACCAATCCACCCACAGTCATGCTTAATAAGAATAAAACCAGTAGAGACCATAGAACTACATGCATACGGTTACGAAGTGTTGTCATCATTGCCATAAAATTATGTCCTTATTTGAAAAATGGTTCTCTCTTCCAAAGATGGGAAGCAAATTTAGGATTCAGATCGTTCTAAAGGCAATGAACAAAGGAGGTAGGTTGCGATCAACATTTTTTGTAATGAACTCTCATTTGACCTTGTGGTTTAGTGTTATAATTTCTCCGAACTTTTTCAAGATATCTATTGACCGATTTTCATCCCACACCCGAAAAACATCCTTTAATCCAATCCGGACCATTATCGACTTTATATAGTGAAGTCGTACAATGCGATTCATGCCCCAGAATTGTTGATTTCCGTAATAAAGTAGCCAATGAAAAACGGAAACAGTTTATGCAATGGACCTACTGGGGTCGTCCCATCCCAGGATATGGGGATACGAATGCAGAATTATTATTGGTAGGTCTTGCACCGGCCGCACATGGCGGAAATCGAACTGCCCGTGTCTTTACCGGAGATAAATCAGCTGATTTTTTAGTACGTTGCCTCTACGATGAAGGTATTGCAAATCAACCGAATTCTGATACGCTAAATGATGGTCTTGTGCTAAATAATGCATTTATGACACCCATATTAAAATGTGTCCCTCCCCAGGATAAACCTACTGCGGAAGAACTACGTAATTGTGCGCCATTTTTCAGTGCAGAAATGAAATTGCTGAAAAATGTGAAGGTAATCCTTGCCTTGGGAAAAATTGGTTTTGATGGCTGTTTAAAATACTTTCGGCAGCAATTTAACCTAAAAATGAAGGATTTCCCCTTTGGTCATGATCAGAAATACATATTGCCAAATGGAATAATTCTTTGGGGTTGCTATCATCCCAGTCCTCGCAACGTGAATACTGGGCGCTTGAACTTTGAAATGATGGCAATATTATTACAAAAAATTAAGAGAACTTTAAATCAGTGAATAAAACTACGATTCTAATACTACCTATTTTGTTTGCATTTTCTTGTGAGGATAATGACAAAAAGGACTGCATTAATGAGTCAAAAATAAGTGATGAACCGTGTATTGAAATCTATGACCCAGTTTGTGGTTGTGATAAAAAGACCTATTCAAATTATTGTTTTGCAGAAAATGCAGGTGTTACGGAATGGACTAAAGGTAAGTGTAACTAAATGAAACACCTCTGGCTCAAATAGCCTCCCTATGGGGGGATTTTTTGATGTAATAATATTTTAGGTTGTTATATCAATTAAATTGTATACTCGCCGCGCTACAAAGGATAGTATATACACTTTATTAGTTGGTTTTTATGTATTCCATCATTTGAAGGTAAATCATCAAAGTAGTTGCAAATTATTGCATTGTTATAGTTAAATAAAATCAGGTATTTAAAACCTGAAAAGGATAAAAAATGAATATATATGTAGGAAATATTTCCTTTCAATTATCTGAAAGTGATTTAGAATCTGCATTTGCTGAACATGGTGCAGTTGATAGTGCTCGCATTATCTCTGACCGTGCTACTGGGCGTTCAAAAGGATTTGGCTTCGTGGAGATGGCTGACCAGGCAGAAGGAGAAAAAGCTATTCAAGCATTGAATGGCAAAGAATTAGAAGGTCGCGAATTAAAAGTAAACGAAGCTCGTCCAAGGGAAGATAGACCCCGCCGCCCTAGATACTAATTTAATTTGGTATAGTAATTCAGATATAGAATTGTATCTGGATTTGGTAAAACATTAAAAGCCTCCTCACGGGGGCTTTTTTGTTTTATTACAATTGATGTAGATTTTGATATAATGATTAGTAAAAAGGAGTATTTATGAATCTTAAACTTGTATTTCGTATTTATTTTGGCTTTGGCGCATTGATGACGACAATGATGTTGGTTGCACCGGCAGCTATGATGGAAAGTTATGGCATGACTCTCACTAATGAGATCAAACTGTTTACACAGTTTATGGTTGTGGCCTATGTATCTTTGCTTATTGTGACCTGGATGCTGCCTGCCTGGCTGGGGGATGATTTGTCCAAGGCCGGGATCGCCTATGTTATAATTGCCTTAATTCCCGTAATCATGAATATCTACCACGTGACTACCGGTGCGTTACCCTCATCAACAGCCCAATTAGTAGAATCAGGTGTATGGGTTGTATTTGCGGGACTGTTCTATTTTTATAGCAAAAAGTAGCTATTACAAGAACAAAAATAATAAGTGAATAAAGCCCTTCTTTATTGAGGGGCTTTGTTGTTTATAAAAGAGACCCACATTGTTGGGTAATTTCTGTGTAATTTGCTGTATGAAACGCCTCTGGCTCATATTATTTGTGCTTCCTCTTTTTGCTCAAGAATTAGAAGAATTAAATGAGCAGATTGCCATTGTACGTTATGAAGGGGCCGAAATGAATGATTATCTAACTATTGCTTTTTCTTGTGCAGATGCAGACGCTTACTGTCCTGACTTTGATGCTTCAGAAATGATGGGTGTTAATAATCATCCTGGGTATGAATTTTTTAATGGCAATAATGAACTTCTTGGAAGATGGTTTGAAATCAAATGGGTTAATAAAAATATTCAACAATATGCAGGTGAAGGAAGTATGGATCTTGTTTTGGCACCAGCAGATGTAATGCTGAGCGTAAAAATGCTAGATTTGTATTCCGTGTCATCAAAAAATGGTTTAAATGTTAGAGATAAACCATCTACTAGTGGCAATAGGATTGGTGTCCTAAATTTTAATTCTTTAGTGAACATAGTTTCAAAAACAGGAATGGAATTAACTATAGATGATAATGATACAGATATTGATATAACAAAAATAATATCTGGTCAATGGGTTAAAATAGAAAGCTTATATCAAGGCAAAAGCACAAGTGCTAATATTATTTTAGGTTATGTTTTTGACGGATATTTATCGAAACTATCAACTAGAATAACTCAAGAGAACTACTTTGGTTACCCCAGTAATGGAAAAGCATACGAGGGTACATACGAAGACGGAAAATTAATATCTGAAAAATGTTGGGATGAAAATGGTAATGAAAAAGAGTGTAACTAAATGAAACGCCTCTGGCTCAAATAAAGAAGAATGAAATGAAGAAAATTAATCTATTTATTACAGTTTTATTGTTAGTTCCATTGCTTTCTTTTGGGCAATCCCCATACACATCTTATTACGAAAATGGTAAAATAAAAGTAGCAGGAGAGGGTTTTAATGAAAGAATTAAACATGTAATTTCTGTAAAAAGCGGTCTCAACCTAAGGGAAAGCCCTGATTTAAAATCAAAAAAAATAGCTAAAATCCCTTATGGAATATCAGTTGCGGTAAAATCTAAAACAGGTATAAAATTAACGGTAATTGATACTGACAAAGAAACAGGAATCACAAAATCTATTGAAGGGGAATGGGTTAAGATTGGAGCTGAATTTTATCTAAGTCCAGGCGATGAGGGTTACGCAATGGATTTAATAGACCCTTCTTTTGTTGAGGGATATGTTTTTGATGGGTTTCTTAAAAAAGAAAAATATTTAGTACAAAAACCAGGTGTTTGGACTTATTACTTTGAATCAGGTGTTATAAATGAAGAAGTATTTTATGGCGAGGGAGAAATTATTAAAAAAATAACTTACGATACTGATGGGGATGTAACTGAAATTGAAGAACACCAAGGTGACTACGATTGGGGTAGACACATTATAGTCAATTTTCATAAAAATGGTAAAGTTAAATTTTATCAAGATTCAGAAGCAGGCGGGGCTGTGAATATTACCTTTGATGAATATGGAAATATACTAGAAAATAATTATGGGACAGGGGTCACTCATGGTGATGTAATAATCCTATCTAAAGATATTAGAGATTTTTACCTTTCTCATAACGAACTGGTAAACAAAACTGCTAGCACCGTGGCTGCTGCTGATTTAGCTGCGCCTGTAGAAGGAGAATCGATGCTGGAAAAGATATCGGGTCGCTGGAAAACCGATATTAAAGCATTGAATGCTGAAAATAAAAGGACCGGAAAGCCCAGCGAAACAGCATCGTCCGACTATTTTGAAATTACCGATAAGGAAATAATTTCAGCCCGTAACGGCGATAAAACGAAAATCCCTTTTTATCTCGCGAATGACTCGATTTGGGAAACAGGTATATGTAGAGGCGACGACTTTGACATAGCCAAATTCATAATAAAGCACCACGACAACAACGGTACGGTCTTGGTTCAAATAGAGGATTGGGGGGCGGCATGCTACACCATTGAAAAAATCACAGACAGAAAAATGGTTCTTGGGTATGTCGGAGCGCGGCTTAACCTTCATTTTTACATGCGTTGATGAAATAGACTTTAACTAAACCAAAAGTATATTCTCTTAAAATAGCCTCCTCACGGGGGCTTTTTTGTTTATAGGATGATGGGTAGATTATTCAAATTAATCAAATTTTCTTTGTTTAATTATCGTTTCAATGCATAATTTTATATATGATAAATACAATAATAATTACAGCTGTTGGTGCTGCTGCTGGGTTTGCTTATGCATCTGTTTTAGGTTGTGATACAGTATGCTCAATTGCATCCTCATCACTTAATACTACTGTTTATGGTGCCTTTGCAGGTTTTGTAGTTGCATTACCAATTAACAAAAAATTTAAGAAAAAGTAATTTTATATAATCTCAGTTCATATTGAACGAGATTATATTCTACTAATCTTAAACATCAAGCCCCACATTCGTGGGGTTTTTTGTTT
>ENA-UPTF01002276-UPTF01002276.1-marine-metagenome-genome-assembly--contig:-NODE-2276-length-11215-cov-2.437421_pt1 | contig 11215 bp, 11 predicted proteins | sample MGYA00238166_ERZ767019 | MGnify/ENA primary metagenome ERZ767019 (study PRJEB28930, sample SAMN06266391) | marine metagenome | isolation source: Sea water from 250 m depth | place: Atlantic Ocean... | reverse complement strand
TAATTAAACCAGATATACCAGCTGGTAAATAGTTTATGATAAAATATGGCAAAACATCCTCTGCGTTACGTGCCCCAGTAAGCATGTCTGTAGTAGCTTCAGAAGGAAAAACTTGAAAAAATGCATATAAAGATGTTCCTAAAAACATGAAAAAAATCCAGATAGGAATATTGATTGTTGATATAAACATAGCCTTGCGTGCCTCCGATTCATTCTTCGTAGCTGCATATCTCTGAATAATATTTTGATTTGTAATATATTCTTGGAAAAACCATGAAAACCCTAATAGAATCATCATAATTCCAGTTTTATCCGATAATGAAATACCCCATGATACAGGATGTAATATTCCATTCTTTAATTCTGAAAAACTTAATTTATTATTAGTTAATGCTATATCAATAATTTGTGAAAAACCTTGAGGAAGTTGATTGATAATCACTCCAATACATATTATTCCTCCAAACACTAAAGTTATTGTTTGTATAACATCAGTCCAAATTACTGCTTCAATTCCTCCAATAATTGTATACAGACCTACAACAATTCCAGATAACAAAATACTTTGTAATATAGATAAATTGGTTACCTCATGTACCATTAATGATAATAAATATAATATGAGGCTAATTCGAACAAGCTGACCTATTAAAAATGTTACAGCACCATAAATACGAACAGATGGACCAAACCTATTTTCAAGGTATTCGTATGCTGATATAATATTATTTCTTTTGAAAAAAGGAAGAAATAAATATGCGGACGTAATGATAACAATAGGAAGTACCATATTAGGCAAAAAGCGAAGCCAAGAAGTCTTGAAGCTATCTGCTGGATAAGCAAGAAATGTAATCGAACTAATCGAAGTACCAATCATACTTAAACCAATTACCCATCCTGAGTATGATCTATTACCTACAAAATAGCCTTCAGTAGAAGTGTTTTTGCGAGAGAAATATATTCCCACTGAAACAATAACTAATAAATATGAAATAAGAGTTAAAACATCAAGCCAATGTAATTTCATAATTATGCTAGTGAATCAATAAAGAATAATTGTAAAACTATATACCCGAATTAAGAATATCATGAATATGAACTACACCTCTTAATTCATCTGGTTTATCTTGTTTATGAACAAAAAGTGAGGTAATGCTATGTTGCTCCATAATCTCTAAAGCTTTGATAGCTAATGTATTTGTTGGAATACTCCTGGGTTTAGCTGTCATAATAGAATCTACATTGGCATTAAATAAATTATTATTTCCCTTTTCAAATCCTCTACGAATATCTCCATCTGTTATAATCCCAACAAGTATACCTTCCTCATTTACTACACCAGTAAAACCAAGCCCCTTTTCAGAAATTGTTAACAATGCTTCTTGTATTGTATTATTTTTATTGATTAAAGGCATCTTATCGCCTTCATGAAATATTTGATCTACAGTAAGCAATAATTTTTTTCCTAAAATACCACCAGGATGTCGGTCTGCAAAATCTTTCTCTTCAAAACCTCGATTTTCCATTACTGCAATCGCCAATGCATCACCTAAAACTAGAGTCGCAGTTGAACTTGAGGTTGGCGCTAGACCTAAAGGATCAGCCTCTACACGGACACCAATATCAAGATGTAAATCAGTTTGTTTTGCTAGGGTAGATTCTGGTTTTCCAGTTATTGATATTGTCTTAGCTCCTATACGATTAATTGGTTTCAATATTTCAACTAATTCAGAACTTTTACCACTATATGAAACCAAAATACAAACATCATCACTACTAATCATTCCTAAATCACCATGCATTGCATCTCCTGCATGTAAAAAAAATGCAGGTGTGCCTAAACTGGCAAATGTAGCTGCCATTTTATTCCCTACATGACCAGATTTACCAATGCCAATAACAATAATTTTTCCTGAACAATTAACTATATGATCTACAGCAGAATCAAATGATTCATCTAATGTTTTTAAAAGTGCGTTAAGAGCAGCAATCTCTGCTTCAATTAAATTAATTGCAGATTTATTGGGCATAAGAAATCAAATCTTTAATCACAATCAACTTTAACACCGCGAGTTACATATTCTACATATCCACCTTCACAATTGATACCATCTTTAATTTCAATTTGAATATCTTTAAGTAAAGAGAAAATTTCATCATTAGATTTTTCTGGCCTTGCTTCCCAGGATTTCATTTTATAATCAGTTTGGCCCATAAAGAAAAATATAAATGATGACAATAGTACTCCTGTAGATAATCCTTGTAAATACTGCTTCATTTTGATCCCCTATTATTATTTAAAGTACATATCAATCAAATTGAGAAAAGTCTGGCTTTCTTTTTTGCATAAATGCCTGCATAGCCTCTAAAGCTTCCGGCGACTTCATTCTTTCGATAAAACTATTAAACTCTTTTTGATTAGCTTCAATTAATTGATTAACAAAATGTTCTTTCATCATTTGCTTTGCTAAACGAACAGGAGTTGGAGCTAGTACAGAAATACTCTTCGCTTTTTTCATTGCAACATCCATTAATTCTGATTGTTCAACAACACCATTAATAAAGCCAATTTCATGCGCTCTTTGGGAATTAAAAGCCTCTCCAGAAAGAAGAATATCTGCAGCATTATGGTAGCCCACTAATTTAGGAAGAACAAAAGTAGTTCCAGCTTCAGGGTTTAAGCCAAGATTCACAAATGGCATATGAAAGATTGCCTCTTTTGAAGCATACACAAGATCACAGTGTTGCGTCATTGTTGCTCCAATACCTATAGCTACACCATCAACTGCAGCAATAATAGGCTTATTAAATGGAATGAGAACATCTAAAAATTCTTTTGCTGGAAATTGAATATCATTCCCCTCCGATAATTTTGTTGTAGCAAATGCTAAAAAATCCTTCACATCATTTCCAGAAGTAAAATCTCCTCCTTCTCCATACAATAATACAACTCGAATACTTGAATCATTGCTTGCTGATACTAATGCATCTTTAGCTACATAATACATTTCAGAATTCAATGCATTTTTCTTATCAGGACGATTAAAACCTATCTTTAAAACGGAGTCTTCTGTATGTATGCTGACATAATCGCTCATAGTCTACCTCTTAAATCAAATATTGTTTGTTAGTTTGGAGTCATATACTATTCTTTTTTAATTAAAAAATAAATGAATAGTTTAATGTTAGGGGTTTTCAATCAAATGTAATGCAAACTGATCTAATACTCTTTGAAAAAGTATTTTTGTTTGAGATAGCATATAAGAATTATCTGAATTACTAATTACTTTTTTATCTTCAATAATAGGCATAAACCCTACTTGGTAATACCAGTTTTCTTCATCTACTGAAGGATATTTTACTTCAATAGTTGTTGATTCAGCCGTTGCTTCTAATGCAACACTAATAGTTCCAGAAAATGTGCCATCCTTATTTTGTATTGTAAAAAAATGGATGGATAATGGATACAGTGGACAATCAGTGAAGAAGCCTAATTTTATTTGTTTTGTTAATGTTTTTTCACCAATAGAAAAGAATGACTTTTCAATTTTTGATAACAATAATTCATCTTCTAGTCCAGATATAATTAAACCCAAACAGTTAATTTTTGAGAATCCTTTATATTGTGTATTAGAAGGTTCAAACTGTGCGGTAATCACACTAATAAAACAAAAAATAAATAATAATCTTTTCACAAAAATAATAATTAAAAGATTACGATTCTGGAGATGGGTCATCAGATAATAGTTCAAATGAAGTAACAACAAAGATTGATTCTTGAAGATGACCTTTTACCTTTGCTCTACGTATAGAATTGCAAAAACCATCTTCTGCATGAGCGTCACCAAAATCATCAATAGCTGCTCCTTCTACAAAGAATGCTTTTGTATCTATTCTAACTGCAAGATCGCATCCCACTTGTTCATCCATAGCAAACATACACTGTCCACAGGATGCCTCCATAATTTGATCATATTGTTTCATTTCTTTTGAGCTACACCCAAATAATAATAAAAATATAAATACGAATTTCATTTAAAATCTATACGAGGCTCTTAACCCTAGTCTTGTTGGCAATCCATAATCTCGCTCTAAAACTCCAATATAACCATTTTCCCCAGTCCAACTTATATATTCTACATTAAACATATTTTGAACCCAAGCGTAGACATTCCATGATCCAGTTTCAAAACCAATACGAGCATCAACAAGTGTGCGAGCATCATCACGAAGCAGATTGAATGCATCTGTACTAGATAATTGGCTTTGTTTTTCGTCGATGAAGTCTGCTTGGATTTGTGCAACAAGCATCATTTTATTACTTATTGGCAAACGAAAGTCAGCTAAAAAGTTCCAAGTCAATTTAGGAAATTCTGATATAGTTTCACCTGAAAAGTCATTATCCATGTCTGTCCATTCTTCGCCATCATCATATTGCCCATTATTATTTGTATCCACATAATCTTCACCTTCATTCCAATACCCATTAAAATATGCATCTCTAAACTCATTGAATGTTGCTTCTATAATACCAAAACCACCAACCAATGTTAGAGCATTTTGAAATAAACGAACTGAGACCTCAGTTTCTAACCCTTTAATTAAAGCACTTGCAGCATTGCTAATAGTGTAACCTTCATATAAGTCTTGGAAAATAGCTCTTTGCATATTGATATAATCCATGTAAAAGAAAGCTGTATTAAGATACATGGTATTTTTGCGGTTCGCTGTTTTAATTCCAATTTCATAATTTGTAATAAATTCTGGCTTGAAAGGGATAGCTACAGATTCCCAGCTTGATACGTAATCCAGATTAAACCCGCCACTTTTATACCCTTTTGACATTGTACCGTATATATTTGTAAGTGTTGTTGCTGCATATTTCATACTTAACGATGGAGTGATTGCATTCCAACTTGCAGTACTATCAAAATTACCATCAGGTAGGTTATCACCATCATTATCTGGAGGAAAGTGAATATATCCAAATGTAGGCAACCCGTCCTGACGATATGTAAATTCTTTATCATCTTGGGTATAGCGTGCACCCCCAGTAATCATTAATCGATGTGATATTTTATAATCAGCTGATATAAAAGCACCTATACTTTCTGTAGTTCCACCACCAAATGGATGAACGGTCACACCATCATATTGCCTAGCCAAAAACATAGGGATACCGGCACGTATATGAAAGAATAATGGTTTAGGGAAGACCGGAGCATCAAGGGTCTCGTATAAATTATAATAATATACTCCTCCTATCCAGGACAAATTATCGGATGAAGACTCTAAGCGAAGTTCTACACTTTTTTGTTCACCAATATCAGTCCATTTCCCTGTAAGTAAATTTAAACCAACACCATCTTCGTCATTAAAATAATGATGATCACCATCACGATAACCAATTAGGCTAACAAAATTCATATTATCGTTAATTTGATATACTGTATTTAGTGACAGACTTCGAACAAGCCTTTTACTCCAACCTGATACATCATGATTATATGATGAATTACCATTATCCGTAATATCACCATTGGAATCTGAAAGGTACTCCATATCTTCAGGATAGAGCTTATATAATTCCAAAGCAAGAGAATCTAATCTTTGTCTATTATAATTTGGAACATCACTATTGAAATGCCAATCAGAGACATGATTTCCCATTTGCGTATTGTATTGACTAAAATAATCATAACTTAGATCAATAGTTAATTTGGGTGTTGGCAAAGCACGTAATGCATACCGGATCCCTATATTATCTTTATAAATATCATCACTTTTAGCAAATGAACTAGTATTGATTTGATGTGCGTCCAAATCAAAAGAAAGCAATGATAATCTATGATAAATATTATCTGTTATTTGCATATTAGTTGAGACTTTAAGCTTTTGATGACCTGAATTACCATTCTCTACTAATACTGAACCAGAAAATCCAGGCTTGGGCTTTACCGTAATTAAATTAATAGCGCCTGAAATTGTGTTTCGTCCAAATAAGGTACCCTGTGGACCACGCAAAAACTCAACGCTTTCCATTTCCGCAACATCTGTTATAATAAAATTTGGTCTTCCCATAACAATACCATCTAGATATATCCCTTCTGTCGTTCCCATTCCAGGGTTTCTTGCGCCCCCCTCAATTCCTCTAATTGTAAAACTAGCAACATCTGGATCTTCCCGCACAAAGACATTAGGAACCATTACGGTTAAATCTTCTATGGAAGTAGCGCCCATATCCTCAATCGTTTCCTTACGCATCGCAACCATAGAAATGGGTACTTCCTTTATGGCTTCTTCCTTCTTCCGCGCCATTACCGTTACTTCCTGCCCAAATAAATTTCCTTGATCCATTACGATCGTTAAATCTGTTAAATCATCTCCAGATTCATATGTCTGACGATACGATCCATATCCTATATAGGATACCACTATAACAAATTCTTCATCTGTATCATACGTAAAAGAAAAACGACCCTCTGTATCTGAAGCGGAGCCTATTTCAGTACCCTCAATTATGATATTTGCTCCAAGTAATGGACGACCATTTTGATCCGTTACGAGACCACTTACTTCTATGGCTAAAAGAAAGTTGGTCATACAAAGAATGAAAACTAATTGTATTGGTGTATACACTATTAATTTCCTCATATTGGCATTAACCTCCTTGATTATTGCTACAGAACAAGATAGGATGCTTAGAGAAAATATTCAATTAATAAAAAGAAAAATAATGTCTTACAATTGGTTCAATATTTTTGTCTTATCGACCATGCGCATTATTGATTGTTCAGAATTATAATGTGCAATTTTGTCTAAAGGTATCCATGCTACATCATGAGATTCATTGCTTATTATTAAAGATTCCTTATCTGGGTCAGCTTGTAGTAAGAATCTGATATCATAATGTAAATGTTTTGGATCTGAACCCATAGGTGGTATCTCATGAATATCCATATCAAATATTTCATTACTTAAAGTAACAAAATTATTTATTCCAGATTCTTCTATGGACTCGCGTTGTGATACTTGTAATAAATCTTTTTCACCATCTGCATGCCCACCTAACTGTAACCACTTACCAATTTTTTTATGGTGGGTCATTAATATTTTTGATTTATCAGGATTTATAATCCAAGCAGATCCAGTAAAGTGACCATGATGGTTAGTTCTCGAAAAGTGGTTTCTATGATTTTCAATAAATGATAACATAGTAATTGCGACCTTTTCATCTGGGTAGCGATCGCTGTAGTTTTGTATTAATTGTATTAAGAAGTTCATGTAAAGAATATTATTCTTAAGAATCTATGTAAATATAATAAAACTACAAAATATACTGGAAAATGATAGATAATTGGAAGTTTCTACTATTTGATTTATATTATTGCAGCGCAGGCAATGACAGACATGGAAGCCAAAATCCAACCTGTCGCTCTCATATATTGAAGGTAGCTAAGGAGGTGAGAGGAGCTAATAGCCTACGCTGCAAAAAGGCAAAAAAAAACCCGCTTTTTAGCGGGTCTTTTTAATTTAATTTTTCATTTATCTAAACTAAAAAGACCATCTCTTTCTTGGATATGTCATCCAACTAATGTGATTATTATTAATATTGTTTATCATGTTTAACCCAACAGTCTTTAATCAGACTTTAAATAATAATGATTAAAGATTATTCGATGCAATAAAGAAAATGGAGAAAATGTATTAATTCAATCAGCGTACTTTTCAGCTCCAATAAAATGTAGAGAAACATATTCATCATCACCAACAACCCAACTATCATGTGGTAATGGTGACACATAAAATATATCTCCTTTTTTCAAGGTATATATTTCTCCATTTTCGAATGCAACTGTCGCACTTCCTGATAAAACCATTCCAAGATGTTCTACTTCACAAAATTCTGTACCAGATAATGGAGATACATCAATAGACCATTTCCATCCAGGAGCATAGGTAGCTTTACCTATTGTCATTTTCTCCATATCAATAATTTCAAATTTCCCTTTATCAAATTCTCGCACCTGATCTGGTGAGTCAAATCGTTTCATTATTATATCTATCATATTAATTCCTATCAATTAGGGTTAAAAAAATACACCCACCATCCATCTACCATAGCATGCAATATGGCAGGAGCTAAAATACTACCTGTACGAATATATGCTAATCCATAAAACCACCCAGCTATACTTGATAAAATTATATATGCCCAAGGGATTGGCAGCTCATTCCCAAACAATTGAATGTATATAAATGGAGGGTCATTATTATTTATATGGGCCAATCCAAAAATTATAGAAGAAAAGAATAATATAAGTAAGGGTGACGTTTTGCTAAATCGTTTTGCTAAAAGATTATGTATTAATCCACGAAATAATAATTCTTCTGGAAGACCAGTAAATAAAAATATTCCTAAAAGTATAATAGGAAATTGCCATAGTGGCATCCATTCAGTTGTTTGATTAATAAAGTTAGTTAAAAATCCTATGGGTATGGCAAAGAAGGCAATAAACAACCCCAGATATATGCATGAATATGTCCAGTCTTCCTTATTCGGTTGTAATCGATATCCAATACTATCTAAACCTCTAATTATTAAAAAACTATACATAATACTATTCAATGCGATTAATAAAAAAAATAAAACCCCACCTTTATCTGGAATGTTTACACTAGGAACTAAGCCTAGCTCAATAAAGAGCCATACAATAAGAATTGCACTTAAGTTCATCCAGTTTATTTTTTTATCATTTGGACGATCATACCATAATAAAAACGCTGGTAAATAGATGTATAATATTGATATAAGTATATCTATAGTCGTTATACGATTTAGTAATGCTAAATAACCAATAGTTATAAAGAATAACCCTGTTAAGGGTATGAGTGCAGATACAAGATTATTTCCAAAATGATGGTGCAAGTATTTAATAACGGAAGGGTCCGCCATACTTACTAAGGTAAAAATGAGCAATCCAAATACAATAAGGGATACTAATAAAGAAATACTGATTTGGTCTGCTTGCAACAAATTCATTAAAGCGAATACAATGGAAACTCCGATAGAAAATAAAATATGAAAATTACTCAACTGAATTTTCATGGTATGAGTCTAACTATCTTTATTTGTAATGAGATTTACTGTTGGATAAGGAATAATAATATTCTTTTTTGAAAACGTCTTATATATATCTGTATTGATTTCATCAACTGTTCTTCCTCGAATTGCAGGCTTGAATATCCAAAACAGTAATTGGAGTTTTAATCCAGATGATGAAAATTTTCTAAAACGAACCCTTGGCTCTGGTTCTTTTAATACATTAGAATTGTTTAATGCAATTTCTTTCAATACATCTTTTACTTCATCAATATCAGAACCGTATGCTACCACTATATTGATTCGAACTCGTTCAATATCTTCTGGTCCACCACTTTCATTAACAATCTTAGAAGAAGCAATAACAGAATTAGGGATAGTAATTTCTATATCATCCCTGGTCATAAAACGAGTAGAACGTATCCCCATCTTTTTTACATATCCTCTTTCACCTGTATCTAGAAGAATATAATCCCCCTCTTTGAAAGGTGAATCAGCCATTAAAAATATTCCTGCAAATAAATTAGATACCGTATCCTGCGCAGCTAAACCTAACACAATACCAAGGACACCAGCAGATGCTAAAAAACCATTAATATTTATATCCCAACTTAATAGGATAAAATAAATGCCAAATGTTACAATGACTATTTTCCCAAGATTATTAAACAGTGGTAACGTGCGATGCTGCAACAAAGGATTGGATGACTGTTTTGCCGCCCATAGAACTGTTAAAGAAAAAACATTCAATAAAACAATAAACCAAATGAATATGGTAATTGTTTTGAATACGCCCACTAGTGCGTAGTCAATATAACTGGGTAATTGTGCTACTTTTACAGCAAATGAAAATCACTTTTGGGCAACCTCAGAGGCCGGCGATGATGGTGAGTGCTTTAGTGATAATGGTGGTGATGAGCTCGGAGGTAATAATGTGTGGGACCCCGATGACACACCAACAGCGCTGGAAGGTCACAGAAATGAAGAAGAGTGTTTGAGCGCAGAAGATTGTGATATTGATGGCAGTAGCGATGACTCTTGTATTTGGCACGACACCACAACCCCCGTAGATGCCAGCGCTGAGCATAGCTATATCTGGGATGTGTCAAGCGCAGTCCTTGCATCAAACGGAGATGCTGCAATCCCTAGCGGAACCTATTATGTGTACTATTTTTTCTCAACAGATGGTACGTTCTCAGATAATGAATATCCCTATCAGGCAGATGGGACATTGACCATAAGCTCCTCTGATGATATAGATAGCCATTTTGAGCTTACACCAAACACTGCAACTGTATCAAAAGATGATATAATAACCCTCTCAGTTATGGCTCAGGATGACTCATATTTTTCAGAGATAGTTTCTCTGTCAATTTCTGTTGATAATACATACTTTGAGGTGCAAAATTCAGGTTCCCCATTTTCTGTTGAGCCAATCGGTCATTGCAACAATGCTGACAGTGATGGTGATGGTGATGATAATACTGGAGAGTATGTCCCTGGTGGAAACCAGCCTGAAACAGAGGCACTATGTTTAGATCCCGCAAGCGATGGCGCAGAGGGTGGTGGTGGTGATGGTGATGATGATGCTGGTACATGGACAATAGATAGTTTTTGGGGAACAGTTACTACCAACGAAGTGGTAACAAATACGATAACCGATGAGCTCAGATGGGTTTCATGGGTAGATGGTGGTATGGATTCTGATGGGGACGGCATAGGGCACGAGCCCATTGAGATTGCTAAGTTTTCATTAAAAGTTCTCCAGGATGGTGACTCATCTGCGGACACATTAATGTCCAAGTCTATTTCTTTCAACACCTCGGGTGAGTTTGCTACTGGTATCGTGGCAAATGACAATAACATCATTGATATTATGTTGATATAACATATTCTATTCCCCAACCTTCATTCATCCCTAAAATAGCTATTTGATTTGCTAAAGTCGTAACTATCCATTAAGCTATCTTTAGGTGTTGAAATTAAGCTAATGCGATACAAGTAATCATCATGAAATTAATACGTCACATACAAAGTCATCCCACTCCCGTTGCTGCAACGATTGGTAATTTTGATGGTATTCATTTGGGGCATCAAAAGCTTATTGGCGAC
>ENA-UPTF01002275-UPTF01002275.1-marine-metagenome-genome-assembly--contig:-NODE-2275-length-11217-cov-7.410772_pt1 | contig 11217 bp, 14 predicted proteins | sample MGYA00238166_ERZ767019 | MGnify/ENA primary metagenome ERZ767019 (study PRJEB28930, sample SAMN06266391) | marine metagenome | isolation source: Sea water from 250 m depth | place: Atlantic Ocean... | reverse complement strand
TTTCCTGACTTGTAGTCATCGTAGATTTTTTTTAGTTTATTATCATCCGGCTCGAAGAATATTCTTAGATATTGATAAGATACGTCAATGTCTGGATTTCCGCCAATCTTTCTATGTTCATCAATATCTGGCTGTCCTCCAGAAAATGCATATTTGTTAATCTTCTTTTTCACCTGTTCTGGCGTATCTGTAGTATATACAGTACTTTTTTCATCGGACGCAGACATTTTTCCACCAGGTCCTAAAAGCGATGGAATCATAATATTGTGAACTAGTGCTGGTTTTATTTTGTTGATTTTTGGTGCTATATCACGTGTAATTCTAAAATGTGGATCTTGATCTACTCCCAAAGGAATCAAAACTGGTTTGTTTTCTAGAAAGCATGGAGCAGATTGCATTGATGTATAAAAAATCATTCCAACATTAGTTTCGTTTGTAAATCCAAACACTGCTTTTGTATTTGAAAAATTAATTTTTTTTGCAATTTCTGCTGCAATAGGATATAGGGTTTTAATATTTTCTGTGTCAATTAGAACTTTGGTCTTGTCAGGATTAAAGCCTAAAGCAAGAAAGTCTAGTGTATTTTCTAAGGCAAAGTTTTTGGTTTGTTCTAGCGTGATGTTTTGTTTAGAAAAGAATTTCTCGTCATCTGTTAATTGGAAATACATGTTGACATTGAATTTGTCTTGAAGCCATTTTGCAAATACCCATGGAACCATGTGACCAATATGTGTATGCCCAGAAGGACCTCTTCCAGTATAAAGAAAAAATTCTTTGCCTTTTTCGTAGTTCTCTAATATTAAGTTCAAATCTCTATGGGAAAAGAAAACTCCTCTTCTTAGCATAAAGTGATCTTCACCAGTAATTCTTTGAAATCTTTGTAAAAGATCAGTTGAAATTTTCTGAGTTCCAAACTGCTTGATTAGTTTATCATAATCAATATCACCTTCAACATGCCATGGTGTTACAATAAATTCATCCGAAGACATTCATGTTTGACTTCTATCCAGCTTTAAAAAGTCTTAACCTTACTACTTGTTTACTTAAAAGATTAATTTTTGAAATTTAGATGGTGTTTTCTTATGATAAATCTAACTCGAGACTACAATATACACTGAACAATGATGGAATAGTTTTTTATAGAAATGGCAGGGTGTTTTATTATGAAATCTGTGATTATGCAGTTGTCAGCAGTAGTATTGATGTGTGTTTTAGTGACATCAGTTGGAGCAACTCCAGCTTTTGCTGATTGGGATAAAACAAACTATCCAGCAATACAAGGTTCAATTCCAGTTGGTGAATCAACAAATTCATCCAAAATAACACTTGTTGATGCAATGAGTGCAGCAGAAGAAGCTGTACCTGACAGTAAGGCCATTTATGGAAAACTTTCAGAAATTAACGGTTTTGTGGTTTACAAAGTTGTTATGATGAATGATAACAGAGCATATAGCAAAGTTCTAGTTGACGCTGGAACTGGTGATCAACTTTATGTTTCTGATCAATTTACAAAACACTCTTACAAAAATAAACGCGGTCAATACAACAATAACCACGACAAGAAACATGACAAAAGAATGAATGATTACTTCAAGGGAATGACGCCTGAACAGATTGCAGAAAAGAAACAGCAATTCAAAGAGATGGGAGATGCATGGAAATCATTATCTATCCAAGACAGAGCAGCAATGATTATTCATTTCATGCAAATGAAGATGCAATGGGATTCTATGTCTGGTGAAGAAAAAGATGTAAAGAAAGCAGAATTGAAAGAACAATGGAAAGAGTTCTTACCATTATCTCCTGAAGAAAAAAAGCAGAAACTTGAAGATTATGTCAGATCTTTAAAAAATTAGGTTTATTCAATTTATTTTCTTAATTTCTTGTATGCAATAATTCCTCCCGGAATAATTATTCCAAGAATTACCGCATAAATCCACAAATCAGTTGACGATGGTTCAGTTTGCTTGCTTCCTACTGTAAGTGGGGTTGTTTGCAAATCTGTAATTTGTAAGATTTTATCGTTTTCTCCATTGCTTGTTAGCATGAAAATATCACCATCTGGACTCTGAATGAGTTGTCTAATTCTTCCATAGTCATCTACAAAAATTTTTTCAGTAGAGATTATTTGCTCGTCTTCAATGTGCAACACCATAACATGCGCACCTCTAAGTGTTGCAACAAAAAATCTATCCTTCCATTCTGGAATTTTTTCAGAGTCATAATACATTACACCACTTGGAGCCCAAGTGACATCACCACTATGTAATGCTGGATTGATGAATCGTAAATCTTCTGAATCACCAACTATTTCAGGCCATCCATAGTTTTGTCCAGGCTTGATTATGTTAATTTCATCATGTGCTCTGCCTTTCTCACCAGATGGTCCATGTTCTGATGCGACCAGAATATTTTCTGAATTCCAATCAAATCCCTGTGAATTTCTATGACCGTAAGAAAAAACAGGTGAATTTTCAAATGGATTGTCATCAGGAATTGTTCCATCATTGTTTATTCTTAGAATCTTTCCTGCCAGAGATTTAATGTCTTGAGACAAACTTGGATTTATTGCGTCACCTGTTGAGATATACAGCATTCCATCAGGTCCAAAGTGTATTCTGCCACCATCATGCCATAGCGCACCAGGAATATTGTCAATTAGAACAATCTCATCTTTTAGATGATCATTACTAACTGTAAATCTTACAACTTTGTTTTGATGTGATGGTAACTCTACATATGTCTGATATAGATACAAAAAATTATTTTTTTCAAAGTCAGGATCTAAGGCAAGACCTAATAATCCACCTTCATAGGTGTTGCTTGCAGGAAACTCTGCAATTAATTTTAATGATCCATCACCTTCAATATGCCACAAATTTCCATCTCTTTCAGTAAAGTAGATTGAATCATCTGGTGCAAAAACCAATTCCCAGGGTATTTTCAGACCATCAGCTACTGTTTCAACTTTAATTTCTGCAAAAGCACTCGGAAGCAAAACAGCTGTAGCACAAATCAATAAAATAGCAAGATTAACTTTCATATCTTCACTACTATCTCTAAAATATAGTACTTTGTTACTTTGTACTTAGTAGCAACTTTCTTGTATCTTGGCATTCCTTACAGATCGGTTTTCCTTTATACTTTGGATTTCCCTCTTTGATCTTTAGTTTTCCTTCTTGCTTTTTGCAAATACAACAAAGTACCATGAACATTACAGTTGAACATTAGATATAAAGAGTGGAGAGAGAGATAAGTTAACCAAAATATATTCGATTTAACTTTCTCCGATTCCAAAATTTTTGGAATATTATAATTTAAAAGTATTCTGAACGTTTGTTCTTTAGTGCCTAGCTACTACTAACTAAATTTTGAGAAAGTTTTTACAATTACATTCGAAGACAAGGCACTGTTCTTCGCTTCTAATATGTTTAGAATCAAAATGACCACATGATGGATTTTGGCATATACGCCTTTTTCTTTCTCGTTTTACAACGCGCTCAGCAATATCATTTGCTTGTTCTTTTGCTAACCCTTTTTTGTCTATGTAATAATGAACAATCTGGTTATACAGCTTATTGGCATCAAATGGTTTTTCAATCAATAGATCCCGTATAGTTTTTGTGGAATCTAAAGATTTCTTATATAACTAACAATGTTTATGCCGGATCAAAATAATACATTACCGTGTATGATTGCAGCGGAAATGACAGAATAGAACTAGAATCTATTCAGGGAAAAATATTAGAAAGAATAAGGGATCTCCGAGAACAAGATTTACCGTTACGTGAAGATACTGTATTAGAAAATTACTATACCCTTAATGCACAGATTCAAAACTGCATACTACATGATTATTCGTTTAGTCCAATAACAATGGGTGTAATTCTTGGTGCAGGAATTGCAATCGCACTTAGTTATTATTTTAGAATTATGAAAAAACGAAACAAGATAGATAAAAACTCTTGATAATTAGCATCCTTTGATTCCACTACCAACAAAAATCGAATAACATCCAAGACCACATTCCTCGCATCTTCCCATAATCTCCATAGTTTAACATCAATTCGGTAATATTTTAAAAATTACATTTCTTTCAAATAATGAAATTTATTACAAGTAAGATTTGGTATTTTATGTTATTAGTTGTAGATAATGGCTCTGTATTTATCACACAGGTTTCCAACGCTCTTTCCAAGAATAATACCGAGTATACCATAGTTCCTTTTCAAAAAATTTCTCAGACAGATTTGAGCAAATATGATTCTTTTATTTTATCTGGTAGAAGACGAAATGATCAAAAAATGAATGCAAGTAACTCAGAAATCATAAAACATGCTGTCTCTGAAAAGAAATCATTACTTGGAATATGTTATGGAGCAGAGATTATTGCCTTAACACTTGGGGGCACTATTCGTAAATTAGATACTACAGTCAAAGGATTACATTTGGTAAATATTACAAAGAAAAACCTACTTTTTGATAAAGATATTCAGGCATATCAAAGTCATGATTATGAAATTGCAAAGTTAGGTTCTCAATTAGAAAGCATTGCAAGTTCAAACACTTGCCAGCACGAGATAATTAAACATTCCATATTACCAGTATTTGGTACACAATTTCATCCTGAGATGAGTGATGATGGTAATTCATTAATTGAATCTTTTTTGAAAATTATACATTGAAATATGCAATTAAAAGTTACAAAAAAATGGTAAAAAAACTAGATTTGACAACAAACGAAAAAGGAGAGATCACTTCACCAACATATGTTGAAATTGTTTCAAAAATTAATGAAATAATTGATAAGATCGAAAACTGATCATAATATCAAAAAATGCGGAGTGCGGGATTTGAACACGCGACCTTCAGCTTGGGAAGCTGACGTCATAACCGAGCTAGACTAACTCCGCGCGTCTCACTTTTACTGATCAGGATTATATACGTTAACCAAGAATATGATTTATGGATGCAAAGTGTCCTGAATGTGATCTAGTAGCAGTTTTGAATGATGAGTGTACAGAAATTAAATGTCCACACTGTAATTTTGAATCAAATTATGATGATTACATTGAGATAATGAAAGATAAGGCCATCAATATGTCGGCTGATTATATTCCAGACAGACCAGGATTTTAATTACCAGAAATTTCCTTTATCAGAACAATCTAGATGAGAACCACATCTAGGACAAATTAAATGACATGCCTGAACATCCAACATTATCTCTTTACATCTTGGGCATTCAGTTTTATCTTTCATAATAATTTACTATCAAAATTACATTAAAGATTTTTTACCAAAGTTTTTTGTCCAAAGGTTAATTAGTAGTTTAAATTTTTTTCAGATCGCTTGGCTAATTACAAACTAACTGTATCAGATAAAAATGGAAAATCTATTTCCAAGGAAGTGAAGGAAGCTGATGCAAATCCATTACTTGGTTTAGAAATACCTGCAGAAACTGATGCATCAATTGTTGGTCTTTCAGGAAAAATAACAATAACTGGAGGCAGTGATAAATCAGGTGTACCTATGAGACCTGATGTGCATGGTCCAGCAAGAAAATATGTATTATTAACCAAAGGAGTTGGATTACAAGATACAGAAAAAGGATTAAGAAAAAGAAAACTAGTTAGAGGAAATACTATCTCTGATGAGATTTATCAACTAAATTGCAAGTTTGATGGTGAATTACAATCAGAAGAGGCTAACGTAGAGACAGCAGAAGAAGAACCAAAGAAAGAAGCACCAAAGAAAGAAGCACCAAAGAAAGAAGCACCAAAGAAAGAAGCACCAAAGAAAGAAGCACCAAAGAAAGAAGACAAATAAAATTCTAAATTAAAGGCATACCTTAACATAGTACAATTTTGATTTTTAATTATGCATTGGAAAGATTCTCTTCCTGATTGGTATGTAAAAAAATATGGACGTCAACCATGTGTAAATATTGGCACAGCAGGTCATGTGGATCATGGAAAAACATCACTTATCCAAGCATTAACTGGTAAATGGACAAGTGTTCACAGTCAAGAGCTTAAAAGAGGAATTACTATTAGAGTTGGCTATTCTGATGCTGCATTTTACAAATGTCCTAAATGTGAATCTCCAGCAAATTATTCTTCATCAACAGAGTGTCCTAACTGTAAAGCTAAAACTGAATTAAGCAGAGTTGTCAGCTTTGTAGATAGTCCTGGTCATGAGAGTCTTATGGCAAATATGTTATCAGGCTCTGCATTAATGGACGGTGCCATATTACTGGTTGCAGCAAACGAAAAAGTTCCTCAACCTCAGAGCAAAGAACATCTTTTAGCCCTTCAAACACTTGGTATAACACAAATTGTTATTGTTCAAAACAAAGTTGATCTAATTAGTTACAAAGAAGCATTAACAAATTATTCTGATATTACAAAATTTATCAAAGGAACGAACGCATCTAAATCCCCAATTGTTCCAGTATCAGCACAATCAGGTCTTAATCTTGATGCATTAATTTCCACTATAGAGAATAATATTCAAACACCTGAAAGAGACGAATCAAAAAATTCTGTTCTGCATGTTTTGCGCTCATTTGATATCAATAAACCTGGAAGTATGATTCAAGAAATGAACGGTGGAGTGATCGGTGGAAGTCTAACACAGGGAATTTTTAATGTTGGTGATGAAATAGAAATCAAACCTGGTTTGAATAATGACAAAAAACAGAATTATGAACCAATTCATACTGAAATTGTATCATTAGGGACTGGTGCAGGTACAGTTGATTCTGTAAAACCAGGTGGATTGGTTGCTATAGGAACAAAATTAGATCCTACACTAACAAGAGGTGACTCATTGCTCGGTTCAGTTGTAGGAAAACCAGATTCATTGCCTGATAATTCTAACAATGCAAAATTAGAGGTAAGTTTGTTTGATTCAGCGGTTGGTTCAACTAATGAAGAAAAGATAACTCCTATTAAAACAGGAGAAAATCTTCGAGTAAATATAGGAACTGCTCCAATTCTTGGAAAAGTTACAAATGTTAAATCTGAAAATATTGAATTATCCTTTAAAAGACCAGTATGCCTCTTTGAAAAAAGTAACGTTGCTATTAGCAGAAGAATATCTGACAGATGGCGATTAATTGGTGCAGGAATAGTTGGTTAAAGTAATTACTGATACAAGTTTTTTGATGCTTTTAGCTTCTAATAGAATTAAGAACATGAATGACATAGACGTTGAAATTGGGCACCTAGAGTTTATAGTTCCTGAAATAGTTGTTCAAGAGTTAAACCATCTATGTAATGATGAATCAAAGGGAAAGATTGCACTTCAAACGTTGAAACTGATAAAATCTTTTGAGACAAATTCAATTTCTGGCAAAACTGCTGATGATGGTATATTGAATTTTGTAAAAGAAAATGGTGGAATAGTAGCAACAGTGGATAGAGAACTAAAAAGTAAGATCAAAGAAGTCGGAGGTTCTGTTTTATCAATACATAATGATAAGATCGTTCTTGAAAACTAGGAACCTTTATTTTAAAAAATAATTATTTGAAGATACATGTCTGAATTTTCTATAACCAGTCCTGATTTTGAAGAAGGAGGAGAAATTCCTAAAAAATTTGGTTACAAGTTCGAAAATGAACAACCTGATATTTTATTCAATAATGTTCCAGATGGACACAAATCAACTGCATTAATCATGGATGATCCAGATGCAATGGGTGCTGTGGGGAAAGTATGGGTTCATTGGTTAGTTGTCAATAATAATGGTAGTCAGATCTATGGTAAAACAGATTTTGGTGAAAATCGTTACGGTGGACCTGCACCTCCTGATAAACGTCATACATACATCTTCAAAGCATACGCACTAGATACAATGCCAGAACTAAAGGAAGGTTATTCTAAACAAGAATTAGAAGATGCAATGAAAGATCATATTATTGCAGAAGCAAAACTGACAGGAACTTTTGCTCCATAAAATTTATTTATTTTTTTCAGCGATTCTGTATCTTAGATATTTGTCATCTGGAGAAAATTTTGCTGGATGAACACCATGTGTCTTCTCATTACATTCTTTACAGATGTCTTTGAGTGTGTATTTTTTACATTTTGAGCATTTTTTTAACTGAAATCGCATTTTATCCCTCACCAGTCTTTTTTGATTCTTCCCTTGTAAAATTAAACACCCCATTCTTCTTTTTCATATCTTTTTCAATTTTTTCAATAATTGGTTTTAATATTTTTTCAGCAGTTTTGAAATCTTGGGCAATAATTTTTAGTCTGTATTTTGGTGCACCAATATAAGAAATCTCAATTTTAGAATCATTATTTTCTTTAATTATATCAAGTAGAATTTTTCTAATAACTTCAACACCATCAGATTTGTTATTAGATAATTCTATGATTCCACGTATTTCTACTGTTGGTAATTTTATTTTTGAACCAATTTCTTGAATAACAGTTTGAATTTTTTCAGAAATATCTAAATTATTTACTACATCATTTTTTCCTGCAGCTAAATCTATCATTGCGTCATAAATAGAATCATACTTTGACAAAATTTTATCCTCAATATCTTCAATTTGTTTTGAAGAAAGATTTCCTTTTTCTTGAATATTTTTTAAAATACCCTGTTCTTTTTCAAATCTCTTTACATCTAGTAATTTTTTTTGTCTTTGTTCTTTTGAAATTTGTTTTAGTGAAAGATCAATTTCCCCTCTTTTTGTCTGAACTTTTTTTACAAGTAATACTTTTTTTTCATTTTCTTTTACATATCTTGTAATCTTTCTTACCCATCCAGGTGCAATTTCTGAAACATGTAAAAATCCCTGAATTCCGTTATACTCATCTAATGTTACATAAGCACCATGATCGCTAACCTTTGTTATTGTTGCAATTACTATTTCCCCTATTTCAGGCAGTTCCTGTGTTTCAGTAGACATTTGTTCAAATAATCAAAGCAGGTAATTTAATGGTGATGGTTAGAAATCAATTCCTTTTTTTGCTTTTATACCAGACTTGAAGGGGTGTTTAATTTCTTTCATTTCTGTAACTAAATCTGCAAGATCTATTATCTCTTGTTTGGCATGATTTCCAGTTAATATCAAATCCAAATCATCAGGTTTCATTTTTATTAATTCAATTACCTGTTCAGTTCTTATCAGACCTAAATCAACAGCATAATTAATTTCATCCAAAATTACTAGATCAAATTTCTTTGAATTGATTTTTTCCTTACAGATTTTTATTGCCTCTTCAGCAATTTTTTCATGATCCTCACGTGGGCTTTTATCATCTATTATTCCAACAAAGCCTTTACCTACCGCAATTAATTCTAATTCAGGTTCCAATCTTTTTACCGAATCAAGTTCGCCATAGTGCCATGAGCCTTTGATAAATTGGATCATGCAAACTTTATGTTTATAGCCTACTGCTCTTAGTGCCAAACCTAATGCTGCAGTTGTTTTTCCTTTTCCACCACCAGTGTATACAATTACAAAGCCTTTTTCGGACATGAATTGAATATAATAGATTATAACGATTGTAATAAAGCATATGAAATCAATTTAAATAAAAAACTAATCAAGTAATTGAATTGAGAATTCCAAGATTAGTAATTGCTGGTTCAACAAGTGGTGTTGGAAAAACTTCAATCACAAGTGCAATAATTTATGGATTGAAAAAAAGAGGATATACAGTACAGCCATTCAAGGTTGGGCCTGATTATATTGATCCAACATATCTAACTTCCATTTCAAATAATGAAACAAAGAATCTAGACGTTTGGTTGATGGGAAAAAATGAATTAATCAAAAGTTTTGTTAAAGGTTCAACCTCTGATATTTCAATTATAGAAGGAGTAATGGGATATTATGATGGATTTGGTGGAAAAACAAACCATGCAAGCACTCATCATGTTGCAACTTTATTAAAATCTCCTGCAATTTTGATTCTTGATGCAAGTAAGACATCTAGATCAATTGCAGCTACTGCATTAGGATTTACAAAATTTCATAAAAATTCTAGAATTTCAGGCATAATATTAAACAAAATTGGGAGTAAAAAACATGATACATTATGCCGTCATGCATTGGAGAATCTTAACATCCCCATAATAGGTTCAATTCCTAAAAACTCGGAAAATATTTTGGAATCAAGACATCTAGGATTAATTCCAATAACAGAACAAAAACAACTCCAGAAAAAAATCAAACAAACTGCAAAAGAAATATCAAACTATATCAATTTTGAAAAAATTATTGAAATATCTAATAATGTAGAGCAATTACCAAAAATCAAGCCACAAAAATTCAAGAAAGCAAAAACTTCAATTGCAATAGCACTTGACAGTTCATTTAATTTCTATTATCATGATAACATAGATGCATTACGACGAGAAGGTGCAAAAATCAAGTTCTTTAGTCCAGTATCTGATAAAAAAATTCCTACCTGTGATTGTGTGTACATAGGCGGTGGCTTTCCAGAAATTTTAGGCAAGAAACTAAGTCAAAATACTACTATGAAGAAGTCTATCAAACAAGCTGCAGAAGATGGTGTTCCGATATATGCAGAATGCGGTGGATTGATGTATCTTACAAATTCAATTACTCACCAAAATCAAAAATACAAAATGATAGGTTTGTTTGATGCCGAAACTGAAATGACGAAAAAAATGACGTTAAATTATACAGAGGGGAAAATAAACTCAAACTGTTTAATCTCCTCTCCAAGAAAATTTCATGCACATGAATTTCATTATTCAAAGATACATGGAATCGCAAAAGACGCAAGGTTTCTTTATGATCTCAAGGTTGGTGAAGGAATTTCATCAAAAAAGGATGGTCTTTCAGAGTACAATGTGGTTGCATCTTACTGCCATCTTTATTTTGATAGTGCAAGATTTGCATCAAATATAATTAGAAATATCAGTTAGTTTCCTTGCCTTAGTAATTTGTATAGTGCATTTACAATTGCTGATGCACATGGGCTTCCACCTTTACGTCCTTGATTTGTAATAAATGGTATATCCATTTTGGCCAACTCCTCTTTGGATTCAACAGCAGAAACAAATCCTACTGGAATTCCAATCACTAGTGCTGGTTTTGTTATTCCTTCTTTTACCATTTCCATAACCTCTAGCAATGCAGTAGGTGCGTTTCCTATGACAACAATTCCACCATTCATGTCTTCTTTTGCTATACGCATTGACATTTGTGCCCTTGTTTTGTTCTCTTT
>ENA-UPTF01002272-UPTF01002272.1-marine-metagenome-genome-assembly--contig:-NODE-2272-length-11220-cov-8.189985_pt1 | contig 11220 bp, 14 predicted proteins | sample MGYA00238166_ERZ767019 | MGnify/ENA primary metagenome ERZ767019 (study PRJEB28930, sample SAMN06266391) | marine metagenome | isolation source: Sea water from 250 m depth | place: Atlantic Ocean... | reverse complement strand
ATGTTTGAGCAATAAATAGTATCTTTAAAAAAAATCAGAGATTGATTTTTGTTTTAACATTTTTAGCATTGTACCATGACTTAACCATTCATTTTCACTAATACTCATAGATTTTGTGGCTAGATGTATTGCATCCTCAATTGATTCACTATTACTGGGTTCAGTTTTCATAGCTTGTCGAATTCCTTCTCGTACCTGCCAAACACCTACAGGAACTGCATATTCAGGATGAATTTCTCTAAAAATAATCACACCTGATTGTTTTTTTATTTTTGAGAGGTATTCGGTTACGCCTAATTTTGCTGCAAAATAGGCACCAGCGATTGCTGGCGGATGGTTAATGCCTTTAGCATCTTCATGATCACTTCCAAAACCAATAGAATTCTCACCATACCATGCTTCCTGCATTTCAAAAACCCATCTGTGTGGAAATAGAATAATTGCAAATGTATTACCAAGATGATCAAACCTGAACACATTGAATGAATCTAAAATATCATAATCTAGAATGTCTCTTACCATATTCTTAGATATTAAATCATCAGTTGCTGTAATACTCCATTTAGTTGGAACAAGCTTTCTATTTTTGCCAAGCATTCCTATACTAAAGCACTTTTGAATAGTTGAGATGTTTATTCCACTGTTGTAAAGTTTCATTACAGCATCACCAGCTTTTAGATCATTATCATAGAAAATTTTCTCGATAGATTTGTTAGATGAAGTTGGAGAAAATGTAGCATTTTTTATTTCTCCAATAGGACCAAATGGCGCTGCTTGAGAATCAATTGAGGTGACAGGTGATGTTTTTTTTGTAAATTTAATCTCAGAATCAATTGGTCCAGATGACATAGCAACATCTTGTAAGTTTTCAATAAACCTTCCTTCAGTCTCTGTGACAGATAGTTTGTTTATGCCGCGAATAAGATTAAGCCTAAAATTCACAATCTCTTCTAAACTTTTTCCTAGCCATTTTTCTGGTATGTCCAATACACTAGTATCACCATGAATTGGTGGAACCATAGGACCAACACCAACCTTTGGATATCCATATGATCCAACGAAGACTGACGGAGGGCTAGAGCCAGAAATATGATCTGATGAAAATAAATTTCCGTATTTGTTTAGGTACTCATGCCATTTACTTTGAATATCGTTTCTAATATCATTACCAGAAATATTCACAAGTATCATACATGACGAATGATAATAAGTAGTTCAAAAAATGTAATTTGACAAATGATGAATCTAGAGTTGTAATTATTAGAATTGATCGTGTATAAGGAAAAATTAAAAATTTAGGTTATTGATCGTCAGTCTCATCTAATTCATCAGAATTGTAGTCCCTTTTAGATGGTCTAGTTGGAATGTAGATCTTTGACATATCTATTAAAAACTAATTACAAAGTAATTCTTGTGGGTTACAAAAAATTGTCTTTTTACATTACAAAAATTGAGAATGACTGGATTTGAGTTGTTTAAGTGATTTTACATTCTCTAGAAATGGATTTTAGTGTTGTCCAGAGAACCAGAACCAGAATTGCGATTGATATCAATCTTAGTGGTATCTCATAGTTTGTTAGAAAGGAACTCGCAATGCTCCCTGTCGTTCCAAATGTTGTAATTATTGAAAAGCCAATTGGGCCACAACTACAAGCACCTGCTGACGCACCAATAACTGTCCCAGTAATACTACTACCAATTTTTCTGACTTTTTTTACTAATCTAACCCTGAAAATATTCATACCAACAACCATACCTGCTAATATTGATATGACGGCGATCAAAGAAAAATTAAATGCAGTATCAGGATAAACAGCAAAAACTACATATGGCTCAATAAACAAATATTCAGAAACTATTGATAATGAAAAAAATAAACCAAGGGTAATTAGTATTGATATTGTTGAATACCTATAATTTGAAAATACTAATTTGAAACTATTTTCCAATTTACAATAATGATTCTATAGTTTGTTCAAATACAGAATAGGGCTGGGCACCTCTAATTTGTTTTTGATCGCCAGCTGCATTTACAATAATAAATGTTGGAGTGCTATTTGCACCACTAGATTTTGCTTTTTGTAAGTTAAGTTTTACATGCTGTTTATACTTGTCAGAATCAAGGCACTCTTCAAATTCATCCATGTTTAAACCAAGACCGAATGCAAATGCCTTTAGTCTTTCAGCGTTAGCCCAACCAGAATTCATATGATCTTGATAATCGTAAAGTGTTAGATGATAATCCCAGTATTTTCCCTGATCATCTGCACAATATGTTGCTTCAGCAGCTATATGTGAATCAGGACCTAGTATTGGTAGATCAATGAAAACTAAATTTGCTTTTCCAGTATCAATAAAATTTTCAATAATCTTTGGTCTAGTGTTATCGTTCCAACGTTTACACATTTCACATTGATAATCACCCATTTCAATAATTGTCACTGAGGCTGTTTCTGAACCTAAAACAGGTGGAACCTTAACTGTTAGAGTTTGTCCTACATCTTGATTGTTTTGTGTTTGCTGTTCAACCTGATTGACATATGATAATCCAGATCCAACAACACCAATTACAATTGCAATGGCAACAGCTATAACTACATATTTTTTTGTATTAGCCAACAAGATTTGGGCTCAAATTTAACTAAAAAACCTATTCCATATTACATGATAATGTTAGGTAAATTATTTACTCAAATGAACCTAAATGTTGGAAACATGGGTTTATTAGACCTACAAATTGCGTTCAGATAGAAATAATGACGGATTAGGCATTGCTTTCTCTGTCATTGCTTTAGATAGAGAAAAATGAATGCATTTGAAGAATTAAAAATAAAAGAAACCATACTGAAAGGAATTCAGGAATTAGGATTTACAACGCCATTTCCTATACAATCACAGACCATTCCTCTATTATTAGATGGAAATGATGTTGTTGGACAAGCACACACTGGTACAGGTAAAACTGCAGCGTTTGGAATTCCTATGTTAGAGCACATCACCAATGGAGGTGGCATTCAAGGTTTAATCATTGCACCCACAAGAGAACTTGCAATACAAATTACTAATGAATTAAAAAATATTGGCAAATTTACAAAGATTAAAACGGCAACGATTTATGGTGGACAAGGTATTGGAATCCAACTTGATGCATTACGAAAAAAACCTGAAATTATTGTAGCTACACCAGGCAGATTGATTGATCATCTAAACCAAGGTACAATCAGAACCAATGACATAAAGTATGTGGTACTAGATGAGGCAGATGTTATGTTGGATATGGGTTTTATAGAAGATATTGAATTTGTTTTAGAAAGAGTACCTGAAAATCGCATAACATCTTTGTTTTCTGCTACAATGCCAGTCGATATATTACGATTGTCTGAAAAATATCTTAATCAACCAAAAAGAATACTAATTGATTCAGATGATTTGAGTGGGGAAGGAATAGACCAATCATTTTTAGTTATAAAAGATAGAGAGAAGCAAAAATATCTAACAAGTTTCATCAAAGACAATAAAAAAGGTCAAACAATTGTGTTTTGTTCTACAAAAATCCGTACACGAAATGTTGCACGGGATTTACAAAAGGCAAGATTCCAGGTTGTGGCTATCGAAGGTGATATGTCACAGAACAAACGAGAGTATTCAATGAATAAATTTAGAAAGAATAATGCAGATGTTTTAGTTGCCACAGACGTAGCTGCAAGAGGTATTGATGTTCCTAGAGTTGGATTAGTTGTTAATTATGATGTTCCTAACCAGGATATGATATATTTTCATAGGATTGGGAGAACCGCAAGAGCTGGTGCTAAAGGTAAATCAATAACATTGGTTTCATATTCATCCATTGCTGATTGGAAAATCATAAAAAAACAAATCAAATCAGACTTAACAGACCTGAATCAAAAACTTGGTATAGAAATTCATATTCCTGATCCACTAAAACGAGATGGTAGAAGAAGAATTGCACCTCCAATACGTTCTAACTATAGAAAGAGTTATGGAGGAAGAACTGGTGGTTACAGAACAAATAGTTACAAACGTGATGTAGCTGCAAGAGACCAATACAAAAGAAAAAAGCCTGGACGTTTTTCAAGTGTCACTAGATCAACTAACCGTAGAAAATGGTAATACTTGTAAAAGCATTAACACTTAAACGCGAGTAACCATAACAAATATCAAGAAAAATATGCACATTGGATTTGTATTATTGAATTGTGACTTGGGTGCTGAAGAGTATATCTTAGATGAATTACAACAGGTTCCACAAATTAAAAACGCATATGTTACATTTGGTGCGTATGATATCATAGCAGAAATCCATGCTGAAACACAAGAAGAATTTGAAAAAACAGTATCGATGAATATACGACGACTTTCAAGGGTTGTAAGCACAATGACGTTAAATGTAGTGGTACATAATGAATGACATTTATACGAACTAAAAATGCTAAAAGTGTTGAAACAGATTGAGTACTCTGGGACAGTTTGGGCACTAAGTCATAATGATCCTGAACCATTGGTGGAACATTCAATTAAGAAAATTCAAGAATGTGGTGTACAAAAAGAAGATATTAAAATTGTTGACGCACCAAATAATCCCAAAGTTGGTGAAATAGTTGTTCAGATTTGGCCACATGAATTAGTAATTGCAAGGATTCGTACAATACGCGGTGAGTCATTCATTAGTGGAACTGAATTTACGATTGAATTAAAGTCAGATGAATCAGGAAAATATATAGAATAATTTTGAAGGATAAAAAAGTAAAATCTGCATCAGGGCGTACAAAAAAATCAGGATCAAAAAAATTTGGTTTTCTGATAATTGCTGCTATATTGATTATAGCCACAATTTACTATTTTTATTCTGCAGAACAGGCACAAATACGTGGGTATAATTTTGGAAATGAACTTCAGGCTATCCAGGATGACCTGAAAGGTGAACAGACCGATTTCTATTCTAAAGTCTCAATGTGGAAAGAAGCAAGCATAACAAAAGATCAAATTTTAGAATATGGTCATACACACGTGTTAAGAATGAATGATATCATTGCAAAATATTCTGACTTGCAATTTACGGATGTATTTTCTGGATCAGTAAAACTTTTCAAATTATCAACTGAAACGCAACTTGAAAGTGATCAACACCTACTTAGTTGGATTGAAAATGATGATGAGGCTGAGAAAATACGTGCAGATGAACTACTACAGGCATCCTTCGAGTATGAAATGGCAGGACTTGCTTCATTTGAAAAGGCAAAACGTAATCTAAATCCATAAAATCTTTAAGCAGTATGATAATAATTAATAATATGAGAAAATTCATCTTTGCTTTTATTCCATTTCTGTTATTATTACAACCTGCTTTTGGTGATGTTTTCATACAAAATGATCAGCAATATGTCAGTGCTGATGGAACACTACATATTGTTGGTGAGATTGAAAATAATTCTAATGTACCGCTAAATCAAATCACAGTTACTGCAAAAATATTAGATGAGAGTGGACTTCAAATTACTCAAAGTGATGCTACAACAATAAATAATATAATAATGCCTGGCATGGCTGGTGCATTTGATATTATTGTGACTAATACTAATTCAGATGCTATAATTAATTATAATTTAGAATTTGATTACAAAATTACAAATCCAAAAAATCAGGCTATTCAAATAATTTCATCCGAACTAAAACAAGATAGTCAAAATAATTTTGTAATTTCAGGGATTATTGAGAATCAAGGAGATATTACGGCAAATATGATCAATGTTGCAGCTACTTTGTATGACCGCAATGGTAATGTTGTAACAGTATCAAGTGTTCAAATGCAACCAGACTTTCTAAGGTCTGGTGATAGTAGTTTCTTTATCATTCCGATACATGAGAAATCTCAATCAATCCATGCAGTTGATTACACTTTGACTGCAGAATCTGATGAATATGCTGCAGTGCCGGAATTCCCATTAGGTTCAGGTGCACTACTAGTTGCATCTGTATCATCATACATCATATTGTCTAGAAATCCTGAGAAAATTATCAATTCAATGTCAAAGGTTTCAAAAATTCTTTCGTTACGAAATAATTGAGATAATATGGCTATTTCGGAAAATAATCAAAAATTCTTAGATGATTTGATACAGTATTATATCGATGAATCAGGATCATACAAACAGTTTGCTACTGAATATAAAGAATTTTCACAATCAGAAAATGATGTTGCGTTTGGATTGATTGTTGGAACGATTTATTCAACATTTTTGCAGACATATGCAAATCAAAAACTTGAGGTTGGCTTAGATGATATTCAAGAGTTTCATGAATTCATAAAATCAAATGCGGATCAAATCAAAGAATCACTAGAAAAAAAATAATGTGTATAGGTACAGATAAATCTAAAAAAAATCATAACAAAACATGTCTGAGGAAATTGCTTACAGAGTTCAACAAATAAATGATAATGGTCAGGCAGTACAAATGACATTAGTTGAAGATGTTCAAACAGAGCCACTATCACAAAAACAATTGATAATGGAGAATGTTGGCAAAAAATTAGACTCGGAGACAAAAGAACAAGTTATGCCACTACTAGAAGCAATTCTTCAAGCACAACCAACAATAAAATTGAAAAGCTATGCACAAACAACTGTTTCAATAACTATGCCAAAAAACAGATATGTGCGTATGGGTAAACCACAAGTCGGCGAAAGACTTCAAGTCGATTTAAAAAAATGCTAAATGTGCTCTTCTACTTCTGTTAAACTGGTTAATGGTAACGAACAACTAAAATTTTTACACACAAAAACTGTTGTTTGATCTGTTAAAAATTCTTTTCCAGCAAAAAATGAAAATTTTGATAGTGAATTAAGTTCGTCTTCTTGATGGATTGAAACTATAATAGATTCAGGCAGAAATTTTTTGCTTAACTTAGATACTAATTCGGCATTTTGTGGATTGAGGATTGTAATTTCAGTTGGTTTTTGAATATTAAGATATAAGACGTTTAGAAGATATCCAAACGCGAAAGGATTTTCAGCCGCCATATTTGCCTGTGTTTCAAGTATCTTTTGTGTGATCTTGTGATATTTTTCTTCTTGTGTAATATGATATAGTCTTAAAAATGCATTTGCTGTGACGGAATTTCCTGATGGCATCGATAAATCATAATTACTTTTTGGTCTTATGATTAATTTTTCGTGATCATCCGCGGTGAAAAAAAAGTTGCCTCTTTTATCATCCCAAAAATGATCTATCAAGTAATCACTTAATTCTGCTGCAAAATTTAGGTAACCTGCCTTACCCGTAGTTTCAAACACATCAACGATTGCATTTACAAGATATGCATAATCATCCAAGTATGCATTTAGCTTTGATTTACCATCTTTGAAAACTCGCTGTAAAACACCATGTTTTCTAAATTGCTCTTGGTAGAAATCAGTTGCAGTCAGTGCGGTATCCAGATATTTGGTTTTTCCAGATACTCTATACCCTTTAATGAATGCTGAAATCATTAGTCCATTCCATGCGGTCAAGACTTTGTCGTCTTTTCCTGGCTGAGTACGCTTATTTCTGGTCTCAAGTAGTTTTATTGATCCCTGTGAAATTATTTTATTTACTTCATCTTCTGTCTTGCTGAATTTGAATGCAATTGCAGATGTCTTAATATTATTTGCAAGAATTGTCCTTCCTTCAAAATTTCCACCATCCGTCACATCAAAATATATACAAAATATTTCTGAATCACTACCTAGAATTTCTTCTATTTCTCTTTTTTTCCAAACAAAGGTTTGACCTTCTTCACCATCAGTGTCAGCGTCTTGTGCTGAGTAAAAAACTCCCTCTGGTGAAGTCATTTCACGAATTACATAATCAAGTGTTTTTGTAACTACGTCTAAAAAGAAATTATCTTTTGTAATTTGATATGCCTCACAATACACAATTGGTAGTAATGCATTATCATACAACATCTTCTCAAAATGTGGAACAAGCCATCGTGCATCAGTTGAATATCTATGAAACCCTCCACCGATTTGATCAAAGATTCCACCTTTTGCCATTCTTTTTAAAGTCAGTAATGCAAAATCTTTGAATTTTGAAATTCCAGACAGTTTTGCATATCTGAACATAAATGAAAGATTTGATGCATTAGGAAATTTTGGTGCTTGTCCAAATCCACCATAATTGGTGTCAGCTATCTGTAATAGATTTACTGCCGCTTCATCAAGTATTGATTTGCTAATTTGTGATGGCTCTGTAACTCGTTCTAATCTAGATAAATTTGTCATAAAGTTATCAGCCGTGGATTCAATTTCTTTTGGTTTTTCTTTCCATGATTGTGCAAGCTGCCTACACAAACTTCCAAAACCAGGTCGTCCATAGGAATCAAGTACAGGAAAATAAGTTCCTACATAAAATGGTCTTTGTTCGGGAGTCAGAAATACACTGAGTGGCCATCCACCTTGCCCAGTTGACATTTGACATACTTTTTGGTATATGTCATCTAAATCTGGTCGCTCCTCCCTGTCAACTTTAATGTTAATAAAATTCTCATTCATAATCTTGGCAACATCATCATTTTCAAATGACTCATGTGCCATTACATGACACCAATGACAAGAACTGTATCCAACAGATAGAAAAATTGGTTTATTTTCAGATTTTGCTTTTTGTAATGATTCATCATTCCAAGAATACCAATTAACTGGATTATCTTTATGCTGTAAAAGATACGGACTTGATTCGTTAGCGAGATTATTTGACATGGATGTATTTCAAACCTTGATTATTTGTACGTAACCTGATTACTTCCATAGTGCAGAATCATCACGCTTGTAGATCTCAATATTAATTTGTTTGAGTATATTACGTTTAGATTTTTGGGCCTTTTTTTCTTTACCATAATCTTTCTTTTCAATTAATTCCTGAAGCCTAATTAATTGCTCAAGGCTAAAATTCATAAATTTATTTTTTGCAACCTCATCTAGAAGTTTTATTCTCTCTTTATCTTCAGCAGTGATTTTATAATCCATAGTTAAGACATAATTGAATGGATTTTATTTCTTATTATCCGTAACAATCTTAAGAATAAAGAAAGTGGGATGGTGTATGCCTGAAAAGATGCGCGCCATGGTTCTTGAGAACTTAGGTCCTGTTGAGTCAAATCCGCTAAAACTTCGAGAAATTGATAAACACCAAATACAAAAGCAAAATGAAATTCTAATAAAAATTGAAGCGTGTGGTGTGTGTCATTCACAATTACATTCAATTGAAGGCGACTGGAAAGAAATTGGTCTTCCACCCACTCTTCCAACTGTACCAGGACATGAGATTGTAGGAAAAATTGAAAAAATTGGTGATGATGTTGTAAAGTTTAAGATTGGTGATAGAGTTGGAATTACTCCTTTGATGGGTTCATGCCTTGATTGTCAATATTGCAATGAAGGTAAAGAATACCTATGTGAAAATATGGAAGTTACAGGTGAGTCACTCAAAGGTGGTTATTCTGAATACATTACAGTTTCAGAAGATTTTGCGACAAGAGTTCCTGAAACTATGACATCTGATTATGCAGCACCGCTTTTCTGTGCTGGAATTACTGCATACAAGGCTGTAAAGGCTGCTGAACCAGAAAAAAATAAGAAAATTGCAATATTTGGAATTGGGGGAGTTGGTCATATGGCAATACAGTTTTCGAAAGTAGCAGGATGTGAAGTTACTGGTGTTTCAAGAAAAGAAAAACATCTTGATGTAGCAAAAAAACTTGGTGCAGATAATGTCTTTGTGTATTCCTCAGATCAAGAAAAATTTCTTAACAATCTAAACGAAAATTATGGTTTATTTGACGCAGCGATTGTCTTTGCACCGGTAGATGAAGTAACAGATACTGCAATAAAATCTGTCAAGAAGGGTGGTACGATAGTAATTGCAACAGTAGGTAATATTCCTAATTTCTTGGCATTTGAAGAAAAAACAATACGTGGTACATTAATTGGCTCTAGAAAAGACATGGAAGATGTCATTGAAATTTCTGAAAAAAATAATTTTGCAGTTGTAACCGAGACGTTTCCATTGGAGCAAGCAAATGAGGCATTACAAAAACTAAAAACTTCTGATATAGAAGCAAGAGCAGTTCTAATTCCTTAAATATAGAACAAAATTGGGGCAATTATGAATTGTAGGCGTTGCCATCATACTGATGAGGCGCACACAACAAGTGATTCTAATGAGTCAATGTTAAGACGAGGAAAATGTGAGATTCCAGATTGTACTTGCAACCAGTTTTTGGATGCATTTGAAGAAATTGATGATGAACAACTCTGATTCATATATGAGATAGGAAAAAATTGTTCATGGAGAAGCATGCATCAAAAGATGATATGGTGAAAAACTATGAAAATCTTCTAGCTAAGATTAATGCTTTGGAAGTTACTGCAAAAGATGACTATCAAAGAAATATTGTAAAAGTACTTAGAACATTAACAGAGGGACAAATTCATTCAATTAACGAGTTTGATCATCTGAAAAAAGCAATTGATCTGCTTACACTACAACTATTCGATGTGAAAAACAAATCATAAATCAAACAGAAAAAGTAATAATAACAATCCGATACTTAAATTATCTAGAAATGCTTGTACACAAATGAAAATTACAGATATTGCAATGAATTGGGATGGATATAGAATGATTGATCATACATATTCAGATATAATCAAAACTGAAATGGAAAAAGTTACTAATCAGAAATCTTCTGGAAGATGTTGGGGGTTTGCAGGTTTAAATCTTTTGAGAATTTCATTAGCTGAACGTTATAATATTAAAGATTTTGAATTTTCACAAAATTATTTCATGTTTTGTGATAAACTTGAAAAATCGAATTATTTTTTAGAAAATATAATTGAAACGGTTAAAGAACCATATGATAGTCGTCTAATTATGCATTTGCTTGATAATCCCATACAGGATGGAGGGCAATGGGATATGTTTGTTAATTTAATTGAAAAATATGGTGTTGTTCCTCAGTCTGTTATGCCTGAAAGTTTTCAAAGCAGTCAATCAGGAATGATGAATCGTTTTTTAACACGCAAACTACGTGAGTTTGCATGGGCACTAAGAAAAATGAATAATAAAAAAGGAATAAAAATTTCAGATCTTAGAAAAGAAAAAGAGAAAATGATGTCTGTAATATATTCAATGCTTTGTGTATGCTTAGGAAATCCTCCT
>ENA-UPTF01002270-UPTF01002270.1-marine-metagenome-genome-assembly--contig:-NODE-2270-length-11223-cov-4.500628_pt1 | contig 11223 bp, 12 predicted proteins | sample MGYA00238166_ERZ767019 | MGnify/ENA primary metagenome ERZ767019 (study PRJEB28930, sample SAMN06266391) | marine metagenome | isolation source: Sea water from 250 m depth | place: Atlantic Ocean... | reverse complement strand
CGACATAAAATGCATAGGGCAAGTAATCAGGTTGAGCTACTCGTCCCATTGTTTTTACAAATTCAGCCATTTCCACTGAATAAACATCAGAATTAGTAGGCTTATTCAGAGCAGGAGAAATAAAACGATCTTTATTCTCAAGCACATAAGGATGGTTATAGCCTACTGGCATAGATGCAAACATTGAAAAAAGATCCAGATATTCTTTATTATCTTTTGAATCAACAAGCCATACACCATGACTTTTATCAAGATCAATTACAGGATCCATGCCATCCGCAAGCATATATTTATTTATAACTTCCCTTACCTTATTTCCTGATATAATATTCATTATATTCCTTTATTATTAGAGATATTCTATTTATCTAAATTAAATTCTATTCCTTGAGCTAAGGGTAGTTCTTTACTCCAGTTGATTGTATTTGTTTGACGTCGCATGTATTGTTTCCATGAATCTGAACCAGACTCTCTACCGCCACCTGTCTCTTTTTCTCCTCCAAATGCGCCACCTATTTCTGCTCCAGAAGTGCCAATATTAACATTTGCAATACCGCAATCACTTCCTCTCTGCGATAAAAATTTCTCAGCATTACCCACATTTGTGGTAAATATTGATGAAGAAAGACCTTGAGGAACATCGTTATGTTTGAAAATTGCATCATCCATATTCTTATACTTCATTATATAAAGTATCGGAGCAAATGTTTCTTTCTGGACAATATCCCAATTATTTTCTGCTGTTACAACAGCAGGCTGAACGTAATAACCATTCCCTTCTATAATTTTGCCTCCAGTATGCAACTCCCCACCTGATTCCTTTACTTCTTTTAATGCAAGTAAGTAATCGTCCACAGCTTGCTGATTAACTAAAGGGCCCATTAATGTTTTACTATCAAGTGGATCACCAATTATTACTTGCTTATATGCATGTAATAATTTTTTTAGAAATGAATCATATATTGATTCATGTACTATAATTCTTCTTGTTGATGTACATCTTTGACCAGCGGTACCAACAGCGCCAAAAACAACTGCAGGAATAACTAACTCCATGTCCGCAGTTTCATCAACAATAATAGCGTTATTTCCGCCTAATTCTAATATCGTTTTACCAAAACGCTCAGAAACTGTTGAGCTTACATGTCGACCCATATGAGTCGAGCCTGTAAATGATATAAGGGGTATTTGGTTATCTTGAATTAATTTTTCACCAATTATAGAACCTCTACCTATTAAAATAGAAAAAATTCCACTATATCCATTGCGCTCCATTACAGAATTACATATATGTTGAACTGCAATAGCAGTTAACGGTGTTGATGATGATGGCTTCCAGATAGTTGTATTGCCACAAATAGCCGCAATAAATGCATTCCAGGCCCATACAGCAACGGGAAAGTTAAAAGCCGATATTACGCCAATAGCGCCAAGTGGATGCCACTGCTCGTACATTCGATGATCAGGTCGTTCAGAATGCATCGTTTTTCCATAAAGCATTCTTGCCTGGCCAACTGCAAAATCAGCAATATCAATCATTTCTTGAACTTCTCCATCACCTTCTTGTTTTATTTTACCCATTTCCATAGAAACTAATGTGCCTAGAGCATCTTTATGATCCCTTAAAGCTTCTCCCATTTCTCTAACAAGCTGACCACGGATTGGTGCTGGAACTTTACGAAATTCTTTAAATGCTTCTAATGAAGCATGGATAACTTTATCATAGTCACTCTCAGTTGATTGATAGACAGAAGCAATTAACTCACCATTAGATGGATTAATAGACTCAATTAATCCTCCATCTTTCGATTTTGACCATTGCTCTTTTCCAGAACAAGCACCAAAATTGAATTCACTAATCCCAAGTTTAGATAAAACTGAATTCATGATTTGTCCTTAAAGATTATTAAAATACCATTAAATCACTGGCGAATTTACATTGCCAATGAGGCTGTTATAAAGATTTCTCATACCTATCTGTTCATAGATACAAAACAAAGATTAATACTGAGGGACTTGTAAAAATTAATGAATCAAATCGATCCAATACGCCACCGTGTCCTAAAAGCAATTTACCCGAGTCTTTAACACCAGCATCTCTTTTAAACATTGATTGTACAAAATCACCTAACTGACCCACTACACCTACAATGAAGGACAAGATCATAATATCAAAAATTGCAAGAGAATTATATATAAAGCCCATTTGATTCATAATATAAAATGATATAAATGCACCAATGATTCCTCCGATGAAGCCCACAACTGTTTTATTTGGACTAACTCGTTCGATCAATTTTTTATTCCCCCATAATCTTCCAAAAATATAGGCGGCTGAATCGCAGATCCAGACAGTTATGATCATTGAAATAGTAAAATTAGCGCCATTCATTTCATCCCAATTTCTTAGTGCGATCATTGATCCCAATAACATTGCAGGATATAAGATGCCGGAAAGAGTAACAGATATATTATTGAAAGGATTTTCATTACCTGAAAGCATAACATATAAAAGATATAGGATAATTGATAATAGAAGGGCTGATAAAATAAAGTCACCATCTACATAAGGAAACTGGCTATAAAAAAAACATATTAATAAGGATAAAGGAACTCCAAAAAAATAACTAGACTTTAAATTATCATCGCCTTTTAAATTATAAAATTCAAATACACATAAACAAACAACAAGTGTTATAAAACCTGTGAAAAGAAGACCCCCAACATTCAATATATATAAGACTGCTGGTATACCAAGCACAATAATTGGCAGTCTATTTAATAAGGTGCTTTTCATTAATCTAGATGCTTCATGTATTTATTGTCGCCCCATTCAATTACTTCAATTTTAACTTTAGTCGTTCCTTCATTAACAAAACCAAGTTTTAAAGCTGCGCCATATGAACAATCTAAAATTCTTCCCTTCACATAAGGCCCTCTATCATTAATTCTTAAAATGAGGGATTTATTATTCTCTAAGTTCGTAACACGTGCGATAGTATTCAATGGAAGAGTTTTATGTGCTGCTGTAAGACCATACATATCATATACTTCACCATTTGCTGTTAATTTTCCATGAAAATCTTTTGCATAGAATGAACTCACACCTTTAATTACCTTTTTATGTTTTACTTTTGATTTTGTCTTTAAAGAAGGAAGAGATTTACTTTTTGGACTTGAAGGTTTTGATGGTCCCGTACGATAGCGAGGAGAATTTGAACATGAAAATACAATCAAAATCAAAATAGCTGATATTAGATGCTTCATGAATAACATCAGGATAGTGTTTTAACCTTACCGATCATTTCTTTTACAGATTCCCATTTAGAGTCACTTATCTCTTGATTTAATTGATCAACTATATTCTCACCTGTGCCTGGATTTCTATAATTAGCTGTACCTATTTGTACTGCTGAAGAACCTGCAAGTACATATTCTATAACATCTTTAGAGGAGACAATTCCGCCAATACCTACAATTGGAATAGATAATTTTTGAAATAACTTGTGTACTGCAGCTAGTCCGACAGGTTTAATTGCTGGCCCGGATAGGCCTCCATATGTTGTATAAATGTTACTTTTCCCACTATTTGAATCAATACTCATACCCACCACCGTATTGATTGCAGATACAGCATCTGCACCTGCTTCTTGAGCGCTCATCCCAATCGATACAATATCAGAAACATTTGGACTTAATTTCATAATCAATAAACGATTTGTTCTTTTTCTTAATTCTGCTGTCAGCTCTTCAGTCATCGCCGCATCAACGCCAAATTCCATACCACCTTTTTTCACATTGGGACATGATATATTAATCTCATACCCAGTAATTGAAGATGAAACCGATTCAACCTTTTCAATAATTTCAACATATTCATTTATATCTGTACCTGCGATATTCATTATAATCTTAGTCGAAACATTATCATAGATGGGAATCATCTCTTTGATATATTTATCAACCCCTATATTTGCAAGACCAATAGAATTTATCATACCGGAGGCAGTTTCAACTATTCTTGGAGGAGGATTTCCTTCTCGTGGATAAAGGGTTATTGATTTTGTTACAATGGCCCCTAATTTGTCAACATCAACTAATTCAGGATTTTCTGTACCATATCCAAATGTGCCAGAAGCAACCCAAATCGGATTATCGAATGATATATTACCGATTTTTACTGCGTTCTTAGTCAAAATTGATATCTTTCGCTTCATATACTGGACCGTCTAAACAAACTAATGAATATTGTTCATGATAACTATGTTCTTTAATTGAATTCGTATTTTTTGAGATCACACAACCTTGACATAATCCAATACCACAACCCATATAACTTTCGACTGACAGTTGAGTTGGAATTTTCTCGTTCAATGCAATGTCATGAATAGCTTGCAACATTGGTTCGGGTCCACAGGCAAATAAATATGGGTTTTGATGTTCTTTAATAATTTTTTCTAAAGGTACCATTACGGTGCCCTTTTCACCCAAACTGCCATCATCAGTGCTTAAATAAATTTTATTTTTAGGATCATGATCTATGAATTGTTCACTAGAATTTCTGGCTCCAATAATAATAGCATAGTCTATATCAGCAGAATCACATTGACTTTTTAAATTCAAAATAGGAGCCAATCCAACACCCCCTCCAATCAAAATTGGAAATACGTCAGATTCCCACTTTGTAAATGTATTCCCGATTGGACCCAACAATTCTGCAGTGTCACCGGGATTTTTTTTTGATAAAGATTCCGTTACATCACCAAAAATTTTATAAATAATAGATATATTTGAATTTTGAACAGAAGAAATACTCATTGGACGACGCAATGGATGGCCCCAATCATCATTTGGAAGAATATTTATAAATTGTCCCGCCCCAATATATTCTTGGGAAATTTGAGGTGATTCAAATTTCATCTCCCAAATATTATCAGCGATTTGATTATTAGATAGTATAACTGTTTTTTCTATTATCATTGACTAGCTGATGTATCAGATAATACCTGATTTAAAAATGTGATTCGTTTACTCGAAGGAATAGCCTGGTCTGAAGAACTATGATATTTTAAGATCCAACCATAATATTTTAGTGCACTATCAGGTTTTACCCAATAACGATCATATTGATATGCTAAAAAATATGCTGCTTTTGCACTCGTTTCAGAGACAGTATCTGAATTAACTATTTCTCTATAATTATCCATTGCAATTATAGGGTCTTTCTCCCAACTGGTCTCAGCTTGGACTAATTTGAGATCAGACGATGAACTGCCTTTCAGAAAGGAACTATCTGCATTGGTAATGGCTAAAGCAAAATCTGTTTGAGAGAAATTTTTAACAATTTGATTTTTTATTGCAATTGATTCTACATCATCTCCTTTTTCCTCTAAGATAATTGCTTTAGCATATAGAGCTTTAGGAAATAAAGGTGAATTGGGTGTCAATTGTATTAATTGATTTAAATACACTAGTCCACTATCAGTTCGAGAAAAATGAAATGACTCTAATTCAGCTAAACCATAAATGATCGTTGCAAAATCATTTAGATCCTTATTGGTAAATAACGGTGCACCGGTAGAATCCACTTCAGATATTTTTATGGTATATAAATCATACTGTTCAATCAAATTATTATAAGAATTAATTTCTTTAACTCTCAATAATGCTGGTTTAAGTAATAAAGATTTGTTGAATTCTTTTGAAACCATCCCAAAATATTTTAATGCGGTTTCTAAATCCCATTCCTGACTGATGGAGTAATTACCCAGTATAAAATAGGCTTCAGCAGATGTTTTGCTTCGCGGGTAATCTTGCGATATAGATTCTAATCTATTTATTGCCTCTGGATACATTTTCTGCTGATCATATAATTTTACCAGTTCTAATTCAAGGCTCCCAAAAATTGTTTTATACGCTTCATCTAATAACATGTTTTTAATTGAATCTGTTGCCTTATCCAATTCACCTTGTAATCGATAAATTTGCACTGATCTAAGGTGTGCTTCTTGGACTTGTTTTTTTGATTGTGAGTTCTTTATCACTTGTTGATAAGATGCCAAGGCACGATCGTAAACTTTATTCTCAAAAGATAGATCCGCTATTCGGTAATAAATTTGTCCTTTTTCTACGGGATCTTTTATTTTTTCTGCAGCCCTCTCAAGATAATCCATTGATTCTGATTCCATTTTTTCTTCAAAATAAATCTCAGCAATGGCCATATAAATTTTAGCTTTCTCATTATTATTAATTTTTTCATTGCTTAGAGAAGATAGAAGATTAATAGCAGCTTGCACTTTCCCCTCTCTCCATTTGATCATAGCTGACCAAAAATTATATTCCAAATTAACTTGTTCTCCAAATTCTTCACGCATTTCCATAAGAATGGAAGTCGATGCATCATATTCATTTGTATGATAATAAGATTGGGCAATTAATAATTGTGCTTTTTTTCGAAATTTAAATTCTGGATATGTTTCGAGAACCATTAATGATTTCTCAATGACTTTACTATATTGATCAAAAGCTGTTTTGGGAAGTTTGTCTCCTCGATTTTGCAAACGAATTTTTTCAGCTTTGTTGAAATACTGCTCAGCATTGTAAAAGGTATTAAAATATCCTTTCATACTGGTGCAGGAAAAAGAAAGAAACAAACAAAAATAAATAAATACAGAAGTTGGTCGGTAATTATAATTTTTTAGCATATAATTGCATTAGAAGTTCCTTCATTATCATCATTATTTGAAAATAATTTATTATATGACTATGAAATACTTAATTATGACATTGATCCTAACATCTTCGGGATTTGGGCAAGATAAAATTTTTGAAACAAATCCTGGATATATTGTGGTTAGCTCTGATACTGCAGCTGTTCCAGTTTATGTCGATGGAACATTAATTGGTCATACACCAATTAAAAATCCAATCCCTGTATTGCAAGGTCCTCATACGGTAAGCCATCATCCACCATCAATAAAAGATCCATTTCTTCAATACGGTCTTATTGAAGAAATGAAACAAGTTTATGTATTTAGTGAAGACACAGTTAGAGTCTATCTCAATACAATAGTTTTAGATGAGGAACTTCGAAGAGCTAAATTAGATTATCGATATACAAATTATATTGGTATGGGGCTAATATTTATTTTGATTTGGCAATTATTTATAATTTCTAGCTAACTAATTTTATTGTTATGATAATGTTCATCACTAAATTTATCTATGTCAAATAATCAAGATTTAGATAATTCAGTAAAATTTCGGGTTGATTATAAATGGCCTGAGGAAGGCTCTAATCGTGATTGTCCCAAATGCAACGATCCAATGCAACTTCAAGCGAATGTAAGAGACTATTATGGCAAGCCCTGGTGGTGCCATACCTGCCAATGGCAATACTCTGAAGAAGATCTAAAAAGTTAAGCTTTATAAACCTCGGTATAGTCTGCCATTATATTATCGACAACCCATCGAACCAGAACATAATCATCGAGTAAACCAATATCTGGTGAATCATCTGGAATCTCATCCTGTTCCTCAAGAAAATACTCTAATGCGAAAACAATCCGTCGTTTTAAATCATCGTTTAGTTCGGGTATATCCTTAAGCAGGTTTAATAATTTTGAAATATCAGATACCAAAGCAAGTTGATAGTCTAACAAATCAGGATTGGATATTAAGCGATCAATCTTTTTAGGTATATCACGAATAACTTGTGGAATGTCATTTAAATCAATTTTTGAAATTCTTTGCTCATATCGAGCTTTATCGGCATCCGTGAGTTCAAGTTGGTCAGATGGTTTCATCAATTGTAATTTAGAGCGAAATATTATTAAAAGACTTTAGTGAATATTGAAGAAACCATATTAAATCATTTAAATAAACTTATTGATGTCACCCACATTGATATTAAGGATTCAACGGGTAAGCATGTACATCATGATAATTTCGATGGTGGTCATCATCTATCAGCTATTATTGTTTCTGATGATTTTGCGTCTAAAACCCTTTTAGAACGTCATAAAATTGTCTATGAAGCATTAGATACAATGATCAAAAATGAAATTCACGCTTTTAGCATGAAAACATATACTCAAGATGAATGGAAGTCACATGTCGCTTGATATATTAACAATAAAGTATACGGATCATGATGCGGACAAACATTTTGAACATTCTATTAAACATAGCGGGTTTGCAGTAATCAATGATCATCCGATTGAATCAGATTTAATTGATGAAGTATATGAAGATTGGAAAAATTATTTTTCAAATGAAGATAAAATAAAGTATATGTTCGATGAAGTAAAACAAGATGGATATTTCCCCTATCTCACTGAAAATGCTAAAGGGTCCACGGCAAAGGATTTAAAAGAGTTTTATCATATTTATCAATGGGGACGAATACCTGAAATGATAGGTCCTGCAACGATGCAATTAAATCATCAACTGACAGAATTCGCTACAACATTGCTATCTTGGATTGAGGATTCAGCGCCAAAGTCGATATCTAGTTTATTCTCTATGCCTTTAAACGATATGATTGTAAACAGTCAGTTCAATTTATTCCGCATCATACATTATCCGCCTATGACAGGAAATGAAGATGCGAGTAGCATTAGAGCAGCTGCTCATGAAGATATTAATTTGTTAACAGTTTTGGTTGCAGGCAGTGAACCGGGGCTTCAAGTCTTAGATGAGAACGGTGAATGGCACGATGTAACTACAGATAAGAATACTATTGTTATCAATTCAGGTGATATGCTCAAAATGGCTTCAGAAAATTATTATCCTTCGACAACACATCGTGTTGTGAATCCTGATCCAAGTATAAATGTCAGTCGATATTCTATGCCTTTATTCTTACACCCTCGCGATGAAGTGACATTGAATAAAGAACATACTGCTGGATCTTATCTTAATGAACGATTAAGAGAAATCGGTCTTAAATAAGTAACTATATCAATAAAGAATTCTATCTCCGTAACATTCCTTGCAATCAAACAAGGATTTACTTTTTCCTATTGGATCTTGACCTTCTGGTAAATGCTTTAACCAATATAAATATTCAGGATTAATTTTTGAATAAAGTGGTTTTCCATCATTGCCGGTAACCTGTGGGCCATATTGAAAACTTCCTCTTGATTCTTTTCCCATATCATAATTAGAAGAATATTTAGTCATAATATTTCTTTCATAACCACCTGATGATCCATGAGAGCCATCGGGGTTCCAAGTGATATATTGAACTGCATATGGATTATATCTATCTGAGCCTAAATATATACCGGTAGATTTGGTGATATGAGCTTCAGTCATAACTTTACCTAACAAAGATATTTCCGCTGCTTTGTGCCGTAATGTAATTTTATGACCATATACCGGCTTAAAATGCGAAAGAGCTGTTCCTAGTATATAAACTGGCAATTTATCGCTATCGGAAATATTTTTATTAATTAATAATGATTTTTTAATTTTTCTAGTTTCAGCCCATGGATTAGAATCAACTAATGCTGCACTAGCATCTTTACCTTCAAAGCCTGCCTTTGTTGCAGCTTTCATTCCTTTCATCATTCCACCAAAAGCTGATTTTCCTGACACTTTTGTCAGTTCAGGGGGTTTAGATTCAATTGCGCTTGTAACCGCAAACATATCTTCCCCATTTTTACTAACTTTAAAACTCCTTGTGGGGGTATGATAATTATCACCACCCCATTCACTATCTAAAATTTGCTTTATTGAGTATAAGATCTCACCATTGCGAGTTACGGTACCATCATAAAAAGGATAGCGTTCAACATCAGATAGATTTAGTATGTATGAATCACCTTCTACAGAAAAACTACATTCAAGTTTAGTATTATAATCAGAATCAGGTGTACTACTACTATTTAGAATGAATTTTACCTTACGAGCAATCACATGATCTATAAATAAAGGAAGTTGATCTTTTGGAAAACCTTTTGGTAATTCACTTAATCCTGAATAAAGATCACTATTTTTTACTGATTCAACAATCTTATCTAAGTCATTAACACCGTATTTAGCCTTACAAAAACAGTCATATTTATCATCTGGATCATCGGATGATTGCACACTGTAGCCAAATTCTTGTTTAGTAGATTTTATATAATTTCCATGAAATGCTATTTGCTTCGCATTTTCAAGGTTTTCTTTATATTCCGATAATTTCCTTCTACTTTTAGGAATCCGAGTTTTTACATCTATTAATCTAATTCGTCCATCTCCCCAAGACATATCTGCATAAAAAAGGTCGTCGCCATCTAACCATTGATGATTGGAATCATGGACACCATCAAACGGATCAGGTCCTCTTTTTATGTCTTTACCATCAATTTTTACAATTACTTCTTTTGCTAGAGGTGACCTATCGATGCCCCAATAGCGTGTTCCCTCATCACCCCGCATATAACTGTTACCATCATCATGGCTTTCAAGGTTGAATTCCTCATCAGGTGCTGAAAAATCTTTAAATATAGGTCCTACTATATTATAATTACCTACTGTGTTTCTATGGGGAACTACATAACCTGTTCTGTATCTCCAATCACGAGCAAATTCCATTTTTTCATGTAGATCGAGCGATAAGTTTTTCTTTTTTGCAATTGCACCTCCAATAAGTTTCGCTCCAAGTCCACCACCTTTTGACCCCTTCACGTTCATTTTAAGAAGTCTTGTTGATGCTTTTTCTTTCTTTTCATATGGTATTAGTTCAGTGACTGAATAATTAGACTTAAATGCATCACTTAACGATGTAGCCACTGGATATTGTTTATTTTGCAATAATTCATAAAAAGAAGCATTTACATCAAGCCTTGCCTTCTCTTTATCTGCAGCTTTTTTTTGTTCAGCCTTCATTCTTTTTAAAAAACCTTGGCCTTGCAAAACATTAGAAACTGAAAATAATAATACTGTAGATAATATAGTGATTGATCGGAATTTCATTTTTACTCTCCCTAAAAGGTTGGATAAAACTTACGTATAAAAAAAATAATATGCTGGAATATCGTAAAACTAATTACTTCACTAACATGGCTTCGCGTTTAGCCTTGAATTCTGTTCCTTCACTCCAACTTGGCCATACATCATGCTGAGAAATTGCATAACCCGTTCTAAAAAGAATTCGTACATCTTGTACCATCCCATCATAATTCCAGTCGTCTTTAACCTCATCAGATAAACCATGATAATGATTATTGGTAT
>ENA-UPTF01002269-UPTF01002269.1-marine-metagenome-genome-assembly--contig:-NODE-2269-length-11227-cov-1.753274_pt1 | contig 11227 bp, 10 predicted proteins | sample MGYA00238166_ERZ767019 | MGnify/ENA primary metagenome ERZ767019 (study PRJEB28930, sample SAMN06266391) | marine metagenome | isolation source: Sea water from 250 m depth | place: Atlantic Ocean... | reverse complement strand
ATAAAATTAAACTTATAGAAATTAAAGATAAAAAAATAAATAAAATAATAAAAAATAATATTAAAAATAAAAAACAAGTAGGCTCTGATAGAATTGCCAATGCAGTTGGAGTATATTGTTTATATAAGTCTGATTGTGTTGTTGTTGATTTTGGAACAGCAACGACTTTTGATGTTGTTACTAAAAATGGAATTTATAATGGTGGTATAATTGCTCCTGGAGTTTATCTTTCAATAAAAACGTTAATTAATTCTGCTGATCAAATACCAAATTTTTCCGTTAAAAAACCAAATAAGATCATTGGCAAAGATACTATTAAAGCATTACGCTCAGGCTTTTATTGGGGTTATTCTGGTTTAATAAATAAAATTATTTCAAAAATAGAAGAAGAAACAAAAAAAAAATACAAAATTATTTTTACAGGTGGTTTTGCTAGTTTATTTAAGACTTCTATAATTAAATCTAATATTATAGATAAGAATATAACTATTAAAGGTATAATTGAAATATTTAAAAAAAATGAAAGTTTTTTAACAAAATGAAAAAAGAAGAATTTATTTTTTGTCCCTTAGGTGGATCAGGTGAAATAGGAATGAATATGAATTTATTTTCGTATGGGAATGAAGAAAACAAAAAATGGATAATTGTAGATATTGGAGTTACTTTTGCAGATGATACTATTCCGGGCATAGATTTAATTTATCCTGATCCTGGTTTTATTGTTGATAAGAAAGACGATCTTCTCGGATTAGTTCTTACGCATGCCCATGAAGATCATATTGGAGCAATAGCACATATTTGGCCGAAACTTCTTTGTAATATTTATGCAACTCCATTTACTAGCGTATTGATACAGGAAAAATTTAAGGAAAAAAAAATTGATGTTGGAAATAAATTGAAAATTATTGATTTAAAGACAATTGTCAGCCCATCGTTTTTGCCCCAGTATAACCACTCTCTTCCGATTTATTCGCATTCCAACATCAACCATAGTTTCGAAGACAAACAGGCAAAGGGGGCATAAATGCAGACTATATTTATCCAAGTAAAAGCCGAACTCGGTAGAGCGTACAAAGTGGCTGAGGAGGCAATTGAAAGTGTGGAACAGGTCTCGGAAGCTTATTCAACATCTGGGCAGTTTGATTTATTATTTAAATGTTATCTAAATGACGACGACGATATCGGCCGTTTTGTAACTGAAAAAATTCAGTGTTTACCAAGCGTTAAAGATACGTTCACCCTTATCACCTTTAAGGCATTTTCCTGACTTGTACACGCTCCGATGACAATAGCGATTAGTTTTGACGGCAACCAATTAGAGACGGAAAGACCGGTTGGTATTGACGTTGCTACGCGTGACTTTATTCGTGGTCACTTCCGTTTTGCGCACCAAGATAAATTCTACTGTGTTTGTCCAAACATCGAGGCCTTCGAACTTTACAAAAAATACGCGCAAGATGAAGGTATAGAACGCGAGCGTTGCTTATCCATTAATCAAAATGATTCAGAAGGGCTTAAAACCGCACAGTGTCTTCTACGGTATGACCCTGGCATCATTAAAAATTCCTGGGCACGCCGCTACCATGGGCAAAGGCTCTACAGCCTTTGTGGAGTTGCGCATTCCATTGCATCTGCCGAGGTTATGGAGGTAGTTGGAAGTTATTTATCATCCCCGTTGCAATCCTGGGATGCCCTGATATGTCCAAGCAAGGCAATCCGCAGTGCTATTCAATCAATTATAACAGCATGGGAAGCCAATTTTAAGGAACGATTTGGGCATGAATTTAATTGCCCATTGGAATTACCCATAATTCCTTTAGGGGTGGATACTGCTAGGCTAAAAAACACAACCTCTCCATACAATCGCACCCAACAAAGAAATTTACTCGGGATCTCCGACGATGAAATTCTAATACTTTATGTCGGACGCTTGAATTATATCGCAAAAGCCAGCCCCCTCCCGCTGCTAATTGCCGCCGAAGAAGTTGCGAAAAAATCCGTCAAGCCTTTGCACATTATTTTTAATGGCTATTTCAATGACCCAGCCAATGAAAATGCATTCAATCAAGCCATAGGCAGCTTCCGTCAGAATGTGAACGTTACTTTCGTTAAACATGGTGACCCAAAGTTTCCCAATGGTGTTTGGGCTGCCGCAGATATATTTTGCTCGCTATCCGATAATATCCAAGAAAGCTTCGGGCTTACACCGATCGAAGCCATGGCATCAGGGCTGCCGACAATCGTCAGTGATTGGGATGGTTATAGAGATACTGTCCGTAACGGTGTAGATGGGATAACAATCCCGACTTTTATGCCGTCAGCAGGTACGGGTCGAGAGATCGCCTACCGTTATTTTTCGGGACAATATAGTTATGGGGACTATCTGGGCGCCACTTCACAATCAATATCTGTAGATATTCCATCACTGGTAACCGCGATATCTCTACTTTCTAAAGATTCCGAGAAGCGAAAGACCATGGGGAATGCTGGCAAACGAAGAGCATCAGAAAATTTTGATTGGTCTCACATAATTGCCGCATATGAAGAATTATGGAATGAATTAACTGTTCGCCGCAAACATGCCAATGAGGCAATGCCTCTCCTGAAAGGAGATAATTTTCACCCATCTCGGCAAGATCCATTTGTTGTTTTTGAAGAGTTTCCTACAAAGACCATATCCATCTACGGGAGAGTGTCACTACTCACTGAAAATTGGCAGGAAACATTAAAAAGGATCTCGTTAAAAATGAGCTTAATACTTCCAAACAACCTTATGGAACTTGAAAAGCTACCGGCGCTCATAGCCCAAATAGAAGCTCAACCCGATTCCACCTTGGAGCAAATAGCATCAGCACTCGAGGAAAATAATCATGCCCGTTTTGTAATGACCATTGGCTGGCTATTGAAATTGGGAATTTTCCAATATCACCCGCCAGAAGGAGATCACTAAAGATAATATTCCTGTAATGGAGCAAATCCATTAAAATCTATGGAAGCATAACTGGCAGTGTATGCGCCCGTGCACAAAATATCCACGAAGTCTCCCGTTTTGAGCGTTAGAGGAAGTTCATAACCCGCATTTCGGTACAAGACATCAGCGCCATCACAACTTGGTCCAGCGATAATAACCGGTCCTTTCTCAGAATCATCCCTCAGAGTACGCAAAGGATATTGTATTGCCTCATTCATTGTTTCTGCCAGTCCTCCATATGTACCTACATCTAGGTATATCCATCGTCTTTTAGCCCCGTAGGATTTGCTAGAAACCAAAACAACCTCGCTTCTTAATAGACCTGCTTCGGCAATTATATAACGACCTGGTTCAAACATTATGGTGGGCAACCGATCACTAAAATATTGCGCAATATATTCATGAATAGAAGAAGCCAAAACTTCAATTTCTAGAACATCTTTTCTATAACTTATCGGAAACCCTCCCCCGAGGTTTAAAAGGTCCAAATTGATGCCGTTTATTTTTAACTTATTAAAAAGTAAAGCTATACATCTTAACGCTTTACCCCATTCCCTTGCATTAGTCTGCTGTGAACCAACATGAAAGGATAGCCCATGGGGTTCGAGACCCATTTTTTTTGCATCAATCAGCAGATCAATAGCCATATCTGGACTACAACCGAACTTGTCGTAAAATGGCCAAGCGGCTCCAGTATTTGTTGTCATAATCCTGCAGAAAACCTTGGAACCCGGAGCGGCAATATTGATATTTTGTAAATCATGTTCACTATCAAAAGCGAAAAGACGCACTCCTAAATCATATGCCGCGGCTATATCATCCATTTTTTTTATAGTGTTACCATAGGAAATATGTTGAGGCTCTACCCCAACCGCCAGACATCTCTCTACTTCTAATAAACTTGCGGCATCAAACCGTGATCCAAGAGCTGCAAGTTTTTTAAGGATGGGAGGTGCCGGATTAGCTTTAACAGCGTAATAGATCATTGACTCTGGAAACGCTTTTTTAAACCTTTCATAATTCATTGACACAACATCAAGATCTACAATCAAACAAGGAGTGTTCGGACATCCCGAAACTAAAAACTTTTCAACCTTTGTTGTTACCAAGACACCAATTCCCGAATAATTACCTGATTCAATATAATTAAAGGGGCATATAAACAGATTAGGAGAATCATTAAAGTGAATAGTTTACATTAACTTATAAGTGATTTTGTTAGTAATTATTTCCGCGACATGAACCGAATTTCAATTTATAATCCGAATGAGACGCCTTCACACTAATCCTAGGAGAGTTAGATGTTCATCCAAACGGAACCTATGCCTGATATTAATCGGATGAAATTTTACCCAGGTGAACCTGTACTGGTTTCAGGATCTTTGGAGTTTTCAGATATGGAAGCTGCCGAACGATCACCTCTGGTAAGCCGTTTATTTGAAATTGAAGGTGTCATGCAGGTCACCCTGTACGACGAATTTGTCACGGTAAAAAAGCAGGAGAACTTTAATTGGCAGATTCTAAAACCAATGATCCTAGGTGCCATTATGGACCATTATTCAACGGGTAAACCTACGTTGTTGGAAATCGAGGACCCTAAGGAAGAACTCGAGTTTGACATTAAAGATTCGCCTGAGGATGCTGAAATTATTGACCAAATTCAGGATATAATAAATACTCGAATTAAACCTGCGGCGGAGCAGATGGGTGGTGCTGTGACGTACAAGGCCTTTAATAATGGCACACTTTATGTAGAATTCACGGGCCCCACTATGGCTTTGGCTAGTGGTATGACGAATGTGATAGGCCACCACGTTCCTCAAGTTACAGCGGTTAAAGACTTCAGAGACGCTATTCCAAAAAAAGGTCTGGATACCCCTGATGGCCGCGCAATTCAAGCTGTCTTAGATGAACGAATTAACCCGGCGGTTGCTGGTCATGGAGGCCATATCTCTCTAATTGACGTAAGCGAAGATACTGCATTTATCCGCCTGGAAGGTGGTTGCCAAGGCTGCGGCATGGCTGACGTCACTTTAAAACAAGGGGTCGAAGTTGAAATTAAAGGTGCTGTTCCATCTATCGTTGCGGTTTTAGATGTCACCGACCATGCCGGTGGTGATAATCCTTATTACTCCCCTGGGAAAGGTGGTCCGGCGCCATACTAAAACAGTCTAACCGACCTACAATCCGGACGGTATCATGAAGGTTTTACTCCTTTCCACGTATGACCTTGGACATCAGCCTTTTGCCTTGGCGTCATTGTCTGCGGCTGTATCTAAAGATGGGGCGGAAGTCATTTGTAATGACTTGGCAGTGGAACCTTTGAAAGAGGAGGCAGTAAAGAATTCATCACTGATCGCCCTCCATCTCGCCATGCATACTGCCACCCGTTTAGCACTCCAACTTCTCCCTCGATTAAGAAAATTAAATCCAAATGCTCATATATGTCTTTTTGGACTATATGCTCCGATGATAGGGAATATCTTGGTTGAAGATAAAAATATGTCGTTTATTGGTGGTGAGTTTGAAACGGCCGTTAGAAAACTCTGTTATAAGCTGAATGGTCCTGACTCTTTGAACTCCCACGAGCGAAACGTCACAATAATTGGAAAATATCCCTTCCACGTGCCTGATCGAACCAAGCTTCCAACATTAGACAATTATGCTTATTTAGAAGAAGCCAATGGTGATCGAAAGATCACAGGTTACACTGAAGCTAGCCGGGGCTGTAAACACATCTGCCGTCATTGCCCGGTTGTACCCGTATACGGGGGTCGGTTTTTTATCGTTCCTGTCGATATAGTCATGAAAGATATACGACAGTTAGTTGAAGCAGGCGCAGAACATATCAGTTTTGGTGATCCCGACTTTTTTAATGGACCCAAACATGCGTTAGATATAATCACAAAGTTACACAATGAGTTTCCTCATCTCGGCTATGACGTGATAATAAAGGTTGAGCACCTTATAAAGCATCAGAAATTGCTAGCCGTTTTAAAGGATACAGGCTGCAGGTTTATCACCACAGCGGTTGAATCAGTTGACGACCATGTCCTCTTAAAATTGGAAAAAGGACATAGCACTTCTGATTTCAACGAAGTAGTCGAAATCACTAAACGCTTGGAATTACTTTTATCTCCAACTTTTATCCCTTTCACACCCTGGTCTACGGTCAGAAATTATCAGGATCTACTTAAAACTATTGTGGACCTTGGACTCGTAAATAATGTTGCATCCGTGCAACTAAGCATTCGCCTTTTAATCCCATTGGGATCCCGCTTGTTAGAGTTGGAAGAGATCAATGAACGCGCTCCACAATTTGACCAGGAGGCACTAAGCTATCCTTGGCAATTCAGTGATCCTCAAATGGAAACTTTGGCAAATAATGTAAGACAAATTGTTGAGGAAGGAGAACAGCGTAGCAAAACAAGACAGGAAATATTTATGGAGCTCTGGGAGGCTGCTAACAATGCTCAAAATACGACTTCCCAGCCATCAACAACTTTAAACTTTTCGCAAGATTGCACAGACATCCCAAAAATGAGCGAGGCTTGGTACTGCTGCGCAGAGCCTACACGTTTTCAGGCCGAACAGATTTAAATATAAAACATGGCGCGCCTACTTCTGTTAATACCCACCACATCATACCGGGTTAAAGACTTTATGAATGCCGCTCATAAATCCGGTGTAAATGTAACAATTGGATCCGATGAAGAAAGTGTATTAAACACCTTTCAATCTAGCGGGATACTCCAACTCAAATTCGATGACTTAAACAAAAGTGTTGAAAAAATTGAAACCTTTCATAAAAGTCACCCTATCAATTCCATCATTGGTGTTGAAGAGCAGACATGTCTTCTTGCTGTAAAAGCTCTTGAAAAATTAGGTCTGCCACACAACTCAATTGGATCAATTAAAGCGTCGATCAACAAATACCAGTTCCGAAACACCCTAAAAAAGAACGGCTTACCTCATCCAATTTTTCAGTGTGTAAAACCAAACGACGACATTAGGACACTCGCAAACTCTACTGATTATCCCTGCGTTTTAAAGCCAGTAAATCGTTCTGCAAGTCAAGGTGTAATACGGGCTAATGATCCTCGAGAATTTTTAGACGCATATAAGCGCATCGCCTCTCTGGTTTCTGGTGAAGATATTATCGTTGAAGATTTTCTCCCGGGTCAGGAAGTAGCATTGGAAGGGCTTCTGACAAATGGAGAACTGAAAACGTTGGCGATTTTCGACAAGCCGGAACCCCTGGATGGACCCTATTTTGAGGAAACGATTTACGTCACCCCGTCCCAACATCCCATAGGAATCCAAGATAGACTCCATCAAATTGTACAACAAGCGGCAAACGCTCTTGGGCTAACAGAAGGCCCTGTTCATGCTGAATTACGGATCCGCGATCAAGAACCCACAGTTAACGAACAAGGGCCTTGGCTAATCGAATTGGCAGCCCGCTCAATTGGTGGCCTATGTTCGCGCAGCCTAATGTTTGAAGGTGGGCGTTCGCTTGAGGAATTGATTATCTCTCACGCTCTCAAACAACCCATCGCTTGCGTTAACCGAGAGAAGTTGGCTTCGGGTGTTATGATGATTCCAATTCCAAAAGCTGGGATTTTAAAAAGTGTTGAAGGTGAGATCGAAGCAAGAGCATTTGAACACATTAAGGATTTGCAGATTTCCATTAAAATTGGACAAAAGTTAACTCCGTTGCCTGAAGGGAAACAATACCTTGGATTTATCTTCGCTAAGGCTGAAAGCCCTCTAGAAGTTCAAGCTTCCCTCAAGGCGGCCCACTCACGTCTGCGATTTAAGATCGATTAACTGGTATTTCGCAACAGTATTTGAGCAATTGCATCAGCCGCTTCGATAACACCTTTCCGATTAACGTCCATATGAGTAACAGCACGAACACTATTCTCACCCGTTACGTTTATACGAATTCCTTGATCTAGAAGAGAAGAAGATAATTGAACAGCATTTATGTTCAACGTGTTGACCGTAAAAAATATTATATTAGTCTCAATATGCTTTGATTTAAGCTCAATGCCATCAATTTGAGACAGTCGCTCGACAAAAACTTGAGCATTCTCATGGTCTTCAGCTAATCGAGACACGTTGTTTTTAAGAGCAAATATTCCCGCAGCGGCCATCATACCGGATTGTCGCATAGCGCCTCCAAGGCGTTGCTTCCATAACCACGCTTCATCAATGAATGCACGCGTTCCAGTTAGTACACCACCGATAGGACACCCCAACCCTTTTGATAAATCAATCCATGCAGTATCGGTACAAGAGGCATAATCTTTGGCAGGAATACCAGATGCGACAACCGCATTCATTAATCTAGCTCCATCCATATGGACAATTAAATCGTTATTACGGGCAATATCCTTAATGGAATTAAGTGTTTCCAATGTCCATACACTGCCTCCTCCTACATTCGAAGTCTGCTCTACTACTACGACCCTAGACTTTGGTGAATGGCGAAGAGGGGGACGAACCGCATCATGTAACTGCGAAGCGGTAAAAATTCCATTTTGCCCTTCAATAGGCCGTATCATGGCACCAGCTATTGCAGACGCACCTCCCACTTCATTATTAAAGATATGAGAGGTTTCATCAGCTATTATTTCATCCCCTAGATTACAGTGAACTGCGAGAGCAATCTGATTACACATAGTACCAGAAGGTAGAAATAGAGCTTTTTCGTGTCCCATCAGATCAGCCACAATTTCACATAAACTGATCGTCGTAGGATCTTCATCAGCTTGCTCATCACCAACCTCCGCGGCACACATGGCTTTGCGCATTTCCGTCGAAGGGCGGGTTTTAGTGTCACTGAACAAATCTATACGTGGCGGGTTATGTGCCATACACTGTCCTCATGAATATATTAAAATTAGAAAATCAACTGAACCCGGCTTGTTGACTAGCAATTTAGTGTCCTCTTTAGCAAGTCTTATAGAGGCCGATTTCCTCAGTTACCTCGAGAAACGTTTGTAAAGTGCCACATCATTCTAGCTGCCGCGCTGCGCCAAGGTTTGTATAATTCACCAATTTGGATCAGTTCTTGACGGGAAGGCCTTGACGTTAACCCTTTCATGCCCATCACTCCTTTTACTACACCCAAATCATCTATTGGCCATAAATCTGGTCGCCGGAGCGCAAATATCAAATAGACCTCCGCCGTCCACCTACCTATGCCTTTAAGAGTCATCATTTCAGCAACAGCCTCCTCATCTTCCATATTGGCAATTTTTCGAAGACTGAATGTTCCATTACTTATCGCCTCAGCAATACCCTTTCCATAAGTTGCTTTTTGGCGACTAAGACCAATTTGGCGAACTTTTTTGTCTGATAAGCCCATGAAAGTTTCTGGGGTCATCGGTTTTGAAATCGCGTCAAGACGTCCTGTAATGGCTCGTGCAGCTGCCGTCGATACTTGCTGAGCGCAGATAACCTTGAGTAACGTGCCGTAACCAGGGGGGCGAGTTCTTAGAAGTGGTAATCCACTCGTTCTATAAAACTTATTAAGATCAGGATCCCGTTTGGAGAGAGTTTCAACGGCCTGTTTAAATATCTCTTTGGTAATCTTAATTTTCATGGGCAACGATTGATATGTACACCTAATACTTGTCAAGTTTCTATTTTAATCTTACAAGAATTTTTTGATCAAGTTGCTTTAAATTGATAAAGGATCTCGTTCTAGGCTATATAGACAATCATCTGTAATTTTAGGAGGATCTCTTGCTCGTTGAACAAATTTGGACTGGTAATGATTTTCGTAACTTCAACTATTTGATTGCTTGCCCAGATACCGGTGATGCTCTCGCTATTGACCCGCTTGAATACGACCAGTGTCTTTCAATCGCTAAAAACAAGGGATGGCATATTTCTCAAGTGCTTAATACCCATCACCATCATGACCACATTGGGGGAAATCAGGGTGTAGTTGAAGCCACGGGAGCTAAGGTTCTTGCTCATGCGCAAGCTAAAGATCAAATACCTGATATGGATGAAGGGCTCTCGGCTGGCAATATTGTAAAAATCGGCAAAACGGTGGAACTTGAAGTATTGGACACGCCCGGCCATACAATGAGCCACATATGTCTATTTTCCAAGACAGAGATCCCTGCCCTATTTGCTGGTGACACACTTTTTAACGCCGGTGCTGGGCACTGCAAAGGAGGAGGCCATCCAGATTCTCTATATAACACGTTCGCAAGTCAACTGGCACAACTCCCAGATGAAACAAAGGTATATCCTGGTCACGACTACATCATAAATAATCTAGGTTTTACTCTGGATAGGGAACCCGATAACGAAAGGGCAAAAGGTCTAAAATCTGAACTGGAGAATCAGGACACAAATAACGCACTGATAACTACCCTTGGTATTGAGAAGGAAATTAATACTTTTTTTCGCCTCCAAAACCCGTCAATCCATGTAGAATTGCGGAAGGCATTCCCCGATTTGCCGGAAGAACTGGACAACAAAACCGTGTTCTTAAAGTTGAGAGAATTAAGAAATATTTGGTAGCCATCAGGCCAAGCTTTACCGATAGCTCTAAAGTAAAAAATTCATTGATGAATCAATAGAAACTTAGGGTTACTTTTCTTCATTAATTGCTTATGGCCTTTGAGCATTTTCTCACTAGGAATATAATGTTAGACTAAAGAACAGTCGTCGTCACATAGTTGACAAATTCATCTACCACGCCTTTGTGTTCAAATAAATACGCGTTCGATTCCATGATTTTATTTTCAATATCTCTTCGAAAATCGGAATTTGTACCGAGTGTCAGTGTTGTTTGAATATATTCTTCTAACGTAAGGGCAGTACATTCTTCTATACCCATAATACGGTACATCCCCGCAGAAACACGACCCCGCATAAATGTACTGTCCAGCGTGACTACCGCTTTGCCTAAAGCAAACGATTCATAAGTGGTATTACCGCCACTAAAATACGGGGTATCAAGAATGACATCCGAAATAGACTGGAGTGATATAAAGTCTTCTGGGCTTTGGCGGGGCAGAATATCAATTCTTTTTTCTAGATCACCGATAGTTTTTCTCCATCGGTTTCGGAGCAAAACTGTCCAATCCCTTATTGCACCTTCCAGTAACAAAATCCTGGCCTCTTGATCTCCTCTCAAGATTTGCGCAAAAATTTTATCCACGTCCGGATGAAATTTAATGGTACTTTGAGGACAGAAATAAATGTGCTGATTTTCGTCGAGACCGA
>ENA-UPTF01002267-UPTF01002267.1-marine-metagenome-genome-assembly--contig:-NODE-2267-length-11234-cov-18.003585_pt1 | contig 11234 bp, 8 predicted proteins | sample MGYA00238166_ERZ767019 | MGnify/ENA primary metagenome ERZ767019 (study PRJEB28930, sample SAMN06266391) | marine metagenome | isolation source: Sea water from 250 m depth | place: Atlantic Ocean... | reverse complement strand
AAAAAATATATCATAATGCTTTAAACTGCAAATTACTGGCCAATGCTATTTTGCATAGAAATAACAAAATGTCAAAATATCCGAATGGACAATTCTATAAAAAATATAACCTGGAAACAATGTCAAAATACTAGTACTTAAAATCTTTCAAAATTAAAGATTTTTAACAGAGAGGCCGATATACAGAACAGGTTAGTTTATTTGATCGTGAGAAAATAATAAACAACCAGAATTCCTGAAACTAATTTTGAATAAATTCAAGACTGTGGATTACTACTCATGTCAGTAAGAAAATTAATATTATTTTTTTCTGTAATTCTTCTGCTGATCTCTTGCTCTAAAAGCGTATCAGAATTCCCGGAAAAATCTTTCCGGAGTCGTTTGGTTGAGGCAGACAATCACATTGGATGGGGATTAAATTATTTTGACAGCTGGCAGAAAGGTCTTCAGCCAAGGTATCTTAAGCTGGCTGAAAAACACACGATTACTGCGATCAATATGTTTGCTCACCTGGAATATGATACATCACCGCGTATCAGCGAATATTATGTTGTTCGAGAACGTCGTACTCGAGGCTGTAGATTGCTGGCAGAATTACAATTTGAGGCAGGAAACTATGGTTACAAATTAAGCTCACAAACACCTGAAGGGTGCACTTATTTTTAGCACAAACAGTACATCTGTATCGGCCCCCAATTCAGCACTGAACACAGGATCTCCTTTCAATTCAGTTTATTTTTTGTTCAATTCAGCTCTGACACGCTGGCTTTCAGCACGATAGCGTTCTGCGGCATTCTGATCTCCGGAATCTGCATAATGATTACTTATCAGGTCAAGAAGACGTAACTCTCCTTCCATGTCATCAAGCTGCTGCTTTATTGCCAGATGCTCTTTATATGTTTCAACCAGCTCCTTATTATTATTCATTGAAGCATGAGCCTGTTCAATTCTTTCGAAAAGCGGGTCCATGGCAGAAATATTAACACGCTCCCTATTGAATTTAAGCAGGTCTTTTAGAAGGGGCAATGCCTCATCATAAGCTTCTTTTTTTTCCAAAGTTTTTACAATGCCGTCCATCACAGCCGAATAATCTGTTTTTTCAGGCTCTTTCTGAATGTCTTTTTCTGACTTCATATCAGCAGCATCACTTAATTCTTCAGATACAGTGCTTGATGCTTGGTCACTGGCAGAGTCAAAAGGAATTTCAAGCTTTTCAGCCAGCTGCAGGACATTCTTACTTGGACTCTGTCCAAGCTCATGGAGCAGCTTAAAATAACTCTTCAGTCCTGCTTTGGCTTCTTCCATTCTTCCTGCCTCACAGGCCGTTGTTGCTAATTTAAGCAAACCTTCAGCCTCATCAGATTTTTCTCCATGAGGGGTTGATTGCCTTAAGGATAATTCCAAACCTTCTTCATCTTCATGGCTTTCATTATCCATTGGTGGAGAAAAAATATCTTCTTCAAAAAATTCTTCTTTCTCTTCTTCAATAAGAGTTTCTCCTCCAGGAAGCGGAACCATTTCATCAGCAAAGAGATCATCTTCTTCTTCAACCTGCTCCTCCAATGATTCCTCCTCATTTTGCTTTTTTAATGCCTGATGTTTTTTAGTAAGCAATTCAAGAGCCTCTTCACCAGTCCCTAGTTTCTTTTTATTCTCAACTTCACCACTCTCTGGTATTTCTGGTTTTACTATAAAATTTTCATTCGAAACTTCATCAACTTTTTCACCTTGCAGTTCTTTCAGAATTTTCACGTTTTCACTTAAAGTAACTTTGACCTGATCTGCATCTTCAAGTTCTTCATCAAAATTTTCAGGTTCGTCAGAACTTCCAGCTTTTTCGTATGCCTGTGCTGCAGAAGTTGAATCTGGTGAGTTTACGGTAGCTGCTGTATCGTCTTCATCAGCTGATTCAGGTTGTTTCAAATTAAACTTTTTCCTGAATTGTTCAAAAATCGAAGAATCTACTCCCGGAATTAAATTCTCTGAATCAGATGTTTTTTCTGTATCGGATTTGGTTTTATTGTCAGCATGCTTTGATGAATCTCGAAAAGGCTCAGATGAAAGAACAAGACGGGGCTGCTCAACTACAGTTGTTATTTTATTTAAGACAAAACCTATGCAAAATGTAGCAATAATCAAAACCAATGAAACTGCTCCAATTTCCAATGAAAACTGGAACATAAAAAATTCAAATATAAGAATAGCTATTATGAAAAGTATTTTTATCAAGTTCCTCATTTCATTCCGAAAGAAAGTAAAGGAAAGATATAAGTTCCAGACATTTGTCCGAACTCATTTAACAGGTAATTTATTCAAATCCCAGAGATTTAAGATGAAGTTCATTTTGGGTCCATTGTTTCAGAACTTTGACGTGAAGCTTCAAAAAAACTTTGTTTCCAAGAAGACTCTGGATTTTTTTTCGAGCCCCGGCACCTATCTTTTTCAGCATCTCGCCTTTTTTGCCGATGATGATTCCTTTTTGAGAGTTTCGCTCAACACAAATAACACAAGCAATTTTAATGCATTTGGAATCCTCTTCAAATTGTTCCACAATGACTGCTACAGAATATGGTATTTCCTGTCTCAACCTCAGAAAGATTTCTTCCCTGACAAATTCGCTTGCCAGAAAACGCTCTGTAACATCTGTGACCTGATGATGTTCAAAGTAAAAGGGATGAGGGGAGAGATATTTTTTCAGGCTTACAATCAGCTGATTAAGATTGGTTGACTTCAAGGCAGAAACCGGAACAATTTCGGCAAATAGTCCCAGCTTGTCAAGATTTGCCATGCTCTTAAGCAAATCTCCCTTTGATAAGGTATCGATTTTATTTAATACCACCACTGTCCGTTTTTCTTTATCGGACAGCATTTGAAGAATATGCTGGTCTTCAGGATGTAAAACGGAGAAACAGTCCCTCTCTTCAGAAGTTTGCGGATAAGGTTGAACAATCCACAAATTTAAATCCGTATCTCCCAGAGTATTTTCGGCATATGCTACTATTTTCCTATTCAGCAGATTTTCAGTTCTATGTATTCCGGGAGTATCAATAAAGATAATTTGAGTATCCTTTTCTGTCCGGATACCAAGAATGCGGTTTCTGGTGGTTTGTGCCTTGTGAGTGGTTATGGAAACTTTTTGACCAACCAGCTTGTTTAACAATGTAGATTTGCCTACATTGGGTCGGCCAATCAGACCTATGAACCCGCAGAATTGTTCTGCATCTTTTTTTTCTTCACTTTGGCTCAGGCAGACGTTATTTTCTTTCACGTGCCGATTTTAAGTTGTTTTGAAAGGCTATCGGACAAAATCAGCTTCAGATACTGTAAAGATCTGCTTACTTCCTCAGAAAACATGCTTAACTAATTACTCTTTCAAACCAAATAAAGAAATACTGAACCTGCCAACATGGACATGACTGCCAATTTCTTGGCAGCAATATTTGTGGGATTCATTTCTCCGAAAAAAGTGTGTAAACATAGTCCTTCATAGACAATTTCGTATTTTTGCTCCCACTTCTTGCATTTCCCCTTCAGCATACTTAGCACGTTGATGAAAAGGCCTGGAACTACCCTGGGGACGTGGCAGCACGTGGAAGTGGACATGCTCAACTTCCTGCCCTGCATTTGCTCCATTGTTCAGGATAAGATTGTAGTCTATTCCATCGAAAGCAGCACTGACTGCTTTTGCAACATGCTGCATTGTACGCATCAATGACAAAGCCTCAGATTCAGGTAAATCTTCCAAACGCTTCACTTCAAGTTTTGGAATGACAAGTGTATGTCCTTCTGCACAGGGCATAATATCAAGAAATGCGATTTCAGAATCTGTTTCAATAATTTTTTCACAAGGAATTTCACCTTGAATTATTTTTGTGAAAATCGAGGCCATTTTGAGTATCCATATCTAAGATTAATTGGTTCAAAATTAAATGGAGAGGTTTTTTGCCTGAGTGACTTAGTCTCCAGGTTCTCACTCCTTCTTATCTTTGTTTATGTAACACTGTTGTGTTTTCATGCAAAGATATTATATGCAAAAACCCCAGAAAAAACTGAAGTCCCACATTACAAAATTGATGTGTCTTATGATCACGATAAGACACTCCTTGTTGGGAAAATGCAAGTCCGTTTCACTAGAAGCGCATTTCCTGAGCATGAATTACTATTTGCATTGCCTGGAAACCGTTTCCTTGCTCAGGATGAGAGGGGAATACGAAAACATAAAATTGTTCCGGTGTTTTCGCTTCGTCGTTTTCAGGACAATTTTGAGGATCCAAAAACACCAAAAGGTTTCAGCCGTGGAAGCTTGAGCATAGCTTCTGTAAAGGCATTCAGTTCAAATTCCTCAACAGAAAAGCGTGAGCTGCAATTTTCACTTGAACCAAATCCTGATTTGGAAGTTGGATATTCAACCGATCAGGGACTGTTAAGGGTTTTCCTGCCCGGGGACCTTCCGGACATAAAAGGTTCCCCTGGCCAGTCTATTGTATTCATAAACTTTTACACACAATTTCCTGAACACACGCAGGAAGGCACAGTCAATGGAATGCTATTGACAGCCCACTGGCATCCGAAGCTTTTAGCCTGGAACAATGGCAGTACCTTAAAAGTAAAGGGCTGGGAAACTGACGGCAGCATGCCTGCTCCCGCAACATATGAGGTTAAATGGACAGCAGTTCAGCCTGGAACAATAATTACCACGAGCGGTCATCAGAAATTGCCCCCAGGCAAATCAGCTACATTTAATGAAACAAAAAGGGCTCTGAAATACTTCCCCTTGATCTTTACCAGAGTCCACCAAAAACTTACGGAAGAAAACTCAAAAGGAATCGATGAGAAAAATTCACATTCTGAAACTGCAAAAACCTCATTTCAACTTACCTCATTTTACCTGACTGGTCATGATCGCAGGGCTGCACTATTGCATAATTGGAGCAGGCAGTTTTTGGAATTTATGCGCACCAGTTATGGACTTGAATCTCCGTGGGAGTCAATACGGATAGTTGCTGTAGAGGCCGATTATGAACAGGTTGACATCCTTAATAACCTTGTTTTGGTTCCGCTGCCGAACTATAAACGGTCTGAATTTCTGGACAGACAGGCATTTGGATTTTTGACACGGAGACTGGCTCAACTTTGGTTTGGCGAATCTGTCTGGAACGACCATGATAAACAGCTTTGGCTCAACATGGGACTTCCGGCTTTTTTTGGATTGCGCTTCTTTCAGGAAAAATTTGGTCCGGACGCAGGAATATTTGACACTATTGACTGGCTGAATCCCCGTTATCGTGATCATTTTTTTGAGGACATGGCAAACTCTGTTGCAGCCGAATTAAACTATCCCATCTTATCATCTTTTAGGGAAAATCCAGATTCCCAAAAATTTTTACAGACATTGACTTACAAGACTGCAATGGTTCTTTCCATGCTGGAATATCTTATGGGTAAAAATGGATTCCGTAAAGGACTGCAGCATTTTGCAAAAAAATATCAGGGAAAGTTAGCAGGTCAAAAAGAATTTCAGTACTCAATGGAAAAACTTCATGACCCAAGATTGAGGACTCCTCCACTTCCGCCAGTAGATCCTTATATAGCAGTGGGGTCTGGTTCTTTGGACTGGTTTTTCGCTCAATGGTTCAAAACAAAAGAAACTTTGGATTACGGTTTTGAGACTTCATCAACCAGGACTTTACCAGACGGGACTTATGAAACTGAAATAGTAATAAACAAAAAAGATGCTGCCCAAATGCCGGTTGTTGTTGCACTGAAAACAAAAGATGGAAGAGAAATCCGCAGGATTCTGCCCGGGATTAAACAGCAGGAGACTGTACTGATAAAATCTCAGAGTTTCCCGGATAAAGTTTCAATTGATCCGGATGAAGAATTGCTGGAGACATCACGTATCAATAACCATTCCTTTATTTATTATCGTGTACGTTTAGGGTCTGACTGGAAAAAACAGCGGGAGCATCTTGTACTATTGGTTCCTGGCTTTGGGAATAATGCATTAGATGGAAATTCATTTGGCCTCGGCGTTAAATATAAGTTTGATGACTATCGCCTCTACGCTATTCCGGGATATGGGACAAAAAACAGGCGCGGCCTCTACATTTTCAATTTTGATCGTGAAAATCTGGGAATTAATGGTCTTGAGGCAGGATTCAGCGCACGAGAGTATGGCGGTGTACGCTCTGAGGCAATAAGGGCAACATTCAAGCCACCTCATAACCCAGGCGAACTGGAGTATAAATTTCATTCCAGCTTGTCAAGGGAAACCCTGTTTTCTGCAGACGATCGTTCCGGAAACGGTGAAATATCTGAAACTGGTAAATCAAACACTTTTTTACTGGAACATACTGGAGGCTTCAGGCCAAGGGAAAATTATCAAATAAGCTGGAACATCTGGAATGAGCAGCCTTGGCTTGAATTGGAAAGTGATTTCTCATATGTGCGCTGGCAGGGAAGACTTGGTCAGATATTTCATGTAGGTCACCGAAAATTGTTTCAGCTTGATTTCATTCATGGCACTACTACTGGAACAACTCCTCTTCAGAAGAAATTTCAACTTGGAAGCCCATCAGTATTGCGTGGATATCCTCAACATACAGTTTTAAGTGACGAACGTCTCTTCGCATCAAGATTAGATTATAAATTTCCGCTTGTAACTGCTCCCTTATGGGGAATAGTAAGCGCCTTCAAAATCCAGGGGACCGTATTTTATGACCAGGGTAAAATATGGTCAAAATACAATTCCTATGAACAAGCAAAACATCGTCAAAATGCCGGTTTTGGTATTGAGTGGACTGTGGACACTGCCTCACTGTTTCAGGTTCCTCTAAAAATAGAAGTAGCATACCCGATAAATGATCGGGAATATCAAAAACCACAGTTCATATTCCTTGGCGTTCTTACAGGCAGTTGAAGAAATTTGAACCAATATTTCTCTCTGTAAACTTGCTTTTTCCGGCTAAAAATGTGAGCATCAGATTACACTGGAAATTATGGATCTTGCATGGTTAATAAACAAACAGGAAGTTGAGCTGACCAGCCTTTAAATTAAACCCCAAGAAGGGGAATAATAATCTGATAAAGATGATAGCAAGAAAGCCACAGAAATTTTCCTTGAATTCAAGTGAAACCACTGCACTGAAACTTCCAAAAGAAGATTCCTCATCTTTTTTTAATCAGCATAGAAATAAAACTGCCGCGGAGGCGGCAACTTCTATCCTCGAAGATCTGGGTATAAATAAATCATCCGAAAATGAAACAGCAAAATCAAAAGCTGGAAATATTGGCAGAAAAGCTGAACAAAAAATACATCAGACAAAAAAACATCAAGATCAGAAAAATCGATTACTTAAGGACTTTGACAGATTAAAACCTGAAAGTAAAAACTATCATTCAAGATTAAAAGGTGAGGCCAAAAAAACTTCAGCTGAAAACATGGAAGACAAAAAAACCGCTGATCCGTCTAAGGTAAAATTCGGTTTCCATGAAAATTTCATCTTGTTCGTCATATTTTGTGTGCTTGCAGTTGCAGGAATTGCTTTTGTCGGAGGATATCTCAAGATTTTTGATTCATCAATTTTTCATCAGTTAACCGCAAAAAACTTACACCATCTTGAGTTTGATGGAGAGTTCAAGGCAAGGCAGGTGGAGAACGGTTATAATCGACTTCCATTATTAGTAGTAGAAGGGGCTATCAGGGATATTTTCGAAGATTCTGAAGATGTGAAAAAAATACAATTAAAAGCTTTTGCATTTGACTCAGAAAACAGGATGATTGCAAGTCATTTTACCTATGCTGGTAATGTGTTGACCGATGAGCAATTGGAGGAATTTAGTCCTTTGGATATTACAGCAATGCGTCATTCGGAAGATATGGGAGTTCTTAGCTCTTCAGGATTCACATCAACTCAAGAAAACAGTTTAAATACCGGTCTTCAAAAACAGGGAATCCCTTTTCAACTCGTTTTTTTAAAGTCTGTTCAGAACATAAAACGAACATCGGTACAAATAGTAAGTTATGTACGCAATAACAAGATCATATTTGTACGTTCACCTGGCCTCCAGTGAATCTCTGTTCTGAAACCCATAATGCCAAGATCCCCCTTTAGTGCTCAACTTGGCGGCATCGATCCATTAACATAAAAATTGTGAAGTCCAGATCTGAATCAGGAATGAGTGCTGTTTCTCCAGCACAATGGTGTGAACTTACTGATTCTGATTTTCCTTTTTCAGAGCATGATTTTCTGTCTGCTCTGGAAGAGACAGATTGTGTCGGTGAAGAATCAGGTTGGATCCCGTGTCACTTGACAATATGGAAAAACGACATGCTGCAGGGGGCACTATACCTTTACGAAAAAAACAATGGGTACGGTGAATATATCTTCGACTGGGGATGGGCACAAGCCTATGAGAGGAATGGACTAAATTACTATCCTAAACTTGTTTCCGCAGTTCCTTTTACACCTGCAACAGGAAGGAAACTGCTCGTCCATCCTGACGCAGATGCCGCTCAGGTTCGAAAGAAACTTTTGGAAGAAGCCCTGGATTGCATGCGCAGCAGAAACTGCTCCTCACTCCATTTCCTTTACATTACTGCTGAAGAACTGCCGGTCTTCAATTCAATGGGATTCCTCGTCCGTCACAGTTTCCAGTTCCATTGGAAGAACAACAATTATCAGGATTTCGATCAGTTCCTTTCTACGCTGAAGCGTAAGCGCCGTAAGGAAATAATCAGAGAACGTAAGCAAATTAAAGAACAAATGATAACTGTTTCAGTTCTGGAAGGTGATGATATAACGCGGGAGCACATAGCTCAGATGTACAAATTTTATATTTCTACCATCAGTAGAAAATGGGGTCATCCATATCTTTCTTTAGAGTTTTTTTACAGAATACACCAAACCATGCTGAAGAGACTGGTGTTAATTTTGGCATATGTCGACAAAGATTGTGTGGCAGGGGCAATAAATTTTCAAAAAGGTGATTGTTTATATGGACGTTACTGGGGCTGTAAAGGCAATTACAGGAGTTTGCATTTTGAATTATGCTACTATCAGCCAATAGAATTCGCGATACGCAAAGGAATAAGCTTGTTCGAAGCAGGAGCCCAGGGTGAGCACAAAATTCAGCGTGGTTTTCTTCCGGAGCTTACTTATAGTGCGCACTGGGTGGAACATAAGGGGTTCCGGAGTTCGATCTCTAATTTTCTGGAAGAGGAGAAAGAATCAATTCGACAGGGCATTAAAGAATTCAGTCCACACTCACCCTATCGGGACAGTGTTTCTTTATCAGCTTTTGAATCACGTTCGTAAAGCGGATTTTCGCAAATTACTTTTATTGTTTCCGCATACCAGCGCCCACCCCTTTTAGCACGCAGTCTTTGACTGTTGAGAAATTTGGCTATTTTATGGTAGCTGAGTTTTTCATCCTCCCGTTTTTCTCTGATGATTGCCGCGATTGCCAGTTCCTTATCTAAAGGAATAAGCCTTTTTTTGTGGTAAGTATAACCAAATGGTGCATGCCCTACACGCTCACCAATCTCCTTTTTTAGTTCAATCATCCGTCGTGTGCGGTCCGGAATCGATTTAGCATCCCAGAGAGCCATAATTCCAACTGCTTCCAAAACTTTTTTTCCAGACTTTGATTTTGAATCCAGACCTTCCATAATTGAGACAAACCTTACATTTTTTTCTTCAAACAGATCCAATAATTGTTTATGCAGGCGGATTACCCTTGTTAACCTGTCCAGACGTGCAACAACAAGAACAGAAACTTCTCCTTGTTCAATCAGGGAGATAAGTTTTTTCAAATTCGGCAATTCAAGGCTAGCGCTGCTTGAGGCTGTGTCACGGAAGATCTTACGTATTGTCAATCCCTTCTCTTCAGTCCATCTTTGGATTATTTTGACTTGATTTCTTATGCCCAGATTTTTTGGGGTCGGGCGCTGATTGTTTAAACGTGCGTATCCAAAAATACTCATTTTTCTTAAACTGCAAAATCCAGATGAATCATTTAATTGTATTATTGTGAACTATGCTGCGCGAAAAATACAAAAGCCAAGTTAAACCTTGAAAGGAATCCTCTGTTTTCCTGATACAATGATCAAGTGTTTTGTAAATTTTCGAAAAATTCATTAGTTGCTCACACTATATTAACACTTGACTGACTAATTTCAGCTGAGTACTCTGATATCATGTTAAATGACATAAATTAATGTACTGAATTTTTTCAGGATAATTTGTTTAAAAGCATGTCTTCAGCACAATTAATTGTGAAACCACAGCAGTCTGACAAAAGGGGAAATGCCATTTGAAAGCAATTTACGCATCGAATGCGAACAAATTCTTGGAAAAGAGTGGGTCAAGGATGATCCTGTTACTCTTTATGCATATCGCTGTGACGGGCTTACTCTTTATGCTGCGCCGCCGATGGCAGTAGTGTTTCCGGGAACAGTTGAGGAGCTGACATCAATTGTCAAATTGCTTAATCGACATAAAATCAGCTTTATTGCCAGAGGAGCGGGTACAGGACTTTCCGGTGGTGCGGTGCCACAGGACAAAAGCGTTATTATAGAGATGGCTCGTTTTAAGGAAGTTCATGAAGTTGATTGGGAGAACAGGACTATCACAGTTGGCCCCGGAGTGATAAATTTACGTATCTCTGAACATGTCAATTCAGAAGGATTCCATTACGCCCCGGACCCCTCTTCACAAAAAGCATGCACAATAGGAGGTAATTTAGCGGAGAACTCGGGAGGACCGCATACTCTCAAATACGGTGTTACCGTCAATCATGTGCTCGGCATGGAAATAGTTTTGCCTGATGGCGAACTGGTCACTCTCGGCGGGAAACATCTCGGGATGCCTGGTCCGGATTTACTTGGACTGATGACAGGTTCAGAAGGAACTTTTGCCATTATCACAAAAATAATCTGCAGGCTTACCCCCAATCCAGAAACAGCCGTAACTCTGCTTGGTATATACTCTTCTGTGAGGGAAGCATGTGAATCCGTCTCCAGCATAATTCGCCAGGGAATAATCCCGGCAGCCATGGAAATGCTAGACAAAATAACCATTGCCGCAGTTGAAAAAGCACTGAAGCCCGGGTTCCCTCTTGATGCTGAAGCTGTGCTGATTGTTGAACTGGATGGTTTGATTGATGGACTGGATGATGAGGCCAGGGTGGTTGAAAATTTGCTTAAAGAGTCCGGAGCAACTGAAGTCAGTCGT
>ENA-UPTF01002264-UPTF01002264.1-marine-metagenome-genome-assembly--contig:-NODE-2264-length-11244-cov-5.868899_pt1 | contig 11244 bp, 10 predicted proteins | sample MGYA00238166_ERZ767019 | MGnify/ENA primary metagenome ERZ767019 (study PRJEB28930, sample SAMN06266391) | marine metagenome | isolation source: Sea water from 250 m depth | place: Atlantic Ocean... | reverse complement strand
CCGCGATTCACCGCTTTTATGAATTTTGGTAAAGAACATATAGAAAATGACGATGTATTTCATATAGTTGAAACGCTTTTTGATGTAGTCCCAGAGGTATTGAAAAAGCATGGCAAAGCCAAAAATCCATGGCCGAATGTTGACGCAGCTTCCGGTGCATTACTGTATCATTATGGTCTTACAGAATTCAGTTATTATACTGTTTTATTCAGTATTTCCCGAGCCATGGGAATAATTAGTCAAATCGTTATCAACCGTGCTCTGGGCATCCCCATTATGCGGCCGAAGTCGGTAACAACGAAATGGCTAAAAGACAACTGCTGATTACATAAAGAATAAAATAAACGATTAAAGCGTTACTTTTAAGGGTACTCCTTTTGTTGTGAAAATTTCTATGTTATATTTTCCCTAAATGATTATCATTCGCACTTTATCAGTCTATTTTATTATTACGATCCATCTCTTATCAGCAGCAGATAATATTTACCAGGAAATTCGTGTATTTTATGCAGATCCCAGTACCCTGCAGTCTTTGAATAATCTGGGAATACCGCTTGATCATGTACGTAAAAATAAAGATGAGTCTTTAGATGTCGTAGTAACAATGGAAGAAGTCCATGCTCTTTTGGAAATAGGCATTCCGTTTGATGTGCGGCAGCATGACCTTACGGAATATTTCGTTACCAGGTCTATGCCAAGTATAGAACGTGACTTTCCCCTAGGGTCTATGCTGGGTAACTATACATTACTAGAAGCGATAGCGCAGATGGATACACTTCGTAATATGTACCCCGATTTTGTAAGTGAGAAGGATTCAATAGGTACCAGCATAGAAGGAAGAACAATATGGGCCTTCAAGGTTTCTGATTATCCAAGTGTAGATGAGGACGAACCGGAAGTATTGTATACAGGACTCACCCATGCCCGGGAGCCAGTTAGTATGATGAATTTATTTTTCTTCGTACGCTGGCTTTGTGAGAATTACAGTTCCGATGTAACCGCTGGATTTTTAGTAGACCATAGGGAAATGTGGTTTATCCCGATTATAAACCCTGATGGTTATGCTTATAATGAAACTATTGCCCCCAATGGTGGCGGAATGCATCGGAAAAATCGCAGACCTCATCCAACGGAGTCATGTGACCACCAGGGAGTTGATCTGAATCGGAATTATAGTTATAACTGGGGCGCAAATAATTCTGGTTCATCAGGGAATCCTTGCAGTGCCGTATACCGAGGTACTTCAGCTTTTTCAGAACCTGAAACAGAAGCAATCAGTAATTTCATATTAGCAAGGCAATTCAAGAATGTGCTTCATTATCATACCTATTCCAATGTCCTCATTCATAGCTGGGGAGATGGCACATTTCCTGATGAGCCGGATCTTTCAACATTGCGCGAGATTGGCGCTGAGATGACACGTGAAAATGGTTATGAAGTCGGAACGGGTACGGAAACAATTGGTTATGGGGTAAATGGTGATGCAGTTGATTGGACTTATGGTACTGCTGGTTTGATATCCTATACCCCGGAGGTTGGTTCCTATGCCGATAATTTCTGGCCATCAGAAGATCAGGTGATCCCACTTTGTCAGGATCAGGTACATAGTAATAAAATCTTTGCATTGGTGGCTGGCAGCGATTACATCGTTTATGACAGACTGTTTGATAACCAATTACCTACACTAGAAGATACGGTTGCAATATCATTGATGATTCAAAACCGTGGTCTTACAGATTCTGATGGATCAGTATCATTAACTATTAATCCCTTGAATGATGCCAGTCTTATTAATAGCCAAACAGTCATTATCCAAACAATACCTTCAAGAACTACAGATACTACGATCATATTTCTTTCCGTTCCTGCTGGCAGTATTAATGGTACCAAAGCGGGGCTTGTAATTACAATTCAGGATACCAGCAGTTTGGCAAAATTAGATAGTGTGTCAGTTATTTTTGGGACTCCGGAGGTAATATTTCAAGATGGTGGAGAGAATGGTATGATATTTTGGACTGATGATGATGAATGGGGAACAGTGCAAGATGCTGCGGAAGGTATGTACAGCATTACAGATAGTCCAATTGGTGATTATGTTGGTGATTGGGGAACGAGTATTACCCAATTTATTAATCCATTGAGTTTTGCAGGTGTGGTTTATCCTTATGTAACCTTTACATCGAAATGGAATATCGAAAAAAATCATGATTTTGTTCAATTTCAAATATCAACTGATGGTAGCTCCTGGCATCCATTAAGCGGGGATTACACCACAATTGGTAGCGGTCAAACTGCGCAGCCCAGCAGCGAACCTGGTTATGATGGTTATCAAGAAGATTGGGTAAACGAATTTATCGACCTTGCAATATTGGCCCATGAACCTGAGGTAAATATTCGGTTTATATTGAGTTCTGACGGTTCTGTAGAAGAGGACGGGTTTTATTTTGATGATTTTTCCATAAACGGATATCAGAGATTTCTCAAGGGCGATCTCTATCAGGATCAAATACTAAATGTCTATGATCTACTAGTATTAATTGAATACACAATATTTAACAACACAATACCTGCCAATCTTATACCTATTGGAGATATGAATGCAGATGGGTTTGTTAATGCTGATGATATTGGATCGCTGATTGCCTTGATAATGGGTTATTAGTGAGAAGATATTTTATCATTTCATTTTTGGCTGCCTGTATTGCAGCTGCAGCTGATGTGGACTTCCAAAAACTAAATGAAGCTGTGCGTGAGGATGATCAAATCCATACTTGGATAATGTTTAAGGATAAGGGACCAAATGTTGCCGCAAGAAAACAAAATGTAACCTTGCATCCAAAAACGTTAGAACGACGAAAAAAATTATTCTCCGAACCAGTGACCTGGTATGATGTGTCAGTGTACCAGGAATATATTAACCGTATCATATCTGTTGGGGCAGAAGTACGCCGTGAGTCAAAATGGTTAAATGCATTATCTGTATTTGCCAGTATGGATCAGATCCAAACAATAGCAGCTATGAATTTTGTTAAACGTATTCAACCAGTGGCAAAGTTGCGTAGAGGAAAACATAAAACAATCAATAATATGACATACACCGGGCGCCGGAATTCTTCCTTAATGGATTATGGACTAGCACAGACACAGATTGAAATGATGAATTGTGATCTAGTTCATGATATCGGTTATTTTGGCCAGGGTGTTCGCATTTTAGTGATCGATACTGGATTTGATCTTACCCATGAAGCTTTCGATTCATTGCATGTTATCGATCAGTGGGATTTTATCAATGACGATAATAACACAGCCAACGAAACCGATTCGGAAACACATGACAATCAGCATAACCACGGTACATCCGTTCTATCTATCATGGGTGCCTATGTACCGGGAACGCTTATTGGTCCTGCCTTTGGTTCGGAATATTTACTAGCGAAGACTGAAATCGTTGCTGAAGAAATACAGCAGGAAGAAGATAATTATGTAGCTGCACTGGAATGGGGTGAAGCAAATGGTGCCGATGTAGTCAATTCATCCTTGGGGTATTTAGATTGGTATTCATATTGTGATATGGATGGGAATACTGCTGTCACCACCATTGGTGTAGATATTGCCGCGAGCTTGGGATTGGTGTGTGTTACTTCTGCCGGAAATTGGGCCAATGAAGACCCACCTGAAGATCCCTGTGAATCATTGAGTTATTATATTAGTGCACCAGCTGATGCAGATTCGGTCATTGCTGTAGGCGCTGTAAGCGCAGATAGTTTAATTGTCTATTTTAGCTCTAGAGGGCCAAGCTATGATGGCCGCATCAAACCGGAAGTAAGTGCTCTTGGTGTAAACGTAGCAGCTGCAAACCCAGCAGGTGGATATTCAGTATTTTATAGTGGTACATCGGCTTCATCACCTCTTGTTGCCGGTGCTGCTGCGGTTTTGTTAAGTGCAAATCCACAATGGTCCAATATGGAAATAAGAGAAGCATTAATGATGACTGCATCGCAGGCAGATATACCAAATAATGATTATGGTTATGGTCTAGTAAATATTTGGTCGGCCTTATTCTATAATTACAGCGGATCAACCATTACCACGCAACATCCAGCATCCTTTTCATTACATACAGCTTATCCGAATCCTTTTAATCCAGCAGTTACCCTTGCGGTTTCAGTGGCAAGATTATCTCTGGTAAATATATCTATACTTGATATAAATGGCCGTCTAATCACAACTATCTGTAATGAGAAATTGGATATTGGAAATCATCAATTCATTTGGGATGCCACGGACCAAACAAATGGTATTTATATCGTTAGGTCTACCGCAGGGAAAACAGCCTTGAGCCAGAAAATAACGCTAATAAAATAATTAGCGCATTTACGGCGGAATTTACTTGCCTTCTGGTAATAATTCCTCCAAATTTCATCTCGCCGGGTTGTTAATCTCATGAAAAGAATTACGTATTTAACGGTATTATCTGGGCTATTTGTCTTCGCACCCGTACGATCTGAAGACAATGTTTATAGGCAATTAATTGATCTTGAAGCTCATAGCGGTAATGGTTCCATTCTGGTTGTTTGGGAAGTGCCAGAGAAGATAGAAGTACAATCGGTGAGGTTATACCGGACACAGAATTCTTTTTCAAATGCCAAATTAGTTTTTGAAACTAATACAGCTACAGACCGCTATCTTGACAAAGAAGTTGCAGGAACTCGACCATATTTTTACAGCATTGAAATAGAATCTACTGTAAGAGAATTGTTCTCCAGCGTTACCGAAGCACCTCCTTTCGCGAAACCTGTGCTTGATTATGATTCACTCCCAACACTGAGTCAATCTGAAAAAATGATAGCTAATTATGATTATAAAACCATAGATCAATTTCATGGTCAATTACTTGGTAATGTATTAATCAAACTACTAACAACAATGGACAGCAATCAGGTTGACATAATACGATCCATGATTTTTCCGATAAATGCTGGATCCAGATCTTGGATTTCCTCTGCAGGCTTTAATGGAGTCAGTGAATTTGAAGGTGTTTTTTCTGATGAATCTTTCAGTGCTTTACGTATTGAACTTGAGGATGCAATGGTACGAATTGGATTTTCAGTAAAAAATCAATTTCTTTTAACTTCAGCGGAATGGAAAAATCAGGCAATAAAATTTACCGATCGTATAATGCGTCGCCTTTTTACAGTACAAGATTTATTGTATCAAGAAATAGATATACTCAATAGCTCCCACCCAGTATTGCCCTTAGGATCCTGGGTGAATACAGATGGGATCAGTTTTATCAGACTTGGCATTATCGATGCAGAGCTGGCCCAATCAATTGTTTTGCGAGATGGCCAGAATGAATTTATCCTCGACCAACAGACATACGCAGAAGCAGAAATCATTGATGTGGAATTGGATGATAGTATGGAGAAAATTGAGTTAGTAATAAATGGTACCCTACAGCAGATAATACCTTATCCACAAGAAGCGAACGGTTATGGCGTGACCATTGATAATCAGTTCTTCATGTTGGAAGATTCATTGAATGTACCTCCGCTAATTGTATCCATACCAGGAACTCAATTTTGTTTAAATGAAATTGCAAATAGTCCGGAAAGTCAAAAGATTGCCGTTGAAGTCCATGGTAATGCCACTGAGACCCATGCATTAGGTTTATTTATTAATGATTATTTAGTTTGGGAATTCACACCAACGCTCAGCTTCGAACCTATGTTCATCGACTCAGCATTTACGTGGAATACTGATGAGTTATTTATGTGGCTGGATTTGAAAGAGGTAGATGAGTTTGGTAATTGGCAATTAATTGATACTAGGGCAATTTTTACACAGCGACAAATAACTGAAGGTCGCATACCGGATCACCAACGCTGGAAGATGTATTCATTTTCCACACTTGGTGCACCAAATGATCTAACGCGGTCTGGAGCAGCTAAATTGATGATACCGGAAATTTTTGCATTATATCAAAATTATCCCAATCCCTTTAATGCTCAGACCACCATTTCTTTTGATTTACTACAGCCTGCCCTTGTAAGTCTATATATCAATGATGCCGCTGGCCGGATAATTCACCTCTTTTTTGAAGAAAGTAAAATGGGTAAGGGGTTGTACAGTTACTCCTGGAGTGGAGAAAGTTATTCAAGCGGGGTATATTTTATGACAATTCAAGCCCAGATTGATGATTATTTACCGGTTGTTTATAGTCGCAAGATGATTTATTTAAAGTAGGGTGTTATATTTGAGTACAAATCTACATAAATAATTATGACAGAGAATTTCGATGACGAATTAGCCCGAATGGATGAACTGGAAGAACAGGCGGATTCCGCACTTTTCGAAGCTCTTTCGCTTGATGATCCGATCAGAGGATTAACATTGCGGCATCATCCAACAGTTCAGTCAGGTTCTACACTTCAATCTGTTATTGATATATTACGTAATGAAAAAGTTGGCTGTGTTATGGTGGAAAAAGATAGCCAGATCATTGGTGTTATGACCGAGCGTGATTTTTTACTCCGTGCTATTGCCAAGGGATTAGATATGACCGCTGTAATCATTGATGATTATATGACCAAAAATCCAGAAACTTTGCATCCGGATGATCCAATTTCCTATGCCTTAAATAAGATGCATGTCTTTGGTATTCGACATATCCCGATCATAGAAGAAAGTGGTGCGACCCGGGGTCTGATTTCCGTTAAAGACATTATTGCTCATATAGGGAACTATTTTGGTGAAGAAATTGTAAATCTTCCGCCAGAGCCAACTCGAAAAGCACTCGACCGTCCCGAAGGCGGTTAATATAATATAATCCATTTAGCCGAGGGTTTAATTATATTCTCTAACCCTTGACTTTAATTTAATATTTAAACGACTTTACAATATGGTTCGGATTGCTTCTACGCTATTAATCTGTATCATTTTAAATGGTTGCGCATCCCATCCACGAGTTGGATCCCAGCGAATGGTAGAGGGCGATATTGAATATGGATATGCCTTTTCAGTAGAAAACGTTTTACCTTACTTATGGTATCGTAAAGGGATCAGCAATCGTTCAGATATTGGTGTTCGAGTTGGTTTACCAATTTATGGCAGTGGTCTTGATTATAGCAGGTTATTGTATGAAAAAGAGAATAAATGGGATATGCTAAACCTTGCCTGGAGTTTAAACCCAAATTATAATTATGATTTTACGTATTACAAATTCAGGCAGCGCCAGAATAAAAAAACAGGTGCACTTCAAGGCACGGCTTGGACAGGGATAAGATTCATGTACATACCCAAAGGTATAAGTGATAAAACTAGTTCACGCATTGGTTTTTTATTTGGTGGAAAACCAGGGTCAAAATTGAGCTATGAAATAGGCTATTATCATGATTTTTCTAGCATGCCAATTAGTAATATATTCAGCTCTAGCTATGTACCAGAAGGCCGTTTTACAGAATTTCCTCACACTACTAAATTTGGTATTCCTTCAGAAAATTCACGCATGACTGGCTTTTCATTGCAAGTGTTTTTTAATCTCGAGTATAGTCGTGCTGAAAAGAAAGAGCCAGAAGCTGTTGCGCCTGAAACAGAAAAGTAATCTGTTTTTATAAAATTTTACTTTTCAAGTGACTGAATTAAGTTCTTTCAATAATTCTAAACCAGCTGGTTCTCTAGAGAAGAACTTAGCAACTCTCTTACTTCAATCGGCATCGACTATTTATAATGACACGCCAATTGTTCATCCAGTTGTCTGTATGAATGCTATAAAGAATATTTTGGGTGATGTACGGGATAGTCCTTCAGAGATACTCTTGAGTTATGCTAGCAATTATATTACAGGATTAATACCTCGGGAAAAAGACCAAAAAGTTTTGGAGGATATTCCAAAAGATGGCATTGGACTATCAATATTTATTAGCGATTTGGAAGATGCTTGCCAACAAGGTGATGCTTTGCAAGTGCAGGAAGAAGCTGCGCGGGTCTATCTTGCGGCTGATGGGAGTCCAGCCATTTTGGAGATTTTGGCTGTGCTGGCCCTGCAAAATGTAGAAAGTAACGGTGGATTTATTTTTCATTGTTTGCGTGCCTTCGCATTTAAACCAGAAAAGGAACGCATCTGGTCATTTGTACAATGTATTTTGCAAACAATGAAAAACCAGACACTACCTAAACCTAATGAAAGCACGAACAATGGGTCCAACGACCTGGGGCCTATCTTTCTAAAATGTGAACAACCGATAGACTGGATCACTATTGCTGCTGTCTGGAGGTTATGGGAATCAGAATACATGCGGCTACCAGGTTTCAAAAGAGAAATATCCCATTGGATCACCAATCAGAATATCACACAAAATGGAAACCCGGATGGATCAAATCCTGATAACATGATAAAATTCAGGAAAGAAGGCGGCAATTATTTTGTGAAACTAGCTGAAAATATAATTCAATCAAAAAATCAGGTTGTGGAAAGACTTGCAGTACTGGAGGCCTTACGTTTTTTCGTAAAAAAGATGCCGATAGATTGTTTACCAATAGTTGCCAAAAAGATTAATTTCCTGATGGATAACAATGAAAGTAGGTAAATACACGTTGTATAGTATTGAAACTAGCAGGTTTGGTTTGGATGGTGGAGCGATGTTTGGCATTATACCAAAAACATTATGGGAAAAAGAAGCACCTGCCGATGAGTATAATCGAATTCAGATGGTCACCCGGTCCCTTTTGCTGGTTAGCAATGAACGCAAAATTATCATTGATACAGGAAATGGCGATAAATGGGATGATAAGGCCAGATCCAGATATAATATTGATCTGGTTGACCTAAATCTGTCTTCATCCCTGGGGAAATATGGTTTTTTACCTGCTGACATTACTGATGTATTCTGCACGCATTTGCATTTTGACCATGCTGGTGGAAATACAACTATTGAGGATGGTAAAATTGTACCGACATTTCCCAACGCGACTTACTGGATTCATCAGGATAATTGGGATCTGGCCAATTCCCCTAGTGAAAAGGACAGGGGAAGTTATTTGGCAGAGAACTGGTCGGTCCTTGCCGAGAATGGCATGATTGAATATGTAACGGATAGAGATGGATTCATTCCTGGAATTGAAATAATACTGACTTACGGACACACGACTGGTATGATGCATCCCTTAATGAAAGATGGTAACAATACTATTTTTTATGCAGCTGATATTTTTCCCATGGCCGCCCACGTGCCCTTAGCTTGGGTAATGGCCTATGATTTAAACCCGGTGCAAACCATAAAAGAAAAACGATTACTATTACCAAGAATGGTGGATGAAAACTGGACGGTATTTTTTGAACATGATCCTTTAAGACAAGCTGGAAAGGTTACCATGGATGGAAAACATTACCGTTTGAAGGAAACGGTAATTATCAGTGAATGAAAAAGAGAAAAAAGAGCAGTTATTTTTCGAGGGACTGCGGGCCTATGAAGAAAAAGATTTTTTTGAAGCACATGAACTTTGGGAAGAATTGTGGTCAGAATATTACCTGGCGGACAGAACCTTAATCCAGGGCTTAATTCAGCTGGCTGTAAGTTTTGTACATTTAGGCAATGGCAACCTAAATGGTGCCAAGAGTTTGCTGAAGAAATCCGCAGATAAATTTAGCAGTTTTTCTGGGGTTCACCGGGGTATAAATATCGATAATCTGAAACAGCAGATTGTAGAAATAAAAAATGAATATGAACAATTGATGACTGTTGATGAATTTGACTGGACTCATGTACCTGTTCTGAGAACCTTATGAGTAATATTTATCTTTATACCAACGATATAGAACTAGGTACCAAGCTTACAGATAGATTACTGCATTTAGATCACTCTATCAAATTTCTTGATTCCCTCGCTACTCTGGCTGATGAAAATAGTCTAGTGCTAGTCGATTTAGATGCCTTGGAAGCCACTCCTGATGTAATACAAAGGCTAAAACTGAAATATCCCGATATTCGTTTAATCGGTTTTATGACTCAAATACATAAAAACCTGCGGGATGATTATCGTCAATCGGGCTGTGAAATGGTTTATCTGAGATCAGCGCTTATAAATAATCCGGACTCAATATTACTCGAAGATGATCGAAAATAAAGCTGTTAATAGTGCCCGTGCCGAAGAGGTCGTTTGTTTACTAAAAAAAGAATATCCCGATTCTAAATGCTCGCTTAATTACAGTACTCCCCACGAATTATTGGTAGCGACCATTTTATCTGCCCAATGCACTGATCATCGGGTTAATCAGGTATCGTCAGGATTGTTTAAAAAGTATTCTTCCATTGAAGCATTTGTTTTTGCCAACCTAAATGAGCTAACCCAAGATATATATTCTTGTGGTTATCATAATCAAAAAGCAAAAAGTATCCAGGGATCATCTTTAGCGATACTTAACGACTATGAGGGAGAAGTACCGCAAACAATGGAAGAATTGATAAAATTACCGGGAGTAGGTAGAAAAACTGCTAATTGTATTTTAGGGGAATGCTTTAATATTCCTTCGATGGTTATCGATACACATATGATTCGAATTATGAACCTGCTACAATTCACAACATCAAAAAATCCAAAAATTATTGAATTAGACTTAATGGATATATTTGATAAGCGGGATTGGGTGAAATTAACCCATATGATTATTGATCATGGCAGAGTGATCTGTATAGCCAGACATCCGAAATGTGATCAATGTGTATTATATGAACAGTGTCCTTCTTCATTAAAATAATTATATTCATTTGAAATCAGAATTAATCGGAAATGTTTTTATTGAAATACCAAGTAGATATAAATTTAACTAACATAATTATTTGTAGGATACAACTATATGAGCAATCCATTTTTAACAAAGGTCTTTCATTTTAATGCAGCCCATCAATATGGACATAATGATTGGAGCGCAGAAAAAAACTGGGAAGTGTTCGGACCAGATTCGAAAGTTCATGGACATAACTATATACTTGAAGTAATGGTAACCGCTGCTGTGAATCCTGAGACAGGGTTTATGGTAGATCTTGATGAGTTAAAGGATATTGTAAAAAAATATGTAATTGATATACTTGATCACAGTCAGTTTGAAATTGAGGTGGACTGGTTTAAAGATAAACAACCGAGTACAGAAAATTTGGTTAAATTTATTTGGACTCAAATCGATCAAAGACTAAAACCCGTTGTCTTACATAGAATCCGTTTGCATGAGACCCCAAGTATTTTTAC
>ENA-UPTF01002263-UPTF01002263.1-marine-metagenome-genome-assembly--contig:-NODE-2263-length-11249-cov-3.472968_pt1 | contig 11249 bp, 10 predicted proteins | sample MGYA00238166_ERZ767019 | MGnify/ENA primary metagenome ERZ767019 (study PRJEB28930, sample SAMN06266391) | marine metagenome | isolation source: Sea water from 250 m depth | place: Atlantic Ocean... | reverse complement strand
CTTGTACACTAGTATCCCCTGCTAAATGGAAAATAACATCTTGATCAAGGATTAGATTTTCTAGATCATTAAGATTAGCCCTTTTTAAATCTAAATTTTGATAACTTATTTCATTATCGAGAAATGGCTCTTCCCACTGAGATCTTCTAACTGCAGTTATTGAGCACTTTTTAGTATTTAGTTGACTAAGAACTTCTTTACCAATTTGACCTGAAGCTCCCAAAACTAGAACCTTCTTTTCTTTAGAATTAGTTTTCGTCATCATTTACTGAACTTATTCATGCTTTCCTTGATAAATATAAGTTTATTGTTATCTAGGCAACATAGAAATAGTTTCTTTGATGCCATTTCTTATACCTCCCTCAAATGAAAATCCTTTATCTTGTATTTTTTTATTCGAAACCTCGTAGGACATTTGATTCATTATTTTACTATCAACAAAATCTATCTTTAAGTTAGGTATAAATTCTTTAACCACTTCAGTAACTTCTCTTACAGTTAAATTTTCTGTCAAGATGTTATAAATTTGGTTATCAAATAAATCTTTTTTTATAGTAAATTCAATAAGTCTTACAGCGTCAGATAAATCTAAATATGGTCTCTTTTGGTTAAAGGCTGTGGACCAAACTGTTAGAGGTTTTCCTTGGGTAGCTTGCCAACAGAATTTATTTACTGCTGTATGGAACCTCATTCCAGAAGAAGGGCCGTAAATAGTGCCAAATCTGAAACAGACAGCATTTAATCCTTCACTATCACAAAGGGTTTTAATTAATTTTTCTTCCTTAAGCTTCGTTTCTGCATATGGGCTCTGAGGTTTTAGTTCTTCAACAGAACAATCTTCTGTTACCTGAGCTTTTTGAGTTCCATATACACTCGTAGAAGACAAAGTTACAAGCTTTACATTGTTATCTATACATGCATGCGCAACTTTATTGGTACAATCAAAGTTATTAGATTCAACTTTTTTAGCATTCTTAAAGCTAGCTTCAGCATCAGTAATAGCGGCTAAATGTATAACATAATTGGCTTCTTTAAAAATTGTATCTAAATTAATTTTTTTTATATCAGCTTCTATAAATTCATATTTTACTTTTGAGGGAAGATTAAAAATAGAAGAAAACCTTTTACTTATTAAGTTATCTATCATAACTACTTCAGAACCAGGAAATACCTCAGAAATATACCTAATTAATCTGGAACCAATATGCCCTAAAGCACCAGTTATAATAATTTTCATTATTTATCTTAAAAATATTTTTTCATAGTTTAAAACCTTCAAATTCTTTGTAATCAGATATGTAGTCATCTGGGTCGTAAGGCAAGTCACAGATAACATTCAAAATTGAATTATTTTCTTTGTAGGTCTGCTCTAGCCAAATTCCTGGGGGTACAAGTATGCCATCCGATGGATTATTTAAAATTAAGGTACTCTTCTTAAAACTATCATCACAAACAACTACAATCTCTCCACTTACACAAAAAATTAGTTGGGAACATTCTTTATGAGCATGATTAGCTCTATTAGATTCTTGTTGGGCTCTTACAGTAAAAATTCTTGCAATTTTAATTGGGAGGCTGTGTTCTTCGGCTACCGTAAGATCTCCTCTCTCATCTTTATAAAAGTCTAAACTTACCTCCTTGATAGAATCAATTCGAGTTTTTTTTCCAATCTCTGCTAGCTCCCTATTCATAATAAAGAATCCCTAAATGAGGGAAGCTCGGCATCTTTGGTGCTTAGGATGGGATTGGAGATAGGCCAATCTATTGAGATATCTTGATCATCGTATACAAACCCTGCTTCATTGTTACTTTCAAATAACTCGCTAACTTTGTAGTGCATATCTACAAATTCACTTAAACATAAAAATCCATGTGCAAATCCTGGTTCCATATAAATTTGTCTAGGTCCATCCTTCGATAACTCAATACCATACCACTTACCAAAAGATTTTGATTCTTTCCTTAAATCTACACAAACATCAAAAATACAACCATTTAAGACAGTTACTAGCTGTGACTGTGGTTTCTTTGTCCGAAAATGCATTCCTCTAATAACATTCTTATATGATCTTGAAATATTATCCTGAACAAACTCATCTTTAATTCTATTTTTTCCAAAACGTTGTTTGTTAAACGATTCTAGAAAAAACCCTCTTTCATCTTCAAAGATTTCAGGCTGTATAACAAATAACCCTTCCATTGGGGTGTTGATAATTTTCATTCTTACATTACGATGAAATTAGGATACTTTATTAACTAGGTTAGCTACTTGTTCTACTTTAGATAAAGGCAATTCTGGATAAATAGGCAAGGAAATTATGTCTTTAGTTAGATTTTCTGTAATAACTAAAGTTTTAGAAGTTTTTAGTCTATTTAAATAAGCAGGCTGTTGATGAACTGCTAAAGGGTAGTGAATCCCTGCAATAATATTTTGTTGTTTTAAATAATCCAAAACTCTATCTCTTTGGTCTAATTGCACAACATATAAATGATAAACATGACTAGTCTGCTTTCTTACTTCTGGAGTAACAATATTACTACCCAAAATACTGTCATACTCTTGAGCTAAAATTTTTCTTTTTTTGTTGTCTTCATCTAGATACTCTAGTTTTATTCTAAGTATAGCTGCCTGTATTTCATCTAATCTAGAATTTCTTCCAGTTATTTGACTTACTCTTTCCTTCCATCCATATTCTCTTAGCATAAATATTTTTTTTGCTATGTCTTCATTATTTGTTGTAATCAAACCGGCATCTCCTATGGCTCCTAGATTTTTTGTTGGGAAACAACTAAAACAGCCAATTTCACCAATACTTCCTAACCTTCTATCTTTCCACTTGGCACCATGCGCTTGAGATACATCTTCAATCAGATATAGATTATTTTTTTTACAAAAGGCTGAGGTTCCTTCTATGTCTCCTGAATTTCCATATAAATGAACTAAAATTATCGCCTTAGTCTTTTTACTTAAAACTTCACTAAGTTTTTTAGGATCTAAAGTAAAAAACCTAGGATCTACATCTACAAGAACAGGTTTAGCCCCAGCAGCTTCTATAGCAGCCACTGTAGCTACTGCTGTATGTGAAACAGTTATCACTTCATCTCCCACACCTATTTCTAAAGCTCTAAGAGATATTTCAATAGCATCTGTACCATTTGCAACTCCTATCGCATTAGAAGTACCTATATACCTTGCAAATTCATCTTCAAGTTTTTCTACTTCTTCTCCTAAAATATACTTTTCGCTTTCTAAAACGCGATTAATTGCAGCATCAATCCTTTTTTTATAACTTCTATATTGTGCAGAGGGATCAGCAAACTTTATCATTTAAATAATTCTTACTTCAGGTATATAAGTAATCCATTTCTTTCCATCCTTCATATAATCTTTTTCTTTTTCAAATATCTCTATTGCATGATTCCAGGCAAATAAAAGAACATAATCAGGATTGCTTTCTCTAAATTTTTCATACGGTAAGACTGGTATTTTAACCCCAGGTGAAAAAGTGAAATGCTTCGTAGGTGTGGTATCAAAAATAGAATCAACTAAGTCTGGAGTAATACCAAAATAGTTTGTTACTGTAGTACTCTTGGAAGTTGCCCCATAGGCAACTACTTTTTTTCCTTTATTATTAAGATCTTTAAGTAGATTTATTAAATCTTTCTTGATTTGATCAATGTTCATTGAAAAATTTGAATAAGAAGTAGCCTTATCTAAACCCAGTTCTTTTTCTTTTAAAAGAAGGTTCTTAACCCTTTCACTAACTTCTTCAGCCCCTTTATGAGCAATAAAGTATCGCATGGAGCCACCATGAGTTACTTGAGGCTCTATATCTATAAGCTCCAACTCATGCATAGAAGCTAACTGCTTTACTGAAAGCGCTGAATAAAGAAAAACATGCTCATCATAAATCTGATCGAAGGAAGTTTTTTCTATAACATCTCCAATATAAGGGTCTTCAAAAACAAATATTCCTTCATCAGATAATAAAGTCTTAACTCCCTCATAGACGGAATGAATATATGGAATATGACAGAATACATTGGCTCCAAGAATTGCATCTGCTTTTTTATGTGTTTTTAGAATAGATTCAGCTAGTTCTTTATCAAAAAAATCTGATACGACTTCTATTCCTTTATTTCTAGCAGCATTTGCAACATTTATAGAAGGTTCAACCCCTAAACAGCCAATATTATTTGCCATAAAGTGCTGTAGCATAATTCCATCATTGCTACCAAGCTCAACAACTAAAGAGTCTTTTTCTAAATTTTGTCTGTTTATAATAGATTCGCAAAAAACTTTAAAATGCTCAACCATGTAGCTAGATGTAGAAGCAAAAAATGCATAGTTATCATGGAACATTTTTTCTCTATCTGGTTGTTCTACCAGTTGCACCATATAACAGTCTGGGCAAAACCCTACTTTCATAGGGAATCTATAATCATTTACATTATTTTTATTTTTAGAAAAATCGTTGGCAATTGGCATTTGGCCAAAATCAACAAATGGTTCAAATTCAGTATTACAAATCAAACAATTAGGCATAAAATCAAAATCCATTCACACTACAAGGATTATGTCGAAATAAACTAGGGCATTTTAGCTTTTATATATTTTTCCTCAAGAAGTAGCTTTAAGTAAGTTCCATAATCAGAATTTTTATAAATTAGTGATAATTTTTCTAATTCGTTATCTGATATCCATTTTTGACGCCAAGAAATTTCTTCAATACAAGATATTTTAAACCCCTGCCTTTTCTCCAAAGTTTGGACAAATTGTGCAGCCTCTAACATGCCCGTGCTAGTACCAGTATCTAACCATGCAAATCCTCTACCTAAAGTCTTGTTCTTTAACTTTCCTTCTTCAAGATAGCAGTTATTAATACTGGTAATTTCTAATTCTCCTCTCTCGGAAGGTTTAACTGATTTAGCTATTTCAACTACTTGATTATCATAAAAATATAAACCAGTAACAGCTAGGTTAGATCTTGGGTCATTTGGTTTTTCCTCAATATTTACTAGTTTTCCACTTTCGTCTAATTCTGCAATGCCAAAATTCTTTGGGTCTAAAACTTCATATGTATAGATTAGTGCTCCTTCTTTTATTAAGGCTGAATCTCTAAGGTCTTCACCAAAACCTTGGCCGTAGAAAATATTATCGCCCAAAATTAAACTCACCTGATCCTTTCCTATAAAGTTTTCACCTATAACAAAAGCTTGTGCTAATCCTTCTGGCTTTTCTTGTTCTGCATAAGAAAAATCTATACCTAAATGACTTCCATCTCCCAGTAGTTTCTGAAAAAGAGGTAAGTGATCAGTAGAACTAATAATCAAAATATCTCTTATGCCAGCCAACATAAGTGTTGAGATAGGATAATAAATCATAGGCTTATCATAAATTGGTATTAGTTGCTTACTAATAGATAAAGTATTAGGGTAAAGCCTCGTCCCTTGCCCTCCTGCTAGTATGATGCCTTTCATGATTTTATTTTTTCTTTCAAGTTAGTGTTCTGGTTTTTTAAAAATGCTTTATTAGGATTCTTCCTTCTAGAAATTAAGCATTTTTCCATTTAATTCGAGTTCTTTTACTTTTTCTTTGGAAGTTGTAATCTCCTTGTACCAGTCCAAAGTTATAGTTTTCTTACTCTTTCTAAGCTTTCCATCCTTTAATTTACTAACTATTTCTTTTACACCGTCTTCTGCAAAATAACTTGTCTTGAAACCTAAATTGTTTATTTTTTTAAAAGACACATTATATGACCTAACATCTCTATCTCCATACCATTCAATAGGAATATCTTCTCCGAGAGATTTAATAACTCTTTCAGCTAAATTACCTAATTGATATACATTGCCAGAAGAGCCTGCATTGAATATTTGTGCATTAACTTTATCACTTGATTGCTTAAGCATGAAAATAATTGCATTAGAAGTGTCATGGATATGGATCATAGGTCTCCATTGCTTACCATCTCGCATCAAAGGTAATTTTTTCTCCTTCCATGCTCCATATGTCATACCATTAATAGCTAAATCAAATCTCATTCTTGGAGAGTAACCATAGACTGTTGCCTGACGAACTACAGTAACAATGAAATTATCATCTGCAAGAGGTAATATTTCTTTTTCAGCTAATTCATTAGCTTTAGCATAACTTGTTAACGGGTTAGTTGGAGAATTCTCATCAGCTACAACATTCTCTTCTTGAAACCCGTAAATGCTGCAGGAAGAAGGAAGAATATATTTCTTTACTCCTTGTTTCTTTGCCAATTTTGCGGTGTTGACCCTGGACTCATAATTAATTTGATAGGTTGCTTCCTCAAAAGCTTCGCCTGAAGGATCATTAGATATTGCTACCAAATCAATCACAGCATCTACTCCTTTTAAGATTCCTGGATCATAATTCCTAGAATCTGCCCTAATTTTAGTTAAATTCTTGTGTTCAAGAAAATAGTCACCAAAAAAGAATCTATCCAAAACAGTTACTTCATAGTTTTCTTCTAACAATCTAGGAACAAGAATATTTCCTATGTATCCTGCTCCGCCTGTTACTAAAACTTTCAAACCTTATAACTCCATTAAAAAATCATAATTATGAAAGGGGTACTTGCTGAAACATTACTCTTTTTATTTAATCCGGAAAATGATTTTTTTAGTGGATTAGTCATGAAAGCAGGCATTATAGCCAATTAAGGTATTTCTTTAAAAGGATTCTTTTTTTACTTACTGGGTAAAGCTTTCCATAAAAAAACAGAGCCGAGGCTCTGTTTAGTTCGAGTTCGAAAGTGTCTAAACTTGAGTTTTTTTGCTTAGCTCCTTGATAAATTTCTCTTTTTATCTTGGTGGTCTAAAAGTTTTTTTTGCTAGCTTTAACTTTTAGTGCTTTCGCCTTTCGTTCTCTAACCAATTTTTCTCTCCTTTTCTTCGTCTCGAGTTGTTTCTAGGTCGGTTAAATTGGTCTAGTGATATTACTACGATAAAAAAAAATTTCAACCCCTTTTTTTAATTTTTTTTTACTGATTTTTTACTTAAAATTTGGCTTACGTTTTTCTAGAAAAGCACTAACAGCTTCTGCGTGTTCTTCTCTCTCCCAGCACTCTTGTAAAAGTTTAGTTTCTAGCTCCTCAGCTGCTTTAATATCTGTGGTTACAGCATTTGCAGTTAATAATTCTTTGATCATTCTTAGTTGAGCATCTGGATTCTCTGACATTAAATTTGCTATCTCAAGAGCCCTATCTATTAGTTGGTGGTCTTCAATAACGTATTCAGCTAGTCCATATTGATAGGCTTCCTTTCCAGAGTACAAGCTACCAGAAAGCATCATTTCACTGGCCCTTCCCCAACCAACTTTGCTGACTAAAAAGTGAGTAGAAGCTAGTTCAGGAACAATGCCCATTTTTATAAAGACAAAACCGAATTTTGCAGTTTCAGCGGTAATGATCATATCGAATGGCAAGATCATGGTTACACCTATACCAACTGCAGGACCGTTAACAGCGGCAATAATTGGTTTTGATTTTCTTACTAGACTTAACCAGTCTACTCCGGCTGGCATTCCTCCTGAACCTCCTGCAGTGTCATTACCTGGATCTTCTCCATCAAGCCTAGTTTGGAATGTATCGTCTATATCTGCTCCAGCACAGAAACCTCTACCAGCACCAGTCATGATAATCGCACCAACTGATTTGTCTTGATTGGCTTTTTCAATTGCATCTGCTTGCTCCTCACACATCCTGGGAGTCCACGCATTAAGCTTATCTGGTCTATTTAGAGTTATTAATGCAACTGTGTCTTTGGTTTCATAAATAATTTCTTTATATTCCATATTCTCACCCCATGATTTGTCGCCAACGAGCAATATCAGAGATACTTAGATAGGCATTTTGGCTCTTTGTCTCAGCCATGCTGGCTGATTTTTCTTCGCTGTAATGATGGCCTGGATATAGAATCGTGTCATCCGGCAAAGAACATAGATGTTGCAAACTGTGATACATCTGGTCTGAGTCTGATCCAGGTAGATCTACACGACCACATCCGTTGATAAAAAGAGTGTCTCCTGAGACTAGATTCTTATTTACGCTGAAACATTGTGATCCCGGTGTATGGCCTGGAGTATGTAAGAACTCTATATCATTCTCACCAATTTGCAGATGGTCACCTGAATCCACTAATTGAAGATCAGAATCTGAAACTCCAGTTACCTTTTTAACACCTTCAGCTTCATGTTTATTTACATAAATCTTAACAGGCTGCTTAGTCATAATTTCTGCTATACCTGGTATTGATTGGCCCATCATTCCTCCCCCAATGTGATCAGGATGGTAGTGCGTAACTAGGATCGAAGAAAGCTGCAAGTCTTTCTCTTCAAGATGTTTAAAGAGAAGATCTATCTCCCAAGCTGGGTCGATTAAAGCAACTTCTCTTGTGCTCTTTGACCCTAAGATATATATAAAGTTCTCCATGGGACCAAGCTTTAACTGTTCTAAGTATAAATCTTCAGACATTTTTAAACTTGGTTAGGTAAACCTCTATTAATAAAAAATTTACGACAAAAGTAAAAAAGGTTTGCAAATAAGAAAGTGGCGGACAAACTGCTGGCATAAAAGGGTAAAGCTAAGATATAACACTGCACTAAGCCTTGAATATCTTGGCTGTACATTGAAGATCCAAGCCAAACTCCAAAGTTTGTGGTTAAGAAGAATAAAGTAGGACCGGATAAACTCAATCCAATCAGTGAGCTTAATTTAGCGCTTGAAAAGTGAGAGGCCATGAGCCCGATGAGCAAGAAAGAGCCATAAGTCCAAATCATAACTGTATGGAAACCGAGAAAATAATCTGAAATAAGTAAACAAAGAATAGGTAAACAGATAATTAACCATTTATCCTTAATTAAAAAAGGAAGAAAAATAGCGCCTGCTATCAATGGCGTAAAATTTGGAGGATGTGGAATCAGCCTGCTTAAAATAAGCAGCAAGCAAAAGAAAACTATGCTTTTTAGTATTTCCTTATTCAATGGTTTCGTTAATAGGTTATAAAATGTAATTGTGGACGACAAAGAATCATTTATCAATAATCATGAAAAGGCTCCTTTAATAGAACTTGATGATTTTCTCTGTCCTTCAACCTCAAATTCTTTCTATGTTAGGACTTATGATAATAAAAAAATAAGAATAGCCCTGTGGAATCATGAGTCTGAGAAAGGGACTATTCTTCTTCAATCTGGGCGAACAGAATTTATTGAAAAATATTATGAAGTTATTCAAGAATTTATAGACAAAGGATTTTGTGTAGTGGCTATGGATTGGCGAGGGCAAGGTTTATCAGAACGAACTTCGAATAACCCTAGACTCGGTCATATAGATAGTTTTGAAGAATATGACAAAGACTTTGAAACGATTGTAGAAAAGACCTATAAACATTTATGTCCAAAACCCTGGATAGGCTTTGGTCATTCAATGGGTGGTTGTTTATTGGCAACAAACTTTACTAAATGTGAAAACAATTATCAGGCTTTAATTCTTTGCGCGCCTATGTTGACTATGAAAGTTAATATCTGGATTAAGCGTGTAACAAAATTAATTTTGCTTTTGCTACCCTGGCTAAAGAAATTACCTCTCTCACCCCCCAATTGGGATAAAAAACAGGGTTGGATAGAAGAAGATTTTAAGAATAATAATCTTACTAGTGATAAATACAGATTTGATAGAGCCTTTAGGCTGATTTCTAAACATCCAGACTTAGGAGTTAAAGGCCTAAGCTTCGGGTGGGTGAATGAAGCCTTTAAAAGAGTTGAAGAATTTAACTTACCCGATTGGGGGAAAAATATAACTAAACCAGTTCTTTTACTAAGTGCTGATAAGGATATTCTGGTAGATTCGGTCAAAAATGAATTAATTTGTAAATCCATACCCAACGCATCTATATCGTTTATTAATGGAAAACATGAATTACTAATGGAACAAGATGATATTCGAAAAGAAGCTTGGAAGGCTATAGATGCATTTCTTGAAAGAATTTACGAATAGCTTTTTATTACCTCTTCAACTCTTTTTATAACCCTGTCTTTTCCAAGAACTAAAGAGGTCTCATCAACAGAGGCAGAATTCATCCTTCCTGTTATGGCTAATCTAAGGGGCTTGCCTACCGAAGCCATTCCTACTTCTTTCTTTTCCATTACCTCATTAAATAGATTTTTGATATCTCTAACTTGCCAATTTGTTAGTTCTTTAAAACCTTCAACCAAGAATTTTAAGATTATTAAAGCTTCTTCCGTAAACACTTTATTTGCTTCTTTGGCACCTATGCTTACAGAGTCACCAAAGAAATAACTTCCTTCATTTTCAAATTCAGAAAGCAAGGAACATCTTTCTTTAATCAAATTGATAACCTCGGTGGAATAATCATCATGCTTAAATTGATTTGAAGTGGGTACAAGTAGTGCAAGTAAAGTCTTGTTTTCCATTTTTAAAAAATATTCTCTATTAAACCAAAGAAGTTTTTCGTAAGAGAAAGATGCTGGAGAATTGTTTAACTTTCCGTCTTTAAATATTTGTATTAACTCCTTAAGCTCAAACATCTCCTGATCCCCATAAGACCAACCCAATCGAACTATATAGTTAAGAAGTGCCTCAGGAAGAACACCCATATCTTTATAATCAAGTACATTCACTGCCCCGTGTCTTTTTGACATTCTTTTACCATCCTCACCCAGAATCATTGGTACATGCCCATAGACTGGAACCGGCTCCTCTAGAGCTTTAAAAATATTTATTTGTCTAAAGGTATTACTTATATGATCGTCCCCTCTAACAACATGACTAATACTCATGCCTAAATCATCGACAACAACGCAGAGATTGTAAGTAGGGCTTCCGTCACTTCTTACTAGAATAAGATCATCCAACTCTTTATTAGCTACTTTCATCTGGCCTCTTACTAAGTCTTTAAAAGTAACTGAACCTGCTTCAGGATTTTTAAATCGAATAACAGTATTAGGTCCTTTCTCCAAGCCTATCTCTCTACATTTCCCGTCATATTTAGGTTTTTCTCTTTTCTTTTGTTGCTCCTCTCTAATTTTCTTTAATCTTTCAGGTGAGCAATCGCAATAATAAGCCTTCCCCTTTTTAACTAGCTCTTGAGCCTTTTCTAGATGCTTATCTTTGTTTTTAGATTGATATACAGGCTCTTGATCAAATTCAATACCCATCCACTTAAAACTTTCAATTATCGAATCTTTATAAGTTTGCTTA
>ENA-UPTF01002262-UPTF01002262.1-marine-metagenome-genome-assembly--contig:-NODE-2262-length-11249-cov-4.840405_pt1 | contig 11249 bp, 10 predicted proteins | sample MGYA00238166_ERZ767019 | MGnify/ENA primary metagenome ERZ767019 (study PRJEB28930, sample SAMN06266391) | marine metagenome | isolation source: Sea water from 250 m depth | place: Atlantic Ocean... | reverse complement strand
TTACCTACTAAGGGTGGTGGGAGATACACTGGCGGATTATTTGTTGGAAAATTTATTAAAACATTAAGTTTCCAGAGAATGACAAAAGAATCTACTGAGCTTGTTGGAGCTGCGGCTGCAAGACTTTCAAGGTACGAAGGAATGGAAGCTCATGCAAGAACAGGTGATATTAGATTAAGAAAATATGGATATTCTAATTAAGATCTTAATCTAGTTCCATTTTCATCAAACACAAAAACATTTTTTGAACTAAATCCTAATTGGTTTCCGATAGTATTTTGACTGGGGATTTTTGCACTTATATCGTGATTATCTATTTTAATATAGGCAATTTTTTCATTTCCTAAATTTTCAATCAGTTCAATTTTAGGATTAAATTTATATTCAGAATTATCGGAAACTTCAAAATGTTCAGGGCGAATTCCAAAATAATAATTTTTTTTTGTAAAATTTATGCCATCAATTTTAATTTTATTATCTAAGAAATTTACCTCATGATTTGAAATAATTTTATCACTTGTGATTTTTAGAATATTCATTTTTGGAGTACCAATGAATTGAGCCACAAAAATATTTGAAGGATCATTATAAATTTCATCTGGGTTCCCTACTTGCTCAATATTTCCATGGTTTAAAATAACAATTCTATCAGCAAGAGTCATAGCTTCGACCTGATCATGGGTTACATAAATCATATTAGTTTTTATTTGTTTGTGTAATTTAGAAATCTCTACTCTCATTTCGGCTCTAAGTGCCGCGTCAAGATTTGATAAAGGTTCATCAAATAAAAATATTTTTGGATTTCTGGTTATGGCTCTGCCAATCGCAACTCTCTGTCTTTGTCCGCCTGATAATTGTTTTGGTTTTCTCTCAAGCAATTCTTCTATTTTTAATATTTTTGCAGCTTGCATTACTTTAGTCTCAATTTCTTCTTTAGATTTTTTTTCGATTTTTAAACCAAAAGACATATTTTCATACACATTCATATGAGGATACAGGGCATAAGATTGAAATACCATTGCTGTCTGTCTTTTCGAGGGATGTAAATTATTTATTAATTGATCGTTAATATGTATTTCACCCTCATCAATTTTTTCTAAACCTGCTATCATTCTTAATAAAGTTGATTTTCCACATCCTGATGGCCCAACTAGTACCAAAAACTCATCGTCCTTGCCTTCTAAATAAAAATCAGCAATAATTTTATTTTTTCCAAAAGATTTATGAACATTTGAAAATTTAATATTAGCCATACTATTTTTATTTTATTAGTTCAAAGACATCGATGTCAATTTGTTTAAGTATGTGAACTATATCAATTGGAACCCAATTCTCTCTAATTTTTCCTTCATCATGATGATAAAAATCCATCACTCTCATTGTAACTGTTTTGCCTTCCGCAGAATAACCAAGCCAGTCATTTGATCCATATTTGGCTTGGATACTATGCCAGCCTGCTGTTAAAGAAAATTTACCATCACCTATTTCACAATAATGTCCTAACTTCCAATAATTTCTCTCCTTAAATGTTTTTCTAAATGGAAGTTGATGATAATCAACAAACCCTTCCAACGATCTTGCGGTACCTACGCCACTAGGTCCATACCAAATCATTTTTTCATGCCAATATTCTTTTTGAGGATGATCAATTAATTTCATTCTCAACTCTTCATCTGATGGATTATCTAACTCAGGTTTAATATTTAAACTTCTTTGCATTATCAATGATTGTTCTAAACTTAATTTTGATATTTCTGGATTTTTTTCATAAAAATTTACACCATCAGCATTTATTGGAGATAACCAGTTTCCTTCAGCTCCTCTAGATGGATTTATTGGATAAATTCCTGTTTGAAAAATCAAATCAATAACATCTATCAGTATATGTGTTTCAACAATTTTATCATTTTTTAACTCATGTATCTCGCAGCATTTTAAATTAACCATTTTAAAATTAGGTTTAATTCCTAACCATGGTTTTTTAAAAATACCTGACAACGTAGATATAGATCCTATTTGCATTTTGTCTGCAAATGTTCCACCTATTAATACTTGCTCTCTTCTTTCAATATCAGGAAACGCTTCAAATAACGGTAACCAAAAATTTTCTTTGAATTTTGTTATTCCTGAAAATTCATTCAATGGATAAAAACATTTTACCTTTACGTCCTCTGAAAAAAATTCTTTTAAGTTTTCTTCAATTTTTAATTTTCCAGAATGCAGTGTTGTTTTTAAATAATGTTTTACTTTTTGTTTATTATTATAATTTTCCTCAGGAGTTATGACTAATTTTTTAATGTTCTTTTGACCTTTAAGACCTGTATCAAATTGTTCTATTTGCATATATATTTAATTTAAATAATTTTTAACATATATGGTCAATTAAAAAAATATGAATAATAGAATAGCAAAGTTTGAAGATCTTATTCCAAGCACTCTACCTTTTGTAGAAGGAAAACTAGAAGGCCATAAAGGTAGAAAAAATTTTTCTATCGTTGGACCTGGAGTTGCTGAAGATAGCGGGCAATCTATAAAAATTTCTATGGCTCATGGATATAATTTAGGAGCAGTTATAGCAAAACCACAAAATGGTTCGGGATTACACAGTCATACAACAGCAGAAGTTTTTTTAATTTACTCTGGTAGTTGGAGATTTTACTGGGGAGCAGAAGGAAAAGATGAAATAGTATTAAATGCAGGTGATATTATTTCAATGCCTACAAATATGTTTAGAGCTTTTAAAAATGTAGGTAAAGAAGATGGGTTAATTTTTGTTGTTTTGGGTGGTGATGACCCTGGAATAATTACATGGGTTCCTGATGTTCTGATAAAAGCAAAAAAATCCGGCATGGCTTTATTAGATGACAATTCATTAATAGATCTTTCAGAGAACAAAATTCCAGAAGGAAAAAAAATATTAGAACCAATATCTAATGATGAAATAAAAAAATTTGATAACTATAAATTAAATGACCTTAAAAAATTTGTTTCTAAATTTGAAAACAGATCAATTTATGAAAATAATTTAGGGAATGGTATTGATTTAATTCAAATACTTGGGAAACAATTTGTAGATAAAAGTTTTACTCCAGTTATAGATCAAAATACAGGATTTAACCTAAGTATCTTAAAGGCCAAAAAAGGAAGTTTAAAAGATTTAATATTTAATAAACCTACTATTTTATTTTCACAAAAAGGATTGTGGAATATTGAAATTCAAAATTCAAATATCAAATTAAATTCAAAAGATACATTTTCAATTCCTATTGATACAAAATTAAATATCTCTATTGATGAAAATGAAGATGCTTATCTAAATTGCGTAAGTAAAATCTAATGCAGGGTTTTGAAAAAAAATACAAAGATTTTCCTGATTTTATTTTAAAAATTACTCAACAAATATGGGAAGAAAAAGACGTTGAGTCTATTGCAAAATTTTATACAGATGACATACCAGTGAGATCTCCTTTTGGAATTACTTACGGTAATAAACCTGTAATAGAAGCTACCTACTCTACTCTCAAAGAATTTCCAAACAGACAGTTGTTAGGAGAAGATGTTATTTGGAATGGAAATGATGACACTGGTTATCATTCATCACATAGAATATTAAGCAAAGGTACACACCTTGGTGATGGTTCATATGGAAAACCATCTGGCAAAAATATTTATTATAGAGTTATTGCTGATTGTGCATGTAAAAACAATCAAGTTTATGATGAATGGATTGTAAGAGATCAAGGTGCAATGGTAAGACAGCTTGGATATTCTCCAAAAGAATTTGCACAAAAAATAATAGAAATTGAAGGAGGTATAGATAAAGCCAAAAGTTTATTTGATTCAAAATCTGACAAAAAATCTAATTATAAACCAATGTCAGTAAAGTCAGATAGCGTAGGTGAGAAATATTCTACTATTTTAAAAAATATCTTTTTAAGTGAATATGAATTCAAAGATTATGATAGAAGTTCAAACATATTCTGGCCAGGGAATAAAATTGGACATGGAAGAGAAGATGTAATGCGCTTTTGGAATTCTCTAAAAAATATTTTTTCTAATATAAAATTCTCCATTGAACATATTGGTTATTTAGAAGAACCAGATAAAAACGCTAAAGCTTCTATAAGATGGTTTTTAGAAGGAAAACATGTAAATGAAAGTAAAGAATACGGAAAAGAAACCAACTCAAACTTATTTATTATGGGCATAAATCATGTTGAGTTTGGTAATTACGGTATAAATAGAGAATGGGTATTATTTGATGAGGTTGCAATCTGGAAACAAATTATAATGAAAGGAAATTAAGTTGGATAAAATTAAAACAACACACGTTGGAAGTTTGCCAAGATCTAATGAGCTTTCGGAACTTTTATTTAAAAAAGACAAAAAGGAAAAAATTGATTTAATAAAATTTGATGAAGTTGTAAAAAAAGATGTTGAAAAAATAGTTAAAAAACAAATAGAGCTAGGTATAGACATTATAAGTGATGGTGAAATGTCAAAAATAAGTTATGCAACTTATGTAAAAGATAGAATTGATGGTTTTTCCGGAGAAAGTGAAAGAAGAGCGCCAAAAGATCTAGATGATTTTCCATCATTTAAAGAAAGAATCGCAAGAACAGGTGGAACCCCAACCTATACAAGACCATGTTGCACGAATGAGTTAAAAGTTAAAGACACAACTTCTCTTGCCAAAGATATTAAAAATTTTAAAGATGTGCTTAGAGCAAATAATCATAAAGAAGCGTTTATGAATGCCGCTTCCCCGGGTGTTATTTCTGCTTTCTTGCCAAATAAATTTTATAAAAATGATGACGAGTATTTAGAAAATTTATCTAATGTTATGAAATCAGAATACGAAGAAATAGTATCAAATGGTATTTATCTTCAACTTGATTGTCCAGATCTTGCTTTGGCAAGACATATGACTTTTAAAGATTTGTCAGAGCAAGAATTTCTTAAAAAGGCTGAAAAACAAATTGAATACTTAAATCATGCAATAAAAAATATTGATAAATCAAAAATCAGAATGCATATTTGCTGGGGAAATTACGAGGGTCCTCATACTCACGACATATCTTTAAATAAAATAATGCCAATCGTTTTAAAAGCAAATGTAGAAACAATTTTAATAGAATCTTCTAACCCAAGACATTCTCATGAATGGCAAATTTTTGAAGACATAAAACTTCCAAATGATAAAATGATAGCTCCTGGCGTTATTGACTCAACAACAAACTTTGTTGAACATCCCGAAGTCGTAAAAAATAGAATTATAAAATTTTCTAAAGTTATAAGTAAAGATCAGATTATTGCAGGGACAGATTGTGGATTCAGCACATTTGCAGGATTTGGAAATGTTGATGAAAGTATAGTTTACAAAAAACTAGAATCTTTAGTTAAAGGAACAGAGCTCGCTTCAAAAGAAATCTAACTTTATAAAAAAGCATAAGAAAATAAGTAAATAATTAACAATATATATAAAAAATATATATTTATATCTTGATTGACTAGAACTTAGATAAATAACATAATTACATTAAAGAAAATTAAATAAAAGGGAAATAAATATGAAAAAAATAATAATAACATTATTGTTTCTACTTTTTGGTACATATGCAAATGCTGACTGTAACATTAAAAGTGGTTCAATAAATATTTTAGCTAATGATTTTCCAGCATTAAGAACTCTTGTTGAAACTGCAAAAGGTTGTAAAGGAAGTGCGGATTTTAAAGTGACTCATTCTTCAGAACACAATAAGATTGCAGTACCAGCTTTAACTGCTAATCCATCAGAATTTTCTGTTAGAGTAGCAGCAAATAGCTCTATTGTTCCATTAATGAATGGTGGTTTAATTAGACCGATGGATGATTTAGTTAAAAAATATGGAAAAGGTATTCAGGACTCACAACTAATAACTATTGATGGAAAAGTTATGGCTGTAGCATTTATGGCTAATACTCAACATTTATATGTAAGAACTGATGTCTTAAAAGAAAATGGGATTGCAATTCCAAAAACTTATGAGGAAGTTGTTGCTGCAGCTGAAAAAATTAGAGCTGCTGGAAAAATGAAACATCCTTATGCTGCAGCTTATAAAGCTGGTTGGAATTTAGCTGAAGAGTTTGTAAATATGTACATTGGTCATGGAGGAGAATTTTTCAAATCAGGAAGTGCTGAACCAAATGTAAATAACGCAAAAGGTGTTGCTACTCTTAACATGTTAAAAAAATTAGCTGATTTAAGTAATCCTGATTATCTAACACATGATAGTGAAGCTATTAAAGTTGAATGGGAATCTGGAAATGTTGCCATTATGACTTTGTGGGCATCAAGATCTGGAACTTTATTAGATGATGAAGGTGATGCAAAAATAACTGCTGCTACTAAACTTGTTGCGCCTGCTACAGTAGGTGGTGGAAATATTCCTGCTGCAACACTTTGGTGGGATGGATTTACACTTGCTAAAAATAGACCAGATGCAGATGCGGAAGCTTCTTTTAGAGCATTGGCTCATGCAGCTTCATCAAAGGAAATGGTAGCAAAAGCTGCTGATCAAGCGGTTTGGTTAGTTGAAGGATTTGTTCCAGGACCAAAATCTGTTGGAGTAATTGAGGCAGTTAAAATGGGAGCAAAACCCTATCCAATGTTACCACAAATGGGATTAATGCATGGTGCTTTAGGTAGTGAAATTGTTGAATTTTTACAAGGTAATGAGTCAGCTGAACAAGCGTTAAAAGATGTTGAAGCGGCTTACACTAGTAAAGCTAAAGAACAAGGTTTTCTATAAAAACTAATTATTTTAAGTGGGGATTAATTCCCCACTTAATTTTAATTAATGCCGAATAAAACTTTTTTCTGGTTTTTTTTGCCAACAGGTTTGGCAATGATACTTTTTATTGGTTTGCCAATAATTTCAGCTGGTGTTCAATCACTTTACGCAAAACATGATCAAATTGTAAAAGAAGTAAAAAAATGCGATCCTTTCGGCTGCACGGTTTCAATTATTGTTGATCAAGAACAAACATCAAAATTAAAAGAAGAAAAACCTTTAGGTAAATTTAATGGTTTCGGCACCTATATAGATAGAAATCATTTAGCAATAGATGAAATTTCCAAATTCTGGAACGAAACAGATAGTTTTGATGAATTTACTGACCAAGTCTTTAATTTACCATTTTACAAAGCATTAATTTTTACTTTAACTTACTGTTTGTTTGTAACGCCTAATGTTCTTCTATTGGGTTTTCTAATAGCTTTAAGTTTAAATGCTGTAACTAGACGAATAAGAGGTCCGCTTATTTTTGGAACAATTTTACCTATGATTGTTACTCCACTTGTTGGTTCATTGGTTTTATTTTGGATGATTGATGCTGAAGGAATAATTGGTGCAAATTTACAAAATTTAATGAATGATCCATACCTATCTTTAAAATCATCAAAAACTCTTACTTGGATTACAATTATCATTTATGGTATTTGGCACCATTCTCCATTTGCTTTTGTTGTATTTTATGCAGCTTTACAAACTGTTCCTCAAGAACCTATTGAAGCTGCAATCATTGATGGGGCCTCGAGATTTCAAAGAATTATACATATTGTTCTTCCACATATTTATCCTGTTGTAACTTTTGTTGCTCTAATATCTTTAATGGATAATTTTAGAGTATTTGAACCTATTATTGGATTTAGCGCTGAAGGAAGCGCTCAATCATTGTCTTGGTTAATTTATGACAATTTGGTTAACGAAGAAGTTATATTATTTGGTTCAGCAGCCGCAACTTCGATGATGACAATTATTGGAATAGCAATACTTCTTGCTCCAGTGTTGATAAGAACTTGGAGAGAATTTAGAACAGTAAGATAAATATTATGGAATACGGATTAGATAGAAAATCAAATAGTTTAAAAACTTTCAATACAGTTTTTATTATTTTTTGGCTTTTAATAGCGTGCTTTCCATTTATTTGGACGTTCTGGGGATCATTTAAAGTGAGAGCAGATTTTTTCTCAAGAACAGATTGGTGGTATGCAATATCCGCTTTTAATACTTTGATAGAAACAGGAGAAAAATTTACCACTAATGCATACAGTCAAGCATGGACAGAAGGTGAATTTTGGAAAGCTTCAAGAAATACGATAATTGTTACTGTTTTTGTTGTATCAATATCTTTATTTTTAGGAACTCTTGGTGCATACGCTCTTTCAAGATCATCTGAAAGATATGCATTTTGGATCTTAATTGCCGCATTAATATTTAGGGCAATGCCCCATATAACATTGGTATCAGGTTATTTATTTCCTTTTTTTCAATTACAAATATGGGGAATTTTACCAACCACGATTGTAGTTTTAATTGCAATCAACCAACCATTTACATTGTGGCTGCTTTATTCATTTTTTAAAACAGTTCCAAAAGAACTTGATGAAAGCGCATTAATAGATGGATGCTCATACTTTCAAGCGTTCAGATATATTATCATGCCAGTAATGTGGCCAGGTGTTATTACTGCAGGCCTATTCAGTTTAATGTTGGCTTACAATGACTTTACTGTAACAGCATTATTGTTAAATCAAGAAAATCACACAATGGTTCCAAAAATTCAAAGTTATTTAGGTACTAACCAACATGAAGGAAATTTGATGTGGGCAGTTTCTGCAGTTGTGTCGGCTACTGCTCCTTTGTTTATGTTAGTTATGTTTTTCCAGCGACAGGTAATAAGCGGATTAACTGCGGGAGCAGTTAAAGGTTAATAAAAAATATCTGCAAAAATATAAATTGATAATAAGCTCATAAAAATTATTATAAAAAAAATTATTATTTTCCATATTTTTTCGCTAATTAAATATTTTGATAGAAATGTTGACAAATAACCAATAGTAAAAAAAAATAAAAAAGATGCTATTGACGCTCCTATTCCGAAGTTTATTTTTTGAATCATAGAAAAATTTTTAGAAAAATTACCAAGAAAAAAAACAGTATCTGAATAAACATGTGGATTAAGATAAGTAAAACCTAATGTTTTTAAAAAGATACTTATTGCAGAAATATTTTTAATATTTTTATTAAAATTAATCGTCTCATTTTTGTTAAAAGTTTTTATCTTTGTATAAATAAAGTAAAACAAAAAAATTAATAAAAGAATATTAAATATTAATTCAATTGTTGAATTAAAAAATTGACTAAAATAATGAAAAAGAAATATACAAAAAAAAATTAAAATTAAATCTGATATAGAACAAATTAAACATACAAGAAAAACATATTGTTTTTTTAATCCCTGCTCTATTACAAAAATATTTTGTGCGCCAAGTACTAAAATTAAACTTAGACCTGTAAAAAAACCCAGTAATAAAAAACTCATTTTTTGCTTAATATGTCTGCTCTAAAGCTCGAATAAACTATTAAAACTAAAAAAGGAATACATAGTAGGTTCATAGTTGTCCAGCTAGTTAAACTTAGCATTATACCTGCTGATAAACTTGCTAATGCCATTGTAGTAAATACAATCAGATCATTAATTCCTTGTGCTTTAAATTTTTCTTCTTCTTTATAAGTTAAAACAACTAAACTAGTTCCTGAAATAAATAAAAAATTCCACCCTAATCCTAAAAATATTAATGCTACCATATAATTTAAATATGTTTGTTCAAATAAACTTAGGATTACTGTTACGACGTAAAACAAAACTCCTATATAGATTATATTGCTATGCCCAAACTTTTTAATTAAAGTTCCTGTAATTAATGATGGTAGAAACATAGCTGCTACGTGAATTTGTAGAACAAAGCCTGTTTTTTCTAAGCTCATTTTCTCCATAACATGCATGCTTAAGGGTGTAGCTGTCATCAAATACGACATTACAGCATAAGCAAATGCAGCGGCGGTTACTGCTTGTAAAAATCTTGGTTGAAAAATTATTTCAGATAATCTGCGTCCATTGTATTGATTATTAAAATCTATTTTTGGCTTTTCATTATTATTATAAAAAAATAAAAATATTGCTGGCATAAAAGTAAATGCAGCAAGTAAAAGATAAGAGCCAACATATAAATGGTCAGAGACAAGATTTTTTGTATAGTTTGACGACGTTATTCCTAAAAAAGCTGCAACGATACCTGATAGCATTAAAATAGAAATAGCTTTTGGTGCTTTTTCTTTTTCTACACTTTCAGCTGCTGCAAAACGATATTGATGAGTAAATGCCATACCCATTCCAAGAATTAAGTTTGAAATACAAAATAAAATAAAATTTTGTTGATAGATAGCAAAAGTAGCTACTAAAGCAGTCGCTGAGCTTCCTAAGGCTGCAAAAATAAAACCTAGCCTTCGGCCTATTTTGCTCATTATTTTTGCTGCTAAAATAGTACAAATTGCAGTGCCAACAACTGACAAAGCTACAGGTAAAGTTGATAAGGATTTTATAGAAGTAATTTGTGACCCAATAATTGCACCTAAAAAAACTGTAATAGTTGCAGCTGTAAATCCAAAAACATAACTGATGGCTAATAAACTAACATTTTTATTCATTAATGAACTCAATTAAACTTTCTGCCACTTCGTTCGGTGCCTCAATTAAAAAAGAATGTTTGTATTTTGGTAAAATCACTAATTTAGAATCTTTTATTTCATCAGCCATAATTTTATTATGCTTTGGACTACAACCTCCATCATGTTCTCCTGTCAAAAGCAAACATGGTTTAGAAATATTCTTTAACCATGGAATCATCTCCGTTTTTGCATATATTTTAAAAACATTAAGAAAGACTTCGGGATCAGTATCTACAACTTGTTTTAATCTTCTCTCAACTAAATCAGGATTGTTTTTAATAAATTCATCAGTAAACCACCTGTTGGTTAAAGTTTGTAATGTTTTCTCTATTCCATCTTTTTCCATTTCATGAATTACATTCCATACTTTTTTAGAATCCTCTTCAGATCTGCCAGCTACTGTAGATAATAAACCTACTGAAATTGTATGTTCGGGAAACTTTAAAGCATAAGCAGGTGCTATCATGCCTCCTAAAGAATGTCCTGCAAAATGTGCTTTTTCAAATTTTGTTTTTTCTCTAATTCTTTCAAGATCAAGAACTAATTCGTCTAAAGTAAAATTTTTATGTGTTACTGGAGATTTTCCATGACCACGAAGATCATAAGTTACTACAGTAAAATTTTTTGATAATTCAGGTAACATAAATCTCCAAGCATCTTCTGCAGCGCCTATTCCATGTGTTAAAAATAAAGGTG
>ENA-UPTF01002261-UPTF01002261.1-marine-metagenome-genome-assembly--contig:-NODE-2261-length-11254-cov-11.988011_pt1 | contig 11254 bp, 7 predicted proteins | sample MGYA00238166_ERZ767019 | MGnify/ENA primary metagenome ERZ767019 (study PRJEB28930, sample SAMN06266391) | marine metagenome | isolation source: Sea water from 250 m depth | place: Atlantic Ocean... | reverse complement strand
GCACTGCGTACAAAACGATGACCTCGTTTTTCAAAAAAAGAGATGAATTCCTGTCGTATTTGCTTTGAATTTTTCATACAATGGATATTAATAAAGCGGTAAATGCATTCTATGAACAGATGCCCAGGGGCAGGAGGAGGGACTGGTCTCTTAAGCCAGCATTTACTACCGAATTATGGACCTGGCATCCGGCAGTCTGTTGATTACGTATCAGCGGGCCATGAATTCCACTACAAGGTGGTCTTCAACATCAATTGGAATTTCCTCTCTTTCAGGCACTTCCACAAGTGTGCCGGAAAATTTTTTGCTGTCACGCTGTATATAAGCTAATTTTTGCTCAAAAAAATTGAACCAATCCTTGTATCTGTCCACTTTTTGACTTTTCTCCCTCAGTTGAATACTGTCTCCGGGCTTCACCTGAAAACTGGGCTTGTTAACTTTTCTGCTATTTACAGTAATGTGGCAGTGCACTACCATTTGTCTGGCTGCACGCAGTGTGCCCGCAAATCCCATGCGATACACCATATTATCCAGCCTTGTTTCAAGACTTTGTACTAGAGCAACGTTTGTTTGCTTTCGGACTTTAGCAGCATGCTCATAATAACGGCGCATCTGTTTGGAACTGATCCCATAAAAAGCTTTCAGCTTTTGGGTTTCTTTAAGTTGCTGACCAAAGGGAGATATTTTTGCTTGGCGTCCTCCGCCATGCTGACCCGGACGATTCGGACGTCGGCTCAAAGTAAGTGCAGCGCTTGGTGTTCCAATCAGATTTATGCCCAAGGCACGGCATACTTTATGTTTTATAGTAGATTTTCCTGGCATGTTTTCCTGTTCCGCTCAGATGGCATCTTTGGAGGACTATAGAAATAAAAATCATTGAAATGTTTCTCTACCACTCCTCTTTCTAATTTAAAACAATCAGGATGCCATCCCATCAAATGAGTCCGACTGATATTTTTTGTTAAAAAGAGCATGGTAAAAACATTTCATTCTCTCTGAAAATATAATCGTTGTCAATCGTAAATAATATAGATTTTTTGTAAAAAAGTTTTAACTTTTTTTTGGATAGCCACAATATTCTTGACAAATAAAGGGATAAGAATAGACTTTTTCCCAAATTAATAAAGATCTATACCTTCAAACTTACCAGATTCCTGTTTCGGTGTTAAGCCAACATTCCATACTCCAGGTAGAAAATATTGCTACTCGTTTCCGTACCCAGGAAGGTCTTGTACATGCTGTCAACGGCATCAGCTTCGAGCTTAAAAAAGGTGAGCTGCTAGGTGTAGTTGGAGAAAGCGGTGCTGGAAAAAGTGTCACGATGATGTCATTGCTTAAACTTCTGCCTATGCCGCCTGCGGAAATTGTGTCCGGAAAAGCTACATTTGATGGACAGGATCTGCTAAAGCTGGACCTGGAAAAACTGAGAAAAATCCGTGGAGGAAAAATCGGTTTTATTTTTCAGGATCCAATGACCTCTCTTAATCCTGTACTGACAATCGGTTACCAGCTGACTGAGCCGATGCGTGAACACCTTGGATTGAGCCGTAAGAATGCTCGTATAAGAGCAATTGAACTGCTTGATCTCGTGGGTATTCCAATGGCAAAAAGTCGCATTAATGACTTTCCTCACCAGTTTTCAGGAGGAATGCGTCAAAGGGTGATGATCGCCATTGCTCTGGCCTGTGATCCACAAATACTGATTGCGGATGAACCCACAACCGCCTTGGATGTAACTATTCAGGCTCAAATACTGGAAATCGTTAAGAGACTCCGTGAAGAACTAGGCATGGCCATTATTTGGATTACTCATGATCTTGGAGTTGTTGCAGGAATGGCAGATAGAGTAGCTGTAATGTACGGAGGTTACATAGTAGAAGAAGCTCCAGTAAACGAACTTTATGCAAAGCCAAAGCACCCTTATACTCAGGATTTGCTTAAAACTTTGCCGAACCTGGAAGGGAAACGTGCAGAACGTTTGGAAAGCATCAAAGGCCAGCCTCCAAGTCTGTATCAGGTACCCCGAAGTTGTCCTTTCGCACCGCGCTGTAATCGGGTGCTTGAACGATGTAAACACGAAAACCCTGTCTTAACCAGCAGAAATAATAATCATAAAGTTGCCTGCTGGTGGAACCCTGATTCAGCCCTTGATTCATGATGGAAGGAACAAATAATACCCTGCTTAAAGTTGATGGACTTGTGAAGCATTTCCCGATTACACGTGGAATTTTTCGCAGACAAGTAGGCACGGTAAAGGCAGTTGATGGAATCTCGTTTGAAATCAAGGGACGTGAAACTTTGGGCCTGGTTGGTGAAAGCGGATGTGGAAAATCAACCACTGGAAGAGTAATACTTCAGCTTCTTGAGGCGACTTCAGGGAAAGTTTTTTTTAAGGATCATGAACTTACGGCTATCAGCAGAGCAGATCTTCGAAAACAAAGGCCTCAAATGCAAATGATTTTTCAAGATCCGCAAGACAGTCTAAATCCAAGAATGACTGTTGGAAGCATCATTAGCGAACCAATGCTGGAACATCAAAGGCTAAAGAAAAAACAGCGACAGGAAAGAGTAGAACAATTGCTTAATTCTGTGGGACTTGATCCAAATGTCACAAATAGGTATCCTCATGAATTTTCAGGAGGCCAGAGGCAGCGTATAGGCATTGCGCGGGCGCTTTCACTCAGTCCGGATTTCATAATCTGCGATGAGCCTATAGCAGCTCTGGATGTTTCAATTCAGGCTCAAGTCATAAATCTGCTTGAGGATTTGCAGGAAGAATTTGGTCTTACCTACCTTTTTATTTCTCATGACCTGAGTATGATTCGTCATATTGCAAACCGAGTTGCTGTGATGTACCTTGGTCGTATTGTAGAGCTTGCTTCCAGTCAGGAACTTTACAGCAGGCCAGTACATCCTTACACAAAAGCACTACTTTCTGCAGTTCCGTTGCATGATCCTGTTTTGGAAAAAAAACGCAAGCGTACAATACTGACCGGTGATGTTCCAAGTCCTGCTGATCCACCATCTGGATGTCACTTCAGTACTCGATGTCCTGTAGCAGAGGAAAACTGCTTCAAGATTGCTCCAGAATGGAGAGAAATATCTTCCGGTCACAATGTAGCATGCCATTTGGTGTAAATTAAAATTCAATAGTTGACAAATCTTTTGCAACTAGTATAATGCCTCACCCTTCTTTAGTTGGGCTTATGCTTCAATTTCAGGGGGTTTTTCTTTGGGGTTTCACTAATTGTAGTCGAAATCTCCAAATAGACATGCGGAGAAATCCGCTATTCAACTTTGTGTCAGCAAATATCAAGGCTGATATAATTTTTTATCCAAATAAAAGAGGACAAAATGAAAAAATTTATCACTTTGGTCGTAACCCTCACTTTAGCTGTAAGCGTGGTAAGTTCAGTCCATGCTAAGCGTGGCAGTGACGGTCAACTTAACCTGCTTTACTGGCAGGCACCATCAACTATGAATCCCAATCTATCTGGAGGGACAAAAGAGCTTGAAGCATCTTCTGTAGTGCTGGAGCCGCTGGCACGATATGATGAAAAAGGGAACATGCTTCCCTGGCTTGCTGAGTCAATTCCTACTGTGGCAAACGGCGGTGTTTCCAAGGACTTGACCTCAATCACCTGGAAAATTAAAAGAGGTATTAAGTGGTCAGACGGATCGGCATTAACCGCGGATGACGCAGTATTCACTTACGAGTATTGCACGAATCCGGACACAGGATGTACTCAAACCAATTACTACAGTGATATCCAGTCAGTCAAGGCAATTGGAAGTCAAACTGTCAAGATTCAGTTTAAGGTGCCCAAACCTTTTCCTTATCAAGCATTTGTGGGTTACAACTCGCCAATTTTACAAAAGGCTCAGTTTGACGGCTGTCAGGGAGCGAAAGCACAGGAATGTAACAAGCAGAATTTTTACCCGATTGGAACAGGTCCATTCAAAGTGGTTGACTTCAAACCGAATGACGTAATCGTTTTTGAAGCTAATCCAAATTATCGTGATGCCAGTAAACCAGCTTTCAATAAACTGGTTTTCAAAGGTGGTGGAGATGCAACTTCAGCAGCCCGTGCAGTGCTGGAGACCGGTGAAATGGATTATGCCTGGAACCTGCAGGTTGAACCAGAAATCCTCACGAAAATGCAGCAAGCCGGAAAGGGAACGGTTGTTTCCGCTTTTGGAACTGCAGTGGAAAGGCTGATGGTAAATTTTACGAATCCATATACAACAAATGATGAACATCGCTCAGAATATATAGGCGGAAACAACAACCGCAATGCGCATCCTTTCCTTTCAGACTATAACGTCCGCCGGGCGCTATCACTGGCTATAGACCGGCAGATTCTTGTTGATGCAGGTTACGGTCAGGCTGGTAAGATCAGCTGCAACGTTTTGCCTGCACCTGCAATTTATGCCTCAAACGCTAACGATGAATGCAAGACGCAAAAAATTACTGAAGCAAACAGACTTCTTGATTCTGCCGGTTGGAAGCGTGGTTCTGATGGAATCCGTCAGAAAGATGGGGTCAGGATTTCTATTCTGTATCAAACTTCTACCAACTCTGTCCGACAGGCAACTCAGGCCTTCATCAAAGAGATGTGGAAGCAGATTGGTGTAGAGACTGAGCTGCGAAATATTAGCGCCTCTGTTTTCTTTGGTGGTGATGTTGGAAGTCCTGATACATATCAGAAATTCTATGCGGATATCGAAATGTACACAAACACTTTTAGCGGAACAGACCCGGAAACTTACATGTCCAATTGGACTTGCAAGGAAATGGCGCAAAAAAGCAATAAGTGGGGCGGAAACAACATGCCTCGCTGGTGCAATCCTGCCTATGATGCTCTTTCGGCGAAAATGGCTAAAACGGCAGCCTTAAAGGATCGTATTCAATTGGCAAAAGCCATGAATGATATGCTGATGCAGGATTATGCAATGATTCCTCTCATTCATCGTGGTGGTGTTTCAGCACACTCCAACACTATTTCAGGAGTGCGTATGAATGAATGGGATTCAGAACTATGGAATATTGCTGACTGGTCTCGAAAGTAAGCTCCATTACTTTAGTTCAGCAAATTACTTATTCCCGGTTTTATAATAATTCTAGACCGGGAAGTCAGGGGAAGATTTTTTAAATAAAAATTTCTTCTGAATGACTGAAATAATCATAGTTTAACATCGCGGTTTGTAGGCCTAATGTCTGCAAACCGCTTTTTTTGTAAAACTTTAAGGCGATCAAACCGTGATCAACTATATTATCCGGCGCTTGCTCCTCGCCATCCCAACTCTGCTGGTTATCAGCTTCATAATTTTTGCCATCCTCGACTTAGCTCCGAATGATCCGACGGGGAACTTGCCGATGACTGTTCCTCCCGAAGTACGTGAAAAAATCCGCGTCTCTCTTGGCCTTGACCAACCCATGCACATCCGTTTTGGTATGTGGCTTAATCAATTTTTTGTAAATGAGCCACTGAATATACTGCATGAAGCTTTCGGGATCAGCATTGGTGATGCTGAGGAGCGTACAAGGATTCTTTCATGGTCAACCCGCAGTCCGGTTGTTGACCTGATCATTCAGCGTACACCTCAAACGCTATGGGTTGTGGGATTGTCATATCTTTTCGGTATTCTTATCGCCATACCCATCGGAATTGTTTCCGCATACAAGCAATATTCATGGTTTGATCAGGTTGGTACATTTGTTTCCATGGTGGGGTTTTCTGTACCAACATTTTTTACCGGTATGGTGGCAATAATTATTTTCAGCGTACAGCTAAAGTGGTTCCCAATGATTTACGACACCACTCTTTCAGTTGACAGCTGGCAAAACTTTGTAACACAGGTAAAGCAAATGATCATGCCTGTATCTGTACTGGCACTTTATAACGCATCTCAATTGAGCCGTTTCATGAGAGCTTCTATCCTTGACAATCTCAATTTGGACTACGTCAGGACTGCCAGGGCGAAAGGTCGATCAGAGAAGGTTGTTCTTCTGATTCATGTTTTGAGAAACAGCCTTATTCCGGTAGTAACTTTGATAGCTCTTGGTATTCCAACAATATTCAGCGGTGCAATTATTACCGAGCAGATATTCCGTGTGAATGGACTGGGGCAGCTTTTAATTATTGCTATTGAAGGTGCTGATATACCACTTGTGCAAACACTGACATTTTTATTTGCCATACTGATTGTACTTTTCAACCTTATTGCAGATGTGGTGTACGGTATCCTTGACCCGAGAATACGCTATGACTGAGATCAGAACGACTGAAGAATTTAGTCCGCAAGCCGTTACCAAGCATCGCTCTCTCTGGGGTGACGTATGGCGTCAGTTCCGCAAACACAAAGGTGCACTGACTGGTATGTTTGTGTTTGCTTTTATCACACTTGCTGTTTTCATAGGGCCTTATATACATAACATAGATCCGAGCGCGATAGATTTTAAGAAAAGAAATTTGAGCCCTACTCTATCCCACCCGCTAGGCACTGACAATATTGGGCATGACACTCTAGCGCAAATGCTTGCTGGAGGACAGGTTTCGCTAGCTGTAGGCTTTTTGGCCATGTTAATTGCCCTGCTTTTAGGAACAATGATAGGAATCCTCGCTGGATTCATAAAATCACTCGATGGTCCCCTGATGCGATTGACTGATTTATTCCTGGCATTACCTATTTTGCCTCTGCTGCTGGTAATAATCTTACTTTTCAGAGATACATTACGTACGCTTTATGGTCCGGAGGCAGGTATTTTCTTGTTGATAGTCTTTGTTATTGGCATCACCAGTTGGATGCATACTGCCAGGATAGTAAGGAGTGATGTGCTTGGAATTAAGGAGCGTGAATTTGTAACAGCAGCGTACAGTATTGGTACAAGAAAAAATCGTATCATTTTTCGTCACATTCTACCTAATATTCTTAGTCCCATTATGGTGTCCGCCACATTGGGCATTGCAAACGCAATCATCACTGAATCAGCACTGTCTTTTCTTGGGCTCGGATTCCCTCCTGATTTTCCTACGTGGGGGAGGCTGCTCTATGACGGAGCAAATTTTATTCAGATTACGCCCTCACGTGTGATTTGGCCGGGACTTTTCATAGCCCTGACTGTGCTCAGTGTAAACTACATAGGTGACGGACTGCGTGACGCCCTTGACCCAAGGTTACGTGGACGTTAAATAATCCAAAAACATTAAATTTCTTACAGGAAAATTTAAAGATGCCAAAATCTGACTTTAATACAATCCCCCATTTAAACACTCTCCACTGGCGCTGTATTGGTCCACCACGAGGCGGAAGAGTTGTTGCGGTTGCCGGAGATCCACAAAATTCGCAGGTATTTTATTTTGGTGCTGCAGCAGGAGGCATCTGGAAAACAGAAGATGGAGGTTTATTTTGGGAAAATGTCTCTGACGGTTACTTGGAAAGTTCTGCGGTGGGAGCTTTGACTGTAGCCCAGTCTGACCCGAACGTTATTTATGCCGGAATGGGGGAATCAACCATCCGGATTGATGTGTCTTTTGGAGATGGTGTATACAAATCTGTTGATGCAGGTAAAACATGGAAAAATGTAGGACTACGAAAAACACGCCACATAGGTGAAATACTTGTTCATCCACAAAATCCGGATTTGGTGTATGTGGCAGCTTTCGGTGATGCGTTTGGTCCGAATAAAGAACGAGGTGTTTATCGTTCAAAAGATGGTGGAGAAAACTGGGACCAGATTCTTTTTCGCAGCGAAAAAGCTGGTGCAGTTGATTTAAGTTTTGATCCATTAAATCCTAGAATTGTTTACGCCTCTTTCTGGGAAGCCTACAGAAATTTTTGGAGTCTTAACAGTGGTGGTCCCGGCAGCAGCCTTTACCGATCATCTGATGGCGGGGATACATGGACAGATATATCTGATAATCCCGGAATGCCAACAGGTATAAAAGGAAAAATAGGTATAGCAGCTTCTCCTGCTCAAAGCGGACGTGTATGGGCAATTATCGAAGCTGAAGATGCCGGTCTTTACCGTTCTGAAGATGGAGGTGAGAGCTGGATAAGGACTTCTGGGAACCGCGACCTGATACATCGCCCATGGTATTATTGCCATGTTTTTGCAGATCCGAAGCATGCTGATACAGTCTACATTACAAATCTGCAAATGTGGAAATCCACAGATGGTGGGACCAATTTTACCGAAATCACCACACCCCACGGTGACAATCATGACCTGTGGATTGATCCTAGTGATTCCCTAAGAATGGTTCAGGGCAATGATGGTGGAGCATGTGTCTCTTTTAATGGCGGGAAAAGCTGGTCAACCATATATAACCAGCTCACCGCACAGTTTTACCGCATGGACATAGACAATCAATTCCCTTATCGGGTATATGCTACACAGCAGGACAACACTAGCATAAGTGTTCCCAGTGCATCTGAATATGGAGCCATAACTTTTAATGAATGCACTCTCCCGGGAACTGGGGAGAGCGGATTTATTGCGGTAAAGCCTGATGACCCTGATATTGTCTACATAGGAGCTGTCGGGAGTTCTCCCGGTGGTGAAGGCGCGCTGCAACACTATAATCATCGTACCAGGCAACTTAGGCTCGTCAACATATGGCCTGAAGAAGTATATGGCTGGGCTCCAAGGGATATGAAATATCGATTTTCATGGACTTACCCAATTAGCTTTTCACCGCATGATTCGGGAATTGTTTATGCCTGCGGAAATCATGTGTTCCGGACAGAAAATGAAGGAAAAAGCTGGGAAAAAATCAGTCCAGACCTGACTCGTGCAGATGATGAAAAGCTCGGAGTATCCGGAGGTCTGACTGTTGACAGCAGCGGTGCTGAGCATTATGCGACTATTTCAACTTTTGTGGAATCACCTCATCATTCCGGAGTGTTCTGGGCAGGAAGTGATGACGGACTGGTTCATACTTCTGAAGACGGAGGTGAAAACTGGCAGAATATTACCCCAAACGAACTTCCGGAATGGGCCTATATATACTGCATTGAAATTTCTGTTCATAATCCGGAGACCTTATACCTTTCGGCCACTCGATACAAACTCAATGACTACAGTCCATATTTGTATAAATCCACTAACGGAGGTCAGAACTGGAAATGTATCAACGGTGATTATCCTGAAAATGAAATCAGCCGCGTCATAAGGGAGGACCCTTCAACTCCTGGACTACTCTTTGTCGGTTCCGAAACGGGAATTTTTATCAGCAAAAATGATGGTAAAAACTGGCAGAAACTCCATGGTAATTTCCCGGTTGTACCTGTATATGATATGAAAATTAAACAGGATGATCTGGTAGTTGGTACCCATGGAAGGTCTTTCTGGATACTTGATGATATTACTCCGCTCAGGCAGTTTTCGTCAATACCTTCCAAAAAGGGAAAAGACAAGGATGGAACAGTTAAATTATTCCCTCCAAAAGACACATACCGTTACACATTAAACTGGAGTGTAAACTTTTTTCTTGGTGAAGGAAAAAACTACAGCGCGGCGTTTGGCTTCCCTGGTACATTTTATGAGGCAAAAAACCCAGAAGGTGAAAAATATTTCAGGAATTTGGATATTGGGGAAAATCCTCCGCAGGGAGTAATTGTGAATTATTACTTGGAATCAAAAAAGAAAAAACCTTTCGAGTTATTAATCCTCGATGAAGAAGGTAGTGAGATTGAAAGATTTGAAAGCAAGAACTCTGATAATATGCAAAAAGTAAAGTCACCTGACGAAACTTATGATACGGATGATGAAGAGAAAAAACCTGACCTACCCAACAAGCAAGGATTCAATCGATTTGTTTGGAATATGCGTTATCCCGGCCCGGAAATAAAAATTGACAAGTCGCTTGAAAGAAAAAGCTATAAACCTCTTGGGCGTGGTGAAGGTGGTCCCGGAGAAGGCCCGGTCGCACCTCCAGGCAATTATCAGGTTTGCCTAAAATTTGATGGCAAAGAATACAAACACAGCTTTAAAATTCTCAAGGATCCTCGCCTTGAGACCACTTCAGAAGATTTTGCCGCACAATTTGAATTATGGAACAAAATCACAAAAAGGGTATCTGAGACAAATGCTGCTATTAACAGTATCCGCAGAATAATGTTTCAAATTGAGGAACTTTTATCACGTGATACCTTGGCTAAATCCATTAGTCAAAAGTCTGCAAAAGAAGTCCGGAAAAATGCTGAAACGCTGCTTGGTAAATTGAAAATTCTGGAAAACGAACTTACACAGACGAAAAATGAAACTCCTTCCGACCGATTACGACATCCGGCTATGCTTAAAGAGCGTATGGAAGCCCTCGTAAGTAATGTCTCAGTTGCAGATTCGGTCCCTCCTCAGCAGGCTTACGACGTGTTTGAACATCTGAGTAAGCAGATTGATCAGAAGCTTAAACAGATGAATCTGGTCTGTGAAAAGGACTTGAGCAGTCTCAATCAACTCATTGAAAATAATGGAATCCCGAAGTTGCATGGATAAGATGCAGGAATCTCCGGGAATGAACACAAAGTGTAAGATTTTAAATCTTACAGTGGCAGATTTCATTGTGCGGACCGCCTACCAGATGGGCAAAACTCCTCTTCTGCCTCTTTTTGCTGCAGGCTTGGGAGCAAATGCCACTTTTTTAGGTTTCATCGTTTCTGCTTCCACTTTAACAGGAATGCTGCTCAAACCTTTGTTTGGTATGCTTTCAGACAGGTGGGGTCGCTGGATCTGGTTTTTTATTGGAACACTGCTGTTTTCCATAGTCCCATTCTTTTATTTATGGGTAGAAAATGCGCACCAACTGTTAATGCTGCGTCTTCTTCATGGAACTGCAACGGCAATATATGGTCCAGTCACTGTTGCCTGGGTGATAGAGCAGGGGAAGGAAGAAGGTGGTATAGACAGTAATTGTGCTGAGCGATTGGGCTGGTTTGGGATGGCACGGTCTGCAGGCTACATGCTTGGACCTGTACTGGCGGCTGCTTTGCTTACAGTCTTTGAACCCGAAGTCGTTTTCGCTGCCATCGGTTTATTTAGTTCATGTGCTTTCTTGCCTGTCCTATTACTTAAAAACCGTAGAATTCCTGTTAGCCCTTCTAAAAGCTGGAGACTACAATTTAAGGATGCCATGAGATCAGGATTCCAGACAGCCGAACTCTGGCTTGCTGGATTACTGGAATTTGTGGTCTACATAGGCTTGTATTCAGCAAAAGCATTTTTACCTCTATACGCGTTGCAGCAGAACAT
>ENA-UPTF01002260-UPTF01002260.1-marine-metagenome-genome-assembly--contig:-NODE-2260-length-11258-cov-3.287005_pt1 | contig 11258 bp, 12 predicted proteins | sample MGYA00238166_ERZ767019 | MGnify/ENA primary metagenome ERZ767019 (study PRJEB28930, sample SAMN06266391) | marine metagenome | isolation source: Sea water from 250 m depth | place: Atlantic Ocean... | reverse complement strand
ATTATTGAATATCCTAATGATGCTAATTATATGGTTATACTGGGTGGAGGATCGCAAGCAGATGCAGAAGGTTGCTCTGTTACAGGTGGCTATGTTTATCGAGGTAACAATATAAGAAGTATGCAGGGACAATATATTTTTGGGGATTATTGTTCAGGGAATATTTGGACATTTAAAGTTGTTAATGGCAAGGCTACAAATTTTATTAACCGTACAGAAGAAATCAATATAGGAAATGGAGAATTCACAACATACATTTCATCTTTTGGGCAAGATAGTGATGGGGAACTATATATTGTTGACTACAATGGTGGTATTTATAAACTAATTGAATCAGACTGAAAAGATTGATAATGGATAAACTACCAATGAAAATAGATAACGTTTTAGATGATGTTGTTTTAATTGTACTTGACGGTCATGAACCATTAAATGAACTAGGTATCGACCAAAAGAAAATATATGTCAAAGTGGTGGGTTATGATGAATACGGTTTATGGGTCAATCAACCTGCCTTTAAAATTCCAATCATTAAAGATGGAAAATTAGAAGGAGAAAAAGATGTTTCTGCATCAATATTGATTCCATGGGGATTCATCGCATCTATTGTGCATTTCCCGGGCACTGAAGGTTTTGACTTTCCTAATCCATTTGATTCTCAAATTGGGTTTAAATAATCGTAATTTGAGTTATATTATTATTTAAGTTTATATTATACAGGGTTATCTTATATTTTTTAATTAGGAATTAGATATGTGCAGACTACTTGGTTATTTAGGGGATGATCTTCAAGTATCAGCTTTGATTACCGATTCGGACTCCAGTTTAACTCGCCAAGCAACAGATTCTTCCGTCCAAAACTTTATGAATGTTGCTGGTACAGGTTTCAAGGCATGGGAAAATGGTTCTATTTATGAAGATGAGCCCTACACCTACAAATCTATTGAGCTACCAATGTATGATAGAACACTGATGGGATTAACAAAAAAACTTAAGGCGAATTGTGTTCTTGGTCATATTAGAGCAACAGTATATGGTAATCTAAGTTTGGTCAATACTACAAATGTCCATCCTTTTCAATTCACTGGCACAAAGATTGCTCTTGCTCATAATGGAGGTCTAACTGATTTTCCTAAAATGAAATTTGCACTAGCTGCAAAATGTAAACCAGAAATAGCAAATAAAGTTGAGGGGACTACAGATAGTGAGTGGATATATGCTCTTTTTTTATCAATGCTAGATGACCCATTTGCTAATCATACTTCTGAAGAGATTGCAAATGCTGCTTCTAAAACTATTCAGGAAATAAAAACATTAAGAGACCAATTTCATATAGATACTCACTCTGTAATTAACTTAATTATTTCAAATGGTAAAAGTATGATAGCCACTTGTTTTACCTATGATTTTGGTTGCTATGAAGGTATCGTAAGCCCTGCTGTACTTTCACCACAAATGCATAGCCTCTGGTATACCGCAGGAGATAAATTTGGGGAACACGATGGTAGTTGGGCAATGTCTGATGGAAATAATGATGGGACTTCTACATCAATTATAATTGCATCGGAACCGTTAACTCGAAATGATTCAAGTTGGTTCGAAATACAAAAATATTCTATGGCTGTTATAGATAGAATTGATGGGAAAATTAAAGTTGATATAAGGGATTTAGGTATTTAAATATGAATAATAAGGGTGAAAAAACGGATATTTTATCAGGGCTAAAAAAATCTTCTTTATTTCAGCATTTATCTGAGCCTGAGTTATCAACAGTATCTCTTATTTCATCATTAAATAAATTTGAAAAGGGTGCTGCACTTTTCTCTCAAGGTGATCGAGGTGGTGATGTTTTTATCATTGTAAGTGGTTCAGTTGATGTTTTTATTCACCAAGGCATCGAAAACAAAAAGAAAATAGCCACATATAAAAAAGGTGATTTTTTCGGTGAGTTAGCTTTCTTTTTAAAAGATATAAGAATTGGTACTGCTTTAGCTTGTGAAAAAACAACTGTTGTTGTTATGAATAAAAAAATATATGATTTAGCATCAATCTTTCGCACCCCAGGGTTTGTTGATTTTTTAAAAAAAATTGCGAATAGGGCTGGTGCAACTTTAAAAGAAATAAGTCAATCTATGACTTCAAATAAAAATGTTAGATTACAATTTTTAAATCACCTCCCAAGTAATTCTGTTGAAGAACAAGGAATTGAAAGACGGAGGAAGGATGGCAGTAATTTTAAAGTTGATAATTTAAAAAATCTTCATATCTTTAAACGATTTGATCAAGAATCCTTGGTTAAACTTTGTAAAAAATCCTTCAAGGTTAATATAAAAAAGGGGGAGGTAATTTTTCCCGAAAACTCAATTGGTAAATCATTTTATATAATTGTAAGTGGGGCTGTTCTTATCATTAAATCCTTTGAAATTGATGGAAAAGAAAAACATGGTAAAATTGCTCTTATCCCCCCTGGCCGACCGTTGGGACATTTATCTTTTTTTGATAATTCAGAACGTTCGGCAACCGCCATTGCATGTGAAAGAACAACATTAATGGAAATAGAGCTTTCAACTTATAACGAGCTGGTTTGTACAGTATCTGATGAAACAGATGTTGCATTTGAATTATTAGAAGGTTTTATTGATGATTTAGCAGTTGCAATGGTTAATACAAATCGTGCACTAGTTTATGCCAGTTCTCAAGCAGGATTAAATTAGCAAATGAATAATATTGCACGTGAACCCAAAGTACCAGATTCAATTGAATTGGGAAATAGATCGTTATTTGATCAGATAACTGCTACCTCATATTTAAACTATGCAGCTTTTACTCCACCATCTAATCTAATAAAAACCACTTTGGACCATTGGTTTCAAACTTATTCTAGTCTTGGAGCCGGAGCCTATATTTTATGGGCTAATCAAAGAAATCGTTTGAGAGAAAAATTAGGATTATTATTAGGTTGCGATAAGGATGATATTGGATTGGGCACTAGCACTAGCAGCCTAATTAGCGATATTTCATTAATGATTGATTGGAAGAAAAATGATCGTGTATTGGTTTTTAATGGTGATTTTCCATCGGTAATTACTCCTATAAAAAGTACTGCCTCAATATTTGACTTGGAAATAGTAATGCATGAACTAAAAGATTTTTATGACTCTCCAGATATAGGCTTAGAAAGAATAGAAAAAGAATTAAAAAAAGGATTGCGATTAATTGCGGTTAGCTCTACCCAATTTCAAACTGGATTGCTATTACCAATTAAAGAGATTTCATTGCTATGTAAAAAATATGGCGCCGAAATAATGGTTGATGCCGCACAATCTGCTGGAGCCATTGATTTTAATGTTCAAGAAGAACAAATTGATTATTTAATGGCGCCAACTCATAAGTGGCTCATGGGATCAGAGGGATCTGCAATCCTTTATGTTCACCCTGAATCAATGTCAAAGTTAAAATTTGAAAGACGTAATGGTTGGATGAGTTTTATTGATGGAGAACAATTTCTTTTTGGTAAGCCAAACCTTTTGCGCTACGATTTGAAGGCCAGAAAAAAACCATCCATCGTTGAAATGGGAATGTCAAATAGCATGGGGTTTGCTTCTCTTGAAGCAGGAATAACTTGTCACCTACACCTTGGAATGGATCGTATTGCTCATCATATTCAAATCCTACATAATCGATTAGAAGAAGGATTAACAGACTTAGGCTTTAAGAGTATGAGAACACGATACAAAGAGGGAAGATCTTCTGTTTTAGGTATGCTGCCTCCTAATGGATATGATACCCCAACTATTTTTCAGGAAATGATATCAAATAAAATAGCGATTTCACAACCTGATGGTTATTTGAGATTTGCCCCCAGCTGGCCAACAAATAAATCTGAAATAGACCATATAATTGATGTTACAAAAGCTTTTCTTAGTAAAAGCTAATGATTGACCAAAAGGACGTACAATTTTTTGATGATAATGGATATTTATTTTTAGATGAATTCATAGAAAAGCATATCATTGAAGATATAAAAAAAGAAATTTCTAAAACTATTAATCAAATAAAAAGAGATTCTGATGGCTTTGAAGTATTATATGAAGATGATGGGTCAATAAGGTTGATTAGAAACCCTCATAATAATGTAAAATTTTTTAAGAATTTTGTAGCTTCATCATTCTTAATAGATATAGCTAAATCTTTGTTAAAATCAGATGTTTATGTTTTGAATAGTAAGTTAAATGTAAAATCAGCATTTACTGGTGGTCATTTTGATTGGCATCAAGATTACAGTTATTGGTTTGAGCAATATTCAAAACCTGAAATGATTTCGATATCAATTTTCATAGACGATATTTCACCTCATAATTCACCAATAATGGTAATCCCAAAAAGCCATAAGAGGGGCTTAATTAAAGTGCCTCATCGGAACACAATGACTGTTGAAGAAAAAAAATCTTATCCTAAGTTAAGAAGAGATAATTTACCGTATTCTTTGCCTAATGAAATAATTGAAGAGGAGGCTAAAAAAAATAGTATTTTTGATGCCACTGGATCAACCGGTTCTATAATTATTTTTCACTGCAATACTTTCCATGCTTCTAGCATTAACTTATCCCCATTCGATAGATCAACTCTTCTCATAAGATATAATTCTATAGATAATATTTAGTTTGATATAATTAATCATGGAAAAAGGAATATAATAATATTTTTTATCAGAACTTTGACACATCTCACGAAGAAAAACTTACAAATAATCAAATAGAAAATTATTCTTCAAAATATCTATCTAATTTAATTGACCCAAAAAAAAGAGATCTATTTAAACTTAGTGAAATAAAAAAAAATGGTGATTCAACTACCTGTAAAGTAGAAATTACTCAACAGAGTATTCATCCATTTTCTGAAGGCGGGTTTCATCTTTCAGGCGTTCCAGTATGTGAGTTTATTGATTTATTAGTTAGAAAAGTTTTTAAAAATAAATTGATATTAGATATAGAATATTTTGAAATGTTTTGTAACAAACCTATTAGAAAAAAAATTCTTAAACCATTTATATTTATTGATAGAAAAAATTATAAGAAAGAAAGTAAAAACCTAATAAATGTTTCATATGATATCGAAAATTCTTCCTTTACTGGTGTTATAAGATATAATAGTAAAACACCTAGTCAAGTAATTAGTAATAATATTGATGTTTCTATCGATTTATCAAAGTACAATACGTTTGAAATTTTGGATTTTGATGTTAAAGGTTTGGAATCAAATGTTAATATTAATTTTAACAGTAATACGATTTCATCGGACGGATATGTTTTAGGGCCGGGGCTGGCCCTAACTATTTGTTCTCAGTTAGTTATAATACATATTTATTCAATATCTGATGTAAAGAAGAAAAATAAGGGGGTGGTTGTAAGTAATTTCAAATATAACTGCATTAATAATATTAAAAGTAATAATACAATTAATTTTAGAAGTATTGTCAAAAAGATTAAAACCTCCAATAAATCGCATAAGTATATAGAAGTAAATGTTGAATGTTTATTTAATGATGGTGATACTATAGTTGAATTAACATATTTTTTTGAGCCATTTTCTTAATTTCAAATAGATTAAGAATACTATTTTATTTATTATTTTGAGTTATTAACATTTATTAAAAGAGGAAAAAGATCTCTATCAAATTATTTATGTCTCCCATGACACGGCTTCGGGCAACTATGCCTGGGCATACTCCTAACTCTTTGATGGCAAAATATTATTCTCAAAGATCTGGTGCTGAGGGAGCCTCAGTGATAATAACTGAGGCAACCAATATTTCTGACACAGCAGGAGGTTATTATGCTGAACCAGGTATTTATACTCAAAAACAAGAAGACGGATGGAAAAAAATTATTAATGCTGTTCATTCAAAAGGATCTGAAATTTGGTGTCAACTTTGGCACGTAGGGCGAGTTAGTCATACTTCTTTACAACCAAATGGCAATGCTCCAATTTCATCTACGTATAAACCCTGTTCAAATACTGTCCCAATCAACGCTTCAATGGAGCGTGTACCATGTTCAGAACCACGTGCAATTGAACTAAGTGAAATTCCTGAATTAATTAATTCATTTCGTCAAGCAGCAGTAAGAGCAAAAAGTGCAGGTTTCGATGGAATTGAAATTCATGGAGCAAATGGATATTTGCTTGAACAATTTTTGCGTTCAGGAATAAATGATCGCACTGACTCATATGGTGGGTCATTAGAAAATCGCATGAGATTTTGCTTAGAAGTTGTGGAAGCTGTATGTGAAGTTTGGCAACCGCATCAGGTTGGTTATCGTGTTTCTCCCATTTCAGGTGATATAAATAATGATCGAGGTGAGCCAAATATGTTAGAAACATATGGTGTACTTGCTGATCATCTTGCAGAGATGAATATTGCGTTTTTAGATGTACTTGAAAGTTTTACAGTCAATAAAAGAGAAGTGGGTCTCGATGAAATTTGTTTTAGACTAAGAAAACCATTTAATGGGGAAAAAGATACTCGGAAATATATTGCTGGTGGAGGGTATACTTGGTCGCAGGGTAAAAAAGCTATGGAGTCAGGTCGTTGTGATGCGTTGATATTTGGTAAACTTTTTTTAGCTAATCCAGATCTTGCTTTTCGTTTTAAAAACAACTTGCCTCTAAATGAACCAGATAAAAATACTTTTTACGGTGGTAATAAAAAAGGATATACAGATTATAAAAGATGGGATCAAACTTAAAATGGCATGTCTTTATAATGAAAAAAAAGAGCAATATTTCTGATTACTGTTGTTCCAACATCTTAACTCCTAATTTTTGATATTGAGTAATGTCAATAAGTATATGTTGGTTCGCAACATGAAAATCACGAAAAATTCTACCTAAAGTGCTATCAACATGGATTGCATGAGTTCCAGCTCTATCATAAGCAAATCTTATTATTTTTGCACATTCTTCTGTTGAAAAGACTGAGGCCAGCCTTACCGAATCTATATATTTTGATAAATTTGCTTTTTCTGAAATAGCTATCTCCACATTATCAATAGTAGATATAAGATATGCATCAATTGCTTTTAGCCTAGAAGTTTCTCTTGCAAATTCAATCTGAAAATCTTGTCGATTAATATTAGCTCCAGATGTCTTATTAACTGAAACAAGTCGTTTGATTTCTTTTAGTGCACGTTTCGCAAGTCCAACCGCAACCCCAACATGACCTATAAGCATAATACTAACTAGTCCAGATGAAAAATAGGATTTTTCTCTTAATGGAATAAAAGAATCATGAGGAAAAATAAAATTTTTTGATAGTTTGTATTCATCAAGTGAAAAGTCTACACTTCCTGTTCCTGCTAAGCCTATTGTATTCCAACCTCCAGTTAATTTGACTTTATCTGATGGAATTAATGCAAGATAATGTTCTTTATTTTCAGGATGAATAAAACCACAAATTATCCAATTAGCATGTGTGCTTCCTGATGCAAATTTAAATTTACCAGAAATAAGTATATCACCGTTTTTCATCTTAACAGTTGCTTTAGGAGCCGTTTGTCCAGCTATAATAATATTTTTTTGTTTTTTATCTTTTTTAAAAATATAATCTATTGCTTCATCAGGAAGAAATGACCCTGCAGCTCCGTTAAGTGTGGCACCACACATAAAACACCAGCCCGTTGAAGCATCCATTGAGGAAATTTGTTCAACTATTTTTAAAAACTCCTTCAACTTTATTTGATTAAAACCTAAAGATGAGGGAAGTAAAACATTAAATAATCCTAAATCATTAAACTCTGATATTACTTCTTGGGCAATAAATTTTTGCTCTTCATTTTCTTGTGATTTTTTTTCTACCTTATCTAGTAAAGCAGAGATAGATTTTTGATATTCCATTTATATAAAATCCTAAAAAATTGGACTATCTGTAAGGTCAAAATAGTCTATAATTTTCTTCATCTTAAACATTCTAGAAATGAAAAAGATTATCAAATAATATTTTAAATATTAAACTATTATTAATAAAAGAAAAACAGTTTCTTTAATTTCATACTTATTATATAAAATTTGATTCAATTTTATATTTTAGAAAATTATTCAATTGATTGTAATAGAATGAAGTAAGTATTTTTAATTAGAATAACATGTCATGCATGTACATTAAACTTTTTTTTAATAAATCAATTAATATGGAGATTTAAAATGAGCTGTATAGTAATTGCTGATTTTTATATTACAAAAGGTAAAGGTCAAGAATTTACCGATTGGGCGAACAATGATTGCTTTCCAGATACTAGAACTTATGATGGTAATGTATCCATTGAGGCTTACACAAATTTAGATGATAAGGATCAAATTACATTTTATGAAGAGTGGGAAAGTAGAAAACATCACGAGATATATTTAGAATTTAGAGGCACTGATGGTACAATGGAATATATAGAAGCAATATCTGCTTCACCGCCTAGTATAAAATATTTTGAAAAATAATATCTTAGAAAATTGAAATAATTATAGCCTTAACTTTTCTATTGATTTAAGGACTAGGCTTAAAATCCTTTTTTTTGATAGTATTATTAAACCCGTATCTATCTTTTCCTGTTAGTAAGATTGCATAATGATTCTTAAATATTTGTTCATGATATATTTTAACAATAGGAATTGTTAATCGTATTGAGATTCCCATTCTAGGCTTATCTGAGACATTAGGTGCAGATCGATGCAAAGTTAAGTTATTAAAAATGAAAAATTCTCCTGGTCTGAGTTCCATATTGACAGCTGGTTTTTCTTTGTAAAGTTCTTCTGGATTTGCCATTTTTTCAAATTCTGATATTGTATCTTTTTTATGTGGGACTTTAATATGCGGAATAATTCTTTTATGGGATCCTGGAATGACTTGTACGCAAGAATTACGCTCGCTAGCTTCATCTATTGCCAACCACGCTGAAATATTTATAACAGGCTCTAGTGGCCAATAATCTCTATCTTGGTGCCATGGAACCTCGGCTGCTCCAGCTGGTTTTAAAAATAAATGTGATCTCCAAAGTATTATATCCTTACCAAATATTGAATTTATCTTTTCTATGATAGATGGATGTGAACAGATTTTAAAAACTATTTGATCATCTAAATGGCGACAATGTTTCATTGAAGGATAATTTTCTGGAGTATGAGGTAAAACATTAGTGGCTATATGTTCTCGCATTTCAGCCATCTTATCTGGTTGAAAAGCTATGAATGGGCCTAAGAAGCCGTTTTCACGATATTGTTTAATTTGTAAAGGTGATAACCCCATATTGATTTACCATAAATATGATAAATAAAAAAATAATGAATTAAGTAATTTCAATTCAATAATATAACTATAATAGTACTATGTATTGTGTGAATTCTATATTGGTTTATTATTAGGAGTGTTTTTTGAATTCTATTGAAAATAATAATGGATTTAAATGGGAAATTGGGCATGGACAAGTATTGGCCACTGCTGTTCATCATGGACATTTAGTACGTCCAGAGGTATTAAAATATTTGGCCGTAAGTGAAGAAGATCGATTACGAGATGAAGATCCTTTTACAGGCCTTTGGACAAATATTGGTGATCATCAATTGATTATTAAGCAATCACGATTTGAATGTGATTTGAATCGGCTTCGTAATAATGCAATATATTCGGGACCTGAAGCAGCATGGGGATTAAATATTTATAAGAAAAAGTTGCCGGATGAAATAAGAAAACGTTCTCTAAAATTTTATGATGATTTTTACCAATCAGTTGAATCATTTATTAATTTACAATTGGAGGAATTTTCTCATTTACTTGTGATTGATTTACATTCTTATAATCATCGGCGTAATGGACCAAAAAGTAAGCCTGCGGATATAAAAAATAATCCTGAAATTAATCTAGGAACATTTTATATAAAACCTTTTGAGATGTGGTCCGAATTAATCCAAGTATTTGAGACAACACTACAATCTTATGATTTAGTAATTAAGCATAATGTTCCATTTAAAGGTGGCGATTTCTCGCAATGGATCAACCGTAAGTGGGCAGGTGTTGTATGCGCACTTACAGTAGAAGTTAAAAAAATTTATATGGATGAATGGACTGGGGAAAAAAATGATTATATATTTAATCATATAGGAGATGCATTGCAAAAAGCAACTAAAGTTGCTAAGAAAAAACTAAGAGAAATATGAAATATTTTTTTCTTTATCTCTTTATTACTTATGGAATAGCATACGGAAAAACAGATTCAACGATGTGGGAACACTTTTTTCGATTAGGAATCGTTAACGTGGATTCAACAAATGGTGGATTTGGATATTACCGCATAAATAGAACTACTTTAAATACATTCCGTGATTTAAGACTTTTTACCTATGGATTAAATAATAATTCATTTATTTATTTAAGATATAAATCGAGCAACAAGTATTTAAGTCAACCTAAGTTTTATCGCTATACAATAACATCGTTTAGAAAGAACTCAAGAGCAAATGTCAATTTACAGTATCAATTTGATCAAGGTTTTGGATATTTTGTTAAAGATTACAATAATGGCTTAATTAATATGGAATTGGGGCACGCTTTTGATACTTCAGATTACTTAAATGCAACCCGAAAAACATCTTATGTTAAAACTGGTTTGTTTTGGGATCACGATATAAAATATTTTTCTTCAAAATTAGAGTTTGAACATTTTGCGCAAATCAGTGAAGTAATAGAAAATCGTTTATCTCGAAACATATATCTTTTTCAATTATTCTTTCCTTTAAATAACGGGATTTTTATAAATATTAATTATGAAAAAGAAGATTATATTGGGGAAAATCAAACTGATGCAGCTTCAATTACTCTAGCAGTAGAATGGAAGGGTATTTTAAAATAACTCTATACTATCAGTTAATTCCTTTTAAATCTTCTTTGTAACTATATTCAAAAGATTTTTTATCTCTTCAATACTATTAAACATATTAGGTGAAATTCTAAGGGCATTTAAAGGTTTTTTAAATGCTCTTATGAAGATATTATAATTCTTATCCAAAACCTTAGATATATTTATTGCATCTTTATTTAAAACTTCAATTGACATAATTGCTGATGATATTTCCCAACTGTTTGGAGAATGCCAAAGAAGATTTTTATTTTTACTAACAATTTTTTTTGTTTTAGTCCATAAAGTTTGATAGTATTTATTCTTTTTACCCTCACCCAAAGTATTTTGATATCTTATTGCATCACCAAGAGCCACTAC
>ENA-UPTF01002259-UPTF01002259.1-marine-metagenome-genome-assembly--contig:-NODE-2259-length-11267-cov-4.450492_pt1 | contig 11267 bp, 8 predicted proteins | sample MGYA00238166_ERZ767019 | MGnify/ENA primary metagenome ERZ767019 (study PRJEB28930, sample SAMN06266391) | marine metagenome | isolation source: Sea water from 250 m depth | place: Atlantic Ocean | study... | reverse complement strand
TGCTGGCCTGGTTCGCAGGGAAGAGCCGGAGAAAGTCCAAGGCTATGACCACGATCTAGGGGTGGTTGTAATCTGAGAAACTTAGGGGAATGGCCGCGCTGAGGCTCTTGAAAAGCGTACATAAGCCATACCTCAGGTCGGAAATCGCAATACACGAATGTGATTCAGCGGACTCACTCCCAAATGAAACAATGGCCTTTTCGATTAAGAGTCACTGACCACCAGTAGCCACTACGGGGGAGGTAAAAAACTTTACTTGACCAAGAAGTGTCGATCCATAGCAATGAGGTTATAGGTCCGTTGGTTCTGAGGACTAGGTTTAGGCATGGCAACAAAAAGCCCGTTCTCCGTAGGAAGAGCGGGCTTTTTTATTTACCTGACTTGGGAGTTAGGGGTTTATGTTGTCTTTACTGCCTGTTGAAGCTTTTTCCGAATCTTCCTTTGCGTCTTCGCCCATGAGGGCGGTTTTGAAGGTTCGTATGCCCTTGCCCATGGATGTACCGATCTCGGGCAGCCGGCGTGCGCCGAATATCAATAAAATCACGACAACAATTATTGCTATCTCAGGGATGCCCAGAGGCCCAACTCTCATGTCTTATCCTCTCACCGAAAGCGGCGGTGCGGCCCTAGTAGGCCGGTGCGTCTAAGCCACTAAATGGTAGCAGATACTGAGTGCCTCGACAATGAATGCAGACTTTCTTGTGATGTTTGAATTTTTATTGAAATATCATCTTTGATCCGAAGAACTCGTAAGATGTAGCAGTGATAGGCGCAGGCTATAAGAGTGATATATGTTGTATAGACCATGTGGCGACGCTATAATCTTGACCTATATTAAATCCCAGCCTGAACGGCACGCGCTCAGCAGCCAGCTTGAATGACATAACCTGCAGGTGGTGATGGACTCTAATTACGACGTGGTGTTGATTGGCTCAGGACCGGGCGGTTATGTTGCCGCTATCCGGGCTGCGCAATTAGGACTAAAAACAGCCGTCATCGAGAAAGAAGCGTTGGGTGGGGTGTGCTTGAATTGGGGTTGTATACCCAGTAAAGCTTTGCTGAAAAACGCTGAAGTCGTTTCTTATTTCAACCGCGCTGAGGAGTTCGGTCTGAAGATGGATAACTTCAGCGCAGATTTTTCCGTTGCTATGGATCGAAGCCGGAAAGTAGTTGACCGGAACACCAAAGGTATTGCTTTTTTGTTGGACAAAAACAAGGTCGACCATATCCAAGGCTCCGGCAAAGTTGTCGGTGTTGGCAAGGTTGAAGTTTCTCCTGATGGGAACGTCATAGAGTCTAAAAATATTGTAATTTCGACAGGTGCCAGACCACGTAGCATAGCGCCGTTGCCCATAGATGGAGAGAAGATAATCACTAGCCGTGAGTCGATCACGTTGAGTGACTTGCCGAAGTCGATCATCATTGTCGGTGGCGGTGCGATTGGAGTGGAATTCGCCTACATATACAGGATGTATGGTGTAGACGTCACGATAGTAGAGATGCTGCCTCGGTTGGTTCCAAATGAAGATGAAGACATCAGTGCCCAATTGGAACGCTCTTTTAAGCGAGAGAATATCAATGTCATGACAGGTGCTGGAGTCATCGGGTCCGATACTTCGGGTTCTGGCGTGAAGGTAACCGTGGACAAAGACGGAACACAAGAAGTCTTGGAATGTGACAAAGTTTTGGTTGCGATCGGCGTCCAACCTAATGTGGAAGATCTGGGCCTGGAAACTATCGGCATTGCCTCTGACCGGTCCGGTATCATCGTGGATGACCGTATGGCAACCAATGTGCCCGGCATTTATGCCATCGGTGATGTCAACGGTAAAATGCCATTAGCACACGTGGCATCAGCTCAGGCTTTGGTGGCAGTGGAGGACATAGCAGGGTTGGAGACCCAGGCTTTGGACTATGCATACATGCCACGGGCCACGTACTGCCATCCCCAAATAGCGAGCTTTGGGCTGACTGAAACCCAAGCACGAGAACAAGGTAAAGACATCAACGTCGGGACCTTTAACGTGCAGGCGAATGGGAAGGCAGCGGCGTTGGGGGAAAATTCTGGACTAGTCAAATTGGTTGTGGACGCCAAATATGGCGAAATACTAGGTGGCCACATGATTGGTCCTGAAGTGACAGAACTGCTTGGCGAATTGTCTATGACGCGGATATTAGAAGGAACAGTACTTGAGTTGGGTTGGGCGGTACATTCGCACCCATCATTGTCGGAGATGCTTAAAGAGGCGGCATTGGGCGCCCAAGGTAGGACAATCCACATGTAGGGAGTGTCTTAATCTCTCTATTAACGTTACATAACGTATACAATTAACAAGCGGGTCGAATAGCCCGCTTTGCGCATGACCTAGACCTGATGGAACAACATAGGTAAGGAGCGTATCAAATGGGGTTGGGAACTTATGATTTCGCGTTAGCGATCGGCGGCGAAGCTGGACAAGGTATCGCTACGCCGGGAGACATCCTGGCGAGGATTATCGTTCGTCGCGGACTGAACCTCAGCACTTATAACGCTTATCAGTCAATCGTTAGAGGTGGGCATATCTTCTTGACCATGCGCATCAGTGATGCTGAGGTTGAAAACCACGGCGATAAACTAGACCTGCTCCTTTGTCTTAACCAGGATACTATGGACCGGCACCAGCGGCTGATGGGGCCGGGAAGTCGCATTGTTTATAACAGCGATTCCGTTACTCCCGGTTCTCATGATAACGGAGCCGATCTATGTGGATTGCCTGTAGGTGAATTGACCGAAAGCAGAAACCGGCTGGTTCAGAACACCGTCGGGATGGGAGCTATCGCGTCTCTCATGGGAATTGACTTCTCTGTTTTGGAAGAAAGCTTGACTCTCCGGTTCCAACGCCGTGGTCAGGAGATGGTGGATGAGAATGTTAGGGTGGCCAGGGCTGGGTACGACTATTCCGAGGAACATTTCAAGCCATTTGACCAGTCTCCACCAGACGGAGGCAAGCCATTGGCTGTATGGTCAGGAAATGACGCCCTAGCTATGGGGGCGGCTGCTGCTGGATGCAAATTCTACGCCGCCTATCCTATGAGCCCGGCATCCGGAGTTCTCCATTGGATGGCCGCCAATGCCCGCAACTTGGGGATCATGGTCAGACAGGTTGAGGACGAGATCGGTGTGGCGAACATGGTGGTTGGTGCGGCACAAGCTGGTACCCGCTCGATGTGCGCAACCTCAGGCGGTGGGTTTGCCTTGATGACGGAGGCAGTGGGCGCCGCGGCGATGATGGAAATTCCGGTGGTGTTCATTAACGTGATGCGGGCGGGCCCGTCCACAGGAGTCCCCACCAAGACAGAGCAGGGCGACCTTTGGCAGGTCCTGGGCGCGAGTCAAGGAGACTTCGAGCGGATCATTGTCGCTCCGTCGGACTCTCTTGATGCTTTTAATACCATGCCCGAGGTATTTAACCTTACGGATAAATACCAGTGTCCGGCGATAGTTATATCAGACTTGTACATTTCTGAGGGACGCTTCAGTGTCGACCCCGATCTAATAAATATGCACCCGGGTATCGATCGAGGAGCGTTGATCACCGAACCTTCTGATACTGACGGCTATCTTAGATATAAGGACACTGAGAGTGGGATATCTCCTAGGGCGCTATCTGGTTTAGAAGGATACGTTCACTTAGTTGCAACCGATGAACACGATGAAGATTCTACCCTGATCAGTGACGAGTTTACCAACCCTCATAAGCGCCGGCAGATGGTCGAAAAAAGAGCAAGAAAGTTCGACAATATATTGGGTGACATACAGGGTCCCGTTTTGGAAGGGTCCCCAGATGCAGACGTCACTCTAATCGGTTGGGGCTCAACCAAAGGAATAATAGATGAGGCGGCCGGGTCGTTGAATGCTTCAGGGGTCTCAACTAGCTGCTTGCACATCAAGTGGATGGTTCCGTTCCATGGCGATGAAATTATGACTATCTTGTCCAAGGCTAAGCGGACTATCATAGTTGAGAATAACTTCTCAGGTCAGTTTGCCCGGTATTTACGCAGCGAGACTGGCTTTGCTGCTGACGGACATATACGCAAATACGACGGAGAACCGTTTATGCCTCACCATATAGTTGACGGTGTGAACGCGCAAATCGCCGGCAACACTGACAAGTACGTACCGTATCAGGAGATAACAGTTTAATCGGGAAAGCATCGTTATTCGATGGCATAGAGACGGCGTGTAAATCGAGGTGAGATCATGGCAACTACAGAAATAAACCTAAGGCCTGCGGACTTCAAAGGCAAGTCAAACCCTGATTGGTGCCCCGGATGTGGCGACTTTGGCGTTTTGAATGCAATCCAGCGTGCCGTTGCGGAATTGGGATTTCGGCCTCACGAGATTATGACGGTAAGCGGCATCGGGTGCTCTTCCAATTTGCCGGGGTACATCAACACCTACGGTATGCACACCCTCCACGGTCGATCTCTGGCTATGGCCACCGGCGTCAAGATGGCCAATCATGAGATGAACGTAATAGTTACGGGTGGTGATGGTGACGGCTATGGCATAGGCGGTAACCACTTTACCCACACTGCTAGGCGGAATACGGACTTGACGTACATCGTCATGAACAACCAGATTTACGGCCTGACAACTGGACAGATATCACCCACAAGTAGCCTGGGTATGACGACTAAAAGTACTCCTTTTGGTAACGTAGAACAGCCAGTGAACCCGCTTACTTCGGCGATCATGAATGGAGCAACCTATGTCGCCCGCGCTTACAGCGGAGATGTAAGACATCTTTCCGAATTGATCCAGAAAGGCATTCAGCACAAGGGCTTTTCGATTATCGACTGTTTTAGCCCTTGCGTTACTTTTAATCTCACCAATACCCATGACTTCTTTAAGGAACGGGTCAAGAAGCTGGAAGATGAGGAGCATGATACGAGCAGCTGGGAGCTTGCTTGTGAAAAAGCTATGGTTTTCGGTGACACTATTTATACCGGAGTCTTCTTCGAGAGCGACCGCGCAGCTTTAGAAGATGTCGAACCTGTTTTGAAAGAGGGTGGGCCGTTATCAAGGCGTGAATTGGGATTGGACAAGGATGAAGCTCAGAAGATCATCAGCCGGATGATGTAGTTTAGTAGATTCAGGTTTTAGTATGAATGAAAAATGGGGGCGGACACTGTCTGCCCCCATTTTTAGTTGCCCGTCTTCCTGTCGTGCATTAATATCTATCCAGCGCGGGCCAAGGCGATTAGACCCAGGCTCGTTTAGGAGGCAGGTTTGGCCACGTCAATGGTAATGCCCCAGATGGGCTACGACATGCACGAAGGCAAAGTGGTTCGCTGGCTCAAGCAAGAAGGCGAAGAAGTGATCCGGGGCGAAATAATCGCCGAGATCGAAACCGACAAAGCAACGGTTGAGTACGAAGCCTACACTGGCGGAGTGATGGGTAAGATCGTGGCAGAGGAAGGGGAGACTATCCCCGTCGGAGGCTTGATTGCCGTAATCACAGCACCTGGGGAAGCTATCCCTGAAGAACTACTGACCGACGCTGCTATATCTGATCTAAACGAACCATCTTCGGCTCCGGTGGTGACCCAGCCGGAAGCTGTGCTCCCGGAGTCAGACGTTGGAGAAGTTCGGGCATCGCCTCTAGCCCGTAGGTTGGCACAAGAAAGAGGGGTCGACCTGTCTAGTGTCATTGGTACCGGTCCTGGCGGGCGTATCACTGAGGCTGATATCCCGGAGCAAGGCGATTTGGCAGTAGCTCCAAAATCTGCCGCCGTTGGATCCAATGGTTATATAAAAGCGTCTCCATTGGCCAAGCGTTTGGCCCGTGAAAGAGGTGTCGACCTCGCCGACCTAACGGGTACTGGGCCAGAAGGGCGGATCGTTGAAGCTGATGTACCGGAGCATGCTCAGACACCAAGGGCAGTAGATGGAGAGCATTCGATAAGTGCTACAGGGAATACAGCCGAACAGTTCGGGTTGTCTTCCGAGAAGGTGGAACTATCGAGAATGCGCCAGGCCATCGCCAGAGTCACCGTTGACAGTAAGCGCGAAGCCCCTCACTTTTATGTCGCTGTAGATATTGATATGACCAAGGCAATGTCCTTCCGTCGGGACCTGAATGACGAACTGGATGCCGAGAAACGGGTCAGTGTCAACGATCTGATCATCAAAGCGTCTGCAATCGCTATCAGTCGTCATCCCAAGTTCAATTCTTTCTTTCGTGATGACCACCTTCAGATGAACTCCGCCATAAATATTGGCGTCGCTATCGCCCTCGAATCCGGACTGATTGTTCCGGGTATTAACGCTTGTGAAGCCAAAAGTTTAGTGGAGATAGCTGTTGCTAGCCGAGACCTGGCCGCACGGGCCAACAGCGGTACACTGCGTAATGATGAATATAGCGGGACAACATTCAGTGTGAGCAACCTCGGGATGTTCGACATAGACAGTTTTACCGCTATCATATTTCCTCCTCATGCGGCGATATTGGCGGTAGGCACCGTTAAGGAGCAGCCGGTGGTCCGAGACGGCGAACTAGCCATCTCTCAGATTATGAAGGCCAATCTTTCAACAGATCACCGGGTGGCCGACGGAGCAGAGGCAGCCCAGTTCCTGGTAGAGATTAAAAGGTTGCTGGAAAACCCGATCAGCTTAGTAATATAACTCGTTCGGTTATCAGCTTTTTGAACCCGAAGATTACTCGATTCGAGGCTTCTCGCTGATTGCCCAAAACAAGGAGATTAAAGTGCCAAAACTAACCGGTGGACAGGCCATTATTGAATCGCTCAAAGCTCAAGGAGTGGATACTGTTTTCGGAATTATATCTGTCCATAACCTTGATCTATTCGATTCTTTGTTTGAAAGTCATGACAGCCTTAATTTTGTAGGAGGACGTCTTGAATTAGGATGTGGGTTCATGGCTGATGGATACGCTAGATCCACGGGGAAGCCTGGCGTTCTTATAACTAGCACAGGGCCCGGCGCGGCGGACTCGATGGGGGCGATAGGAGAGGCTTACTTCTCGGGGTCGCCGATCTTAGAAATCACTACCAACGTCGAGCGAGAATTTGTCGGTAGCGGTAAGCTAGCGACTCACGAGACTAAAAACCAATTGGGTATGTTCGAGGCCGTTACGGACTGGAACGCATCTATTCCTCAAGTCGAATCTATTCCTGACAATATCACTGAGGCTTTTGAACGGTTCCAGACCCGACGCCCCAGGCCCGTTGAATTGGAGATACCCACTGATCTGCTTGGCACAGAAGCGGACGTGGAGATGCTGACTGCACGCCAACCAGATATACCTAAAGGCGATGCCAACCAGGTCGAGAAGGCATTGCAGATGCTTTTTAAAGCCAAGCGCCCAGCTATTCTGGTAGGAGAGGAAGTCCAACAATTGGGTGGCACAGCTCAGATAGTCGAATTGGCCGAAAAACTGGGCGCTGCTGTCGTCACGGCGGATGGGGCAAAAGGGGCGTTCCCAGAGGACCACCCTCAATCGCTCGGCCAAATCATGGGCAAAAGAATTTGGGGTGAAAACCCTGTCCAAGATTGGCTGGGAACATGTGACCTGGTGGTCGTGTTAGGTTCGATAATGCCTCAGCGTTCTACCACCGGAATCGGTCTGCAGATGCCGAAGGATATCGTCCATGTACTGTTGGATGGGGAGGCCATAGGCAAGAATTACCCTGCAACAGTTCCTATTGTCGCTAACTCCCAGGCTGTAGTCCAGCAATGGTTGGGAGCCATAGGTACTCAGGACGTCCACAAAGGCAAAGCGTTCGAAGATGATATATCGTCTATCAAAACAAAAATTCGGAGCAAGTTGGAAGAGACTTGGAGTAACGAGTTGAACGTTTTCGAGACTGTGCGATCTGTAACTCCGAGAAACACAATTTTCTCTCTAGATCCGACCGTAGGAGCTAGTCGCGCTACACGTTGTTTGGAGATATATGAGCCTAGGACTTATATGCATCCCCACGGATGGTTAGGTCTGGGGTTCGCCTTCCCTGCCGCAATTGGAGCGAAGGTAGGTAAGCCCCAGAGCCCGGTCGTATGCGTTACCGGCGATGGTGGATTCCAATACAATTTCCAAGAACTGGCTACCTGCGCTCAATACGGTATTCACCCTGTAATCTTGATGTTTAACGACAATGCTTGGGGAGTACTAAAGGGTTTTCAGCAAGACCGTTTTGGCGAAGGACGCCGGTTTGCCACTGACCTTGTAAACCCAGACTTTGTTAAATTGTTCGAGTCTTATGGTTTTGAAGGGACCAAGGTTGATAATGTTAAAGAGTTGGGCACGGCTCTTGAGAACGCCATCGCTTCAGGTGAAACACACCTGGTAGAAGTTCAGACCCCAGAAGGATTTGGTGCATTAACTTAGACCAGATTTCGGTTACGCCTAAGGGTCTGGAATCATTGATTCCAGACCCTTGTTTATTCCTCAGTGGGCAGCCACAATTGACATAAAGTTATGAACCGGTTTCTCTTGACAGGCAAGGTCGAATCCAGACATATAGCTTAAGCAGCATTTTTGAAAATCGATTTTGGAGGTTTCCACCGCTAGATGACGCAGCCGAAGCCAGATATTGGGGCAGACAGACAAGTATATCCTAGGCGCGTTTATCCTCTAGACGCCCATGACCTCACTGAAGAACAGATCGCAGTAGCATTCGCGATGACCTCCCGTAGACCAGAAGCCTTTGACGAGATCGCTGAGAAAGTGAGTCAAGAGAAAGCAGCTGACTTTCATGAGCGTTGGGTGCTTGGTTACGGACATAGTTCGGTTGCTGAGCATGCAGTGGTTCACCTGGCGGTTGAGAACGTATCCCGGCTTGCTGTGGATTCGCTTGAGGACAATCGGCTGGCATCTTATACAGAGAAGTCTTCCCGTTATCAGGTAATGCCTGGAGATTATTATTATGTTCCTCGGGAGTTAGACGATCATTCTGACCTGAAGAAAGAATACGAAGAGGCCTGTCAGGCTCTGTTTCAAGGTTATTTCAAACTGATCGATGGCTGCGTAGAATACCTCAGGGAGACAACGCCGCGCATTGCAACGGAGCGAGACGGTGCATTCAATGGTCGAATCAGCCGGATAGCGACTGATCACTGTCGGGCAGTGTTGCCCGCTGCCACTTTGACCAACGTTGGAGTTACTGCAAATGCCAGGACGCTTGAACACGCTATCTCTAAACTGGCATCTTCTGATCTTCTTGAAGAGCAGAGCCTAGGTGATGCGGTTAGGGAGCAAGGGAAGTTGGTTACGCCAACATTAATCAAATACGCAGAACGGGTTGAATATCTCGCTGATGCTCTCCGTATTCAGTACGACTATGCCCGTAAGTTAGGGTTGCCGGACGACCAACCTGGATTATTTAATAATGGGGATCCCAAAGTCAGTTTGGTGCACTGGGATAGAAAGGGAGAAGAGAAATTAGCGGCGGCGCTGCTTTACCGGCATTCAAACCTCTCTTACGATCAGGTTTGGAAGCGAGTCGAAGATCTCGCATCAGAATCTCGACAAGCTATTATAGACGAAAGTGTCGCAGGTCTTGGCCCTCACGACGCGCCTCTACGGGAGTTCGAAGTAGTGGACTACAGCTTTGAGTTTCTGATGGACTATGGCGCGTACCGGGAGTTTAAGCGGCACCGCATGATGACTTACTTGCCTCAGCCGCTCACAGTTGCCCACGGATTCCGCATTCCTACAGTGGTGGCCCAGGCAGGCCTTGAATCAGAATTCAGACAAACGGTGGCCCCGGCCGAAGAGGCTTATTGGAAGGTTAGAAAAATCTCGCCCTTGGCGGCCCAATATCTGGTGACACACGCACATAACCGGCGTGTGATGACTAAGATGAATTTAAGAGAGTGCTTCCACTTGTTCAAGCTGAGAACTTCGGACGAAGCCCATTTCTCAATTCGCGAGCCGATGCAAGAAGCCATGCGTTTGGCTGTGGAGGTACAACCTCAGTTCTTTCGCTACTTGAAACTAAGGAACTACCCGGAGTGGTGGCCGGAACCGGTTACAGGTTAGTCTTTTCTTGACCCTGTGTATGTTTATAAAAGCTTTACATTGCAGGATTAGCGCGTAGATTCCGGACACCTTGGCGCATTATTTTCTGCTTTTAGGAACTATTATCCCATCGGGTTGAACTGTATCGCCGGTGGTCTACTTCTTGGATAACTTGGTGGCGATAGATGACAGGCGGGCACCGAGATCTCTGGCTTGTGCGAGGTCTTCGTCCGTGACCTCCCCTACTGCCGTTGCGCCATAATACGATCCTGAATTCTTCATACCCTCACTCCAGGGAAGACCAACTACTACCATGCCGCAGGCTAGCATCCAGTGGAGTATTTGAAGCAGGGTAATTTCGAGACCAGAATGTTGGCCAGAACCTGAAGTTAGAGCTGCCGCAGGCTTTCCGCTTAAAGACCCGTCTTCCCAAAGGTCACCTTGGTCGTCTAACCAAGATTTCAGAGAACCAGTGATTCCGCTCCAGTTAGGAGAACCTAACAGTAGTCCATCGGAGGCCAATAAGTCGGCTTGGGTGGCTTCGGTTATGCGTTTTAGTGAAACCGTGGCCCCAGATAACTCAACACCAGTAGCAGCGGCTCGAGCCAAGTCTTCAATGGCTGAGTTTTTACGGTCGTAGAGTATGAGGATTGAGACGGCCATTAGGGATCTGAACAATCACGGGTGAATCCGCAGTTTGGGCATTTGATCTTGCAGCTGCGTTCAATCATAGTGGAGCCGCAAATTTCGCACGTCAGGTCGTAGGCAGTATTGGGCCTAATCCGAAGGAATAACACTCTCACAACAACATCTCTACCCGTCTTCTGATGGTCTACATTGAAGATGAAACCAGTATATCAGCCTAGATTTATCTGTCCCAAGAACACTTCGACGAAGTTTGCGGCAGGTTAAAGACAATTGATCCCCTCAAGCGTAGAGCATCATTTGAAGACTATCCATGAAGCTCAATCGACTATCAAAGAGTCATTTGCAGCTGATGCTAACGGTTAGTTTAAACGATTGAGGGTAGATTTAAGGCCTTCGATTTGCGCCTCGACCCGATCGATATCTTCTGGGTCTTTGGCCTCTTTGAGGTAAGTCTCAAGGGCCGCGATAGCCAGACGGAATTCATGCTGTTGGGCGTGGCACCAAGCCAGTTCCTGGTACAGAGATGGCAGGCCAGGGCTGATTATAGCCATCCGCTGGATGACGCTTATGGCTTTGGGAAGAGCTGGACTTTCCATA
>ENA-UPTF01002258-UPTF01002258.1-marine-metagenome-genome-assembly--contig:-NODE-2258-length-11271-cov-10.694926_pt1 | contig 11271 bp, 11 predicted proteins | sample MGYA00238166_ERZ767019 | MGnify/ENA primary metagenome ERZ767019 (study PRJEB28930, sample SAMN06266391) | marine metagenome | isolation source: Sea water from 250 m depth | place: Atlantic Ocean... | reverse complement strand
AGTTTGCCGCCAATTGGTAAAAACACCAGGTTTGCTAATAATACTCCATAAAATGTAGTTATCAAGGCCAAACCCATACCGCCAAGTAACTGAGCAAATTTTTTAGCCACATCGAAATCAATGCTATTTATTTCAGCCCCACTATTGCCTGAGAAATTATTCATCATAATAATCAATCCCATGACTGTACCCAACATTCCGAAAGCTGGCGCATAAGCACCTAAATAAAAGAAGATTTCCTGACCCATTTTATGGCGATTTTGAATATTGCTCATTTCCAGATTCAGATAATTACGCAAGCGAGCCGAATCTCGTTCATTAATAGCCAGTTCTATACCATTACGTAAAAATGTGCTTTCTATTGATGGAAGATCGGCCTCAAGGGACAACACTCCATTTTTCCGTGCTTTTTCCCCTTTTTCCACTAATTCACCAATTATACCTTGATAATCATATTCCTCACTGGAAAAAGCATTCTTTAAGACAGCAAATAATCCTAGTATGTTTTTCAACGGGTAATTCACCATGGCTGCAGCAAGGGTGCCACCAAATACAATCAGAACAGAATTCAAACTAAAAAACCAGTATAAATCACCACCACCCCTCAATACCCCTATAGCGATAATTCCAACACCAGCGAATAAACCAATTATAGTACCAAAATCCATGTATGCTCCTTATAACCTTAATAAAATGAATAACTTCTTCTTTACAAAATTATAAAGTAAGAAATATTATTTATTATTATAGGAAGTTACAATTTAATTGATTTAACCTTTAATAAATGATTGTTACATTGCATCTTTTTATGAGTAAAGCGCTTCTGCAACAAAGTGTTATTATCTAATAAAAAATATTGTCATTGGTCGGGATCCAGATCAGATTAAAAAACCAAAAAATTATTAGAAAACCATGGCAGTGCAATAAAAGGGAACGCTGTTGATTCTAAAACAGCAGAGAAAGGCATTAAACTGGAATTACTGCCTAGCTAACAAGCCGTTGTAGATCCCGAAGTAGATAATCAACTAAACCGGTTTTATGAGTCATATCGTAATAGTTTGACCCATTTATACCAGTGAGGAAATTAATCTTTTTGTCGATCATTGTATAATTTGCGGCTGGTAGCATACAGAGTTTCTTTCTCTTTCTTGGTTAACCCATCATAACCAACCGCATTTATTTTATCGAGGATTTGATCTACTTCCTGCTGTAGCTTGGCGCGTCGGGTTTCTTTTTGATGCTGGACAGTTAGGCCGAATTCCCTGAAATATTTCCGAATAGAGAATTGGATATCCTTCCAGCGCCAAAAGTAACGTAGATAGACAAAGCCTATGATCACAGCCGATAAATGAGTAATGTGACTGATATCTGAAGTGGTATTCATAGATAGAATAAATTCCGTTACTACCAAAAACATAACCAGATACTTAACCTTAATTGGAAAAAGGAAATACAGATATACAGTACGATTAGGGAACATCATACCAAATGCAAGTAATATGCCATACACCGCTCCACTGGCCCCGGCAAGAGTATGATTGGCGTTACTTAAATTTAACACTAACCATACCAATCCAGCGCCTACGCCGGTTGTAAAATAATAACGTAAAAAGGATTTACGACCCCATATTGATTCCAATTCCGAACCAAACATCCACAAGACAAACATATTAAAAAATACGTGCAGAAAATCCTTATGGATGAATAGATAAGTGAATGGTTGCCAAATTCTTGGCCATACTGCACTGGATGATAAACCAAAGAGGTCTACTACTGGATTGAAAAATGGTGTTGCGGGATTTTGAGAAATTATTTTAAGCAAGAAAATAATAATATTTGCCCCGATCAGGATTTTAATCGCCTCTGTGAATATCCTTGGGCGAAAAGAAAAGTCTCCCTGTTCAGACTGAAATTGGTAGCGCATAGTTAATTATAAGCAGGTAATTTTTGTTTAGAAACAAATTCTTTGGATTTGTAATGGGGGCTCATTTTTATTGTATTGTGCTTATTGCCCTTTCAACTGCGGCGTGGAATACAGTACAACAGGTAGATTATCCTTGTTATGATATTTAAGTATTTCATTAGCAGTTATTATGCCGGTGTATACCATTTTGTTCATACAGTTACCAAAGCCTTTAATACGCTAAGTGATTTCAGTTCTTTTAAACCATCAAAGTGGTAATACAAACAAGTATTTATATACTGACTTATTACTTTACGATCTTTTGAAGAAATAGATAATTCGTTTAATTTGGACTGGAAACCAGTATCTGATAAGTCGCCGGATAATAAAAAGGATAATATCTGTGCACTATTTGGTCCCTTAGTAGGATCAGGTAGCACTAAACCGGTAAGATCCCTGTTATTCAAATCAGGTTTAAAACCAAGTAGTGTTAATAATTTTATTTGATAATACCAGTACACCAGATTTAATTGTTCTACTCTCGTATCAATTGTATTAAGTGTATTTAGTAACGCAATAAATAATTCGCTGTGTGGGTCATGATCCGTTATTGTCTTTTCTGTTAATTCTACAACGGCCATGCCATAAGCAATGCGCTTTAAATCCCCATGAATATTTTTATAGGTAGTTGCGAAATTGGCCTTGCTTACTGTTTGCATATCACGGCGTTCATTATAATAAAATACCAGATCAAGATGGCTCATTGGTTCATAGAAAGCAGTCTGGGGTGATTTTTTACGCTTTGCGCCGCGCACCATAAAACTTATTTTTCCCATTTCCTGCGTGAAACAGCGCGCAATTATACTTGTATCGCTATAAGAAAAACGTCTTAAAACCACCGCTGGAGAGTGGACAATCATATAATAGATTTAATACGCTTTTGAAAAAACAACTTCGTGCTGCGCCTTTTTCCCAGAATAAATGCAACTAAGGCCAGATGGATCACTATCAAAGGGGATGCAGCGGATAGTGGCTTTGGTCTCATTCTTTATAGCATCTTCTGTTTCAGGAGTGCCATCCCAACCACAGCGAATATAGCCACCATCATTTGAAATTATTTTTTTGAAATCAACATAATTATCTACGCTATTTGTATTGGCATTTTGGAAATCTTTCGCCTGCTGTAACAGTGACGATTGAATTTCGGTTAACATTTTTGGAATAATTCTTATCAATTCTTTTACTTGAACGGCCTGTTTTTCCCCATTATCGCGACGCACAAGAATCACCTGTTCATCTGATATATCTCGCAGACCAACTTCTAGGCGGATCGGAACACCTTTCATCTCCCATTCATTAAACTTAAACCCTGGTGAATTATTACTCCAATCCACTTCAATGCGCACACCTTGGTCTATTAGATCCCCTAAAAATATGTCCACATATTCCTTTATTTTTACCTCGTCTTCCTCATTTCTTACAATTGGTATTACCACAGTCTGTATTGGTGCAATTTTTGGTGGTATACGTAAACCTTTATCGTCTCCATGTGTCATCACTACACCACCGACCAATCTAGTGCTCACGCCCCAACTAGTCGCATATACATATTCTTCCTTATTATTCCGATCTTGAAAGGTCACATCAAAAGCCTTTGCAAAATTCTGCCCCAAATTATGCGAAGTGCCGGCTTGGAGCGCACGCTTATCTCCCATCATTGCTTCAATGGAATATGTTTTATCAGCACCAGCAAATTTTTCCGATTCGGTTTTTATTCCTGTTAATACTGGCATGGCAAGATAGTCTTCCGCTAACTGTCTATATATTTCTAAAATCTTCAGGGTTTCTTGCTCTGCATCATCGGCCGTTTCATGGGCTGTATGTCCTTCTTGCCATAAGAACTCTGTCGTCCGTAAAAACAATCTCGTGCGCATTTCCCAACGAACAACATTTGCCCATTGATTAATCAATAGCGGAAGGTCGCGATAAGATTGAATCCACTTTTTATACATCGACCAGATTACTGTTTCCGATGTTGGCCGAACAATTACTTCTTCATCAAGCTTGGAATTCGGATCAACTTCTAAATCCTTCCCATCAGCGGTGATACGCAGTCGGTGGTGAGTCACCACCGCACATTCTTTAGCGAAACCTTGAACGTGCTCCGCTTCGCTAGCAAAGAATGATTTTGGTATAAAGAGCGGGAAATAGGCATTCTCATGACCTGTGGCTTTCAACATGCCATCTAGTGATTCTTTGATGTTCTCCCACAATGCATACCCATAGGGTTTAATCACCATTGTACCTTTTACAGGACCATAATCAGCCAACCCAGCTTTTATAACTACATCAGTATACCAGGCAGAATAATCTTTACTTTGGGGTGTAACACCTTTGGACATATTATAATTATGATGATTAGTCGCAAGGAAATTAGCGGGCTTCCTTAGGTCATTCAATAGAAACATTATTAATCACCCATTTTCTTAATAAAATAATCATTCTATTTTCCTACAGTAAATCAGATGAAGAACGTGGCTCTTGTAAAACAGTTATATATTTTATTTTCACTTATTTTCATTACTAGTTGTGATCGGCCCAAGGTGACCGTATTTAGTAATTGCGTCATACCTTCTTTTCCAGCAGCAAATTCAATATCCTGCGCTGATGGAAAAATCACTTCTATTGGTAAGGATTTGACTGGTGATATAATGATCGACTTAGAAAAGGGTGTGGTCTATCCTGGCTTTATGGATGCTCATTTACACTTGGTTTGGTATGGTAAATCAATGGAGATACTTGACTTGGTTGGAACCAAAGGTGTGGCAGAAATTACCGGCAAAGTTTCCCAAGCTTATGACGGCTCTGAGCAGTGGATAATAGGCCGTGGTTGGGATCAAAACGACTGGGAAATAATACAATATCCCAATAAAGAAAGTCTCGATAAAGTAGCAGTCGATCAACCGGTCTATTTGCACAGGATAGATGGACACGCTATATGGGTGAATTCAAAGGTATTATCCATTTGTGGTATAGACCGTAATACAGCGGATCCTATAGGTGGTAAAATTCTCCGTGATAATAGTGGTAATCCAACTGGAGTATTTATTGATAATGCCATGGATTTGATTAAAAAGTTTGTTCCCGATAATGGTAAAAATGATAAACGACGACAAATAATAAACGCAGTCAAAAAGTTTAATCAATTTGGATTAACCACAATTCATGATGCTGGAACAGATATAGAAACAGTTCACATACTGAAAGAATTAATTGAACAAGAACTATTGACTATACGTGTCAACGCCATGTTGAATAACGAGCCTGAGGATTATCAGGAATTATTAAGCAAAGGGCCAGATACCACTAATAAATTATTATCTGTTCGTACTGTAAAAATATATTTCGATGGGGCTATGGGTTCCCGCGGCGCAGCACTACTAGAACCATACGCAGATGATCCAAAAAATATAGGACTTAATTTAACGGATGAGAAAAAAATAACTGACAAGGTAAACCAATTCAACGCAGCCGGATTTCAAGTTGCAATTCATTGTATAGGTGATCGAGCAAACCGACTGGCACTTGATATATTCGAAGGATCCGGAAACCAAATTTCTAGAAACAGAATTGAACATGCACAAATTATCCACAGCGATGATCTGCCCCGTTTTTTCGATCTGGGGATTATCCCTTCGATGCAAGCGACACATTGTACCAGCGACATGTATTGGATAGATGAACGATTAGGCGAACAACGCCTTCATGAAGCATATCCTTGGCAATCGCTATTACAAACAGGTAGCATTATTAGCGGCGGATCTGATGCGCCAGTGGAAATTCCAAATCCACTATTGGGAATACATGCAGCCGTAACTAGGCGAGACACAAGCGGTTGGCCCGTTGGAGGTTGGCAGCCAAATGAACGAATGACCATAGACCAGGCTCTTGCATCCATTACCAATTGGGCTGCATACAGTATGTTCGCCGAATCCTACCTTGGGAAAATAAAACCAGGATATATGGCCGATTTCACGGTTCTGTCCCAGGATCTGAGTACAATTGAACCAACAGAAATTCCCAGTGTAAAAGTTCATTTTACAATTGTAGACGGCAAAGTGGTCTACAAACGATGATAAGTAAAACTGAAATCAAACAACTGTCTAGGCTGTCTACAAAAAAAGGTCGTAATGAATACGGGCTATATTTAATCGAAGGATTACGTATAATTCGATCTGCTTTACGTGCCAAGGTCCCAATCAATAGAATATTTGTCACCGCCAGATTTGAGAAATCTGTTGATTATCAATCAATATCTAATCGATTTAACAAGGTGCTAAAACCCGAATTCATAGATGAAAAAACTATGAAGCAGATTACTCAAACAGTGAGTCCATCAGGAATTCTAGCTGTTTGTTCAATACCCAAAATAACAGAACTACCTTCAACTATGACGTCTAATTGGCTCTATTTAGATAAAATTGCCGATCCTGGTAACCTTGGCACATTATTACGATCTGCTGCGTGGTTCGGCACAACGCAGGTAGCGTTGTCACCGCACTGCACTGATCCTTTCAATCCAAAAGTAATGCGTAGCGGTATGGGCGCACATTTTTTATTACAAATGGTGACAAATTGCGATCTACGCAAATTTAAAAATTCAGATCATTTAATCATTGGCGCAGATCACAGAGGAATGTCTATTGTAGATTTTAATCACAGCGCTAAGGACTGGGTGTTAGTTATAGGCAGCGAAGCCCATGGTATATCAAAAGAAAATAGTAACCAAATCGAATATTCCTTATCCGTACCAGCAAAAGGATCTGGGAATTCGCTAAATGCTGCGGTAGCGGGCAGTATAATGCTATATTGCTTAAATAATCTGTAATTTCGAGCTTAATTGAACTTCTTTCCTTTCATAGTCAATAACCGTAATTTTTCAGAAATGGATAAACCTGGATCTGAACTGACAAATGAACCAAACTGTCTCAGTAAAACTAGCATTTGGAGTGGTCATTTTTTCTGTGCTCTCCTCGCTGGCGATAGCGTCAATTATCGCCGCCGCAGGCACCGTACAATCAAACGAGCATAACCAAAACTTCTATAATTATACCGCCCTATTTGTTGGGCAGGGCTTCATGGTTGTTCCCCTATTACTGTTTTTAATCAGTAGAAAAGAGCCAATACTTAGCAGGCTTCGCATAAAGTCAATAAGTTATCCGGTCGTCGTTAGTGTTGTACTTATATCCTTGGGATTGATACCATTAGTGGATGAGATGGATCGCATCCTAGCATACGCATTTGGGCACGAACAAGTATTGGCTGAACTATCAGATATTTTGATCATAGACTCGACGCTTATTGGCCTATTGTTGGCAATAACTGTGGTTATACTAGCACCACTAGGTGAAGAGATACTTTTTCGGGGCTTTTTACAAAAATTACTGGAAGAATCATGGCAGGATATAACCCGTGCTGTATTGATAACCAGCCTATTTTTTGCATTTATACATATGAATCCAGTGTGGGTTATACAAATCTATTTCTTGGGCGTAGTGCTTGGTTATTTAGCCTGGAGGACAGGTTCAATATTTACTAGTCTAATTTTGCATAGTTTAAATAATGGTACGGCTCTGATACTTACAAATTATTCAGATACAATTGAACAATATTATTTATGGAATAATCATGTTTCACCGATTTTTCTTTGCTTGGCTGTTATCAGCCTGTGGGTTGGTTTCATGCGCTTAAATAAATTTTCTGAGGCGATGTAATGAGACAGAAAATGATCAGCAATGAAATTATTATCCTACGGGATACTTTTCGCCGTCTCTTAAGACGTAAAGCAAATACCAATTTGACCAAACTGATCGAAAAAACGCATCCTGCTGATATGGCTTTATTATTCCGGTTCTTTAGTGAAATTGAACAAAATGAACTATTTAAAATAATGCGACCTAGTGAACACACTGGTGAATTTTTAGGTGAACTTGATGAATTGATAATCAAACGATTAATTGAAAATGAAGCACCACAACATGTGGCAAAGCTAATAGAATTCACCAGTTCAAATGACCAGGCGTCTATACTTGGTGTGATTGATGAAGATGCGGCACAGGCTATTATAGAGTTATTGAAAAGCGAAGAACAAGAAGAAGTCGAAGAGATTATGGGGTATCCGGAAGACAGTGCCGGTACACTTATGTACACCGATGTATTTACGCTACATGAAAATACTATAGCAAAAGAGGCAATCAACGCGCTTCAGGATCATGAGTCTTCAGAGATGGTATTTTACCTCTATGTAATTGATGACGACGAAAGGCTAGTCGGTATCATTTCTTTGCGTGATCTGGTAACGACACCACCAAATACTAGACTAAAGGACATCATGATCAGACACCTACAAACTGTACGCCCTGAAACTGATCAGGAAGAGGTTGCCAGAATTGTTTCTCAATATAATTATTTAGCCGTTCCTGTTGTTGATCAAGAAGGTCAATTGCTAGGTATCGTTACTGTGGATGAAATTGTGGATGTTATCCGGGAAGAAGCAACCGAAGATTTTTTACAAATGGCTGGTGCCGGTAAGGATAGGGAAATTCTCATGAAATCATCATGGGAAAATGCCCGCAGCCGTTTGCCCTGGCTCTTTGCTAGTTGGGTTGGTGGTGTTTGTGCCGCAGCGATAATCGGTATCTTTGATAATACCTTGCAAAGTACACTGGCGCTGGCTGCATTTATACCGGTGGTAATTGGAATGGGTGGTAATATAGGGACACAAACATCAACATTGGTCGTTCGCGGCTTAGCTACCGGCAGGGTAAATGTGGGCAACAATATCAATATTATTTTCAAGGAAATCCGTGTCGGTCTAATACTAGGTATTCTATATGGTTTATTATTAGGATTGTTCGCGATAATGAGTTTTGTGAATATTTCACCATACTTGGGGCTTGTAGTTGGTTTAGGGATTGCCTGTTCAATGCTTATAGCTACCGCATTTGGATCTTTGGTTCCATTACTATTGCACCGTATGGATATCGATCCCGCTATTGCAACCGGCCCTTTTGTTACAACAAGTATAGATATACTTGGTGTAACACTCTATTTTGTCATAGCAAAGATATTTCTGCCAGTTTAATATGACCCTTGCTTACCTTTTTTGGGGAAGTATCTGTGCATACCTTTTGTTTACACTATACTTTACCACAGGTTTACATCGGTTAAGAAATAACAGAGCCCCTAATTACCTACCCAGAGTATCCGTTGTTATAGCAGCACGAAATGAAGCTGATACAATACAGGAATTGCTTAATGATCTTGTACAGCAAGATTACCCAAAGGAAAAATTTGATATTACTATAGTAAGCGACCGATCCACGGATGGAACCTGGAATATAATTCAAGACTATTCACAATTGCATTCCTCTGTACGGGGGATAAAAATTGAAGATAGCGATCCCCAGATGACACCTAAAAAACACGCATTAACGCGCGGAATTGAAAAAACAAATGGTGAGGTAATTATATCAACCGATGGTGACTGCAATGTGCCTGCTGGGTGGATACGTAGCATGGTGGAGGCATTTGATGATGATACTGGCATAGTCGTAGGTAGATCCACAATCGACATCACTAAACCTTCCTTCCTTCATTTCTATCAGCGCATAGATTTTTTGGGCATTATGGCAGCAAATGCAGGAGTTATTGGTTGGGGATTGGGTTGGTCGGGATCCGGACAAAATATTGCCTACCGTAGAAAAGCATTTGAGCACGTAAATGGTTTTCACCCTGTAGCACAAAAACGGTCTGGGGATGATATGTATCTGGTACAATCCATTTCCAAAGATTTCGGAATAAAATTTAATGCGGATCCAGCTAGTTTTGTTATTACACAACCAATGAATACTGTAAAAGACTTCATTAATCAACGTACTCGCTGGTCATCTAATTCACGTTCATTATGGCAAACAAATATATTCTTCCTGTTATTTTTAATAATAACATTCATTTGTAACAACGTGTTACTGATTGGTTGGTTTATTAAACAAACGGCTTTTATAATGCCTCTATTATTCATTACTAAAATGATTAGTGATGGTCTAGTGCTTTTTACGGGCTCAGCCAAGTTAGATATTCCGATTCGAACAAAAGATTACCTAATCTGGAGCCTACTGCAGCCGCTTTATATACCATATATTGGCATTATGGGTCTTGCGGGTCACTTTCGATGGAAGGAATGACTACCATGATGCACACTAAACCAATGCTAATATTCTTTCTGGCTAATAGTGTTTTTTTGCATGGTCAGGAATACAAAATAACGCTTTGGTCATTTCCTATTGTTGCGGTAGAAATGAATTTTGAAGCATCTGGCAAGATTGCCTTTAAAACTGAATCTATTGGTATTATGGATTATATCTGGCCCCATGAAAACAGTTATACCACCCATTATGACACAACCAATTTTGGATTACGCCATTTTTCCAAAAAGATAAAACAGGGTAGCTTCAAGCAGAAAATATCATGTGACTTTAACCATGATGATAGCACATTGATTTACGATGGCAACACTGTACGCGTGCCTGATTCTGTCCAAACAATATTTACTATGCTGGCGCGTATTACCATTGATTCACTTGAATACATCGACACAAAATGGTTCCCAATGGATCATGAAGGTTGTTCATATCGGGGACGTTTCTTATGGTCAGATACAGTTACTGTAAGGGCAATGGATAAATACATTCTTTGCGATCATTTCCGGTTGGATCTTATTCCAAATGAGGATAATGAGTGTTTGCTTGAAAAATCCGATTATTTTATGAAAAATATCGTCGCAGAAAATACAGTTAGACAATTATGGGTGGAAAAAAACAATAATAAACGTATTATTAAAGCATCAGCCAAGGTGTCTGGCTTAACGCTGGAAGCCTTAATTCAGGATGAGTAAAAAAATATCATTCTTCAAGAATTACAAATTCCATATTCTTCTTTGGATATTAATTGGTGTATCTGTTGTTGTTGCACTGCAATACGGTGTGGATGAAAAAATTGTGGTTTTTACCACACTGATCCTGGGGATATTTACTCAAGTATTTGCTGGGTTGGGTGCCTTGATTGCCATGATCCCGATCATTGGTCCCATATTGATAAAAATTATAACTATACCATTCTTTTGGATGATCAATGCCTTAGGTCATGGGGTCAGTATCGTAGCAATAAAAAAAGGATATACTAATGAATTGGTTAAATCGCGGGTACTGACCATTGCTCTATTGATCGGTATTGTACTAGGGTATGTTATGGGTAACCTAATACCGTTGCAATAAAGTAGAGAAATAATCATGAATATCCTTATTGTA
>ENA-UPTF01002256-UPTF01002256.1-marine-metagenome-genome-assembly--contig:-NODE-2256-length-11274-cov-2.361704_pt1 | contig 11274 bp, 8 predicted proteins | sample MGYA00238166_ERZ767019 | MGnify/ENA primary metagenome ERZ767019 (study PRJEB28930, sample SAMN06266391) | marine metagenome | isolation source: Sea water from 250 m depth | place: Atlantic Ocean | study... | reverse complement strand
CCCCGCCGCCAAAGGATCTTTTGGCTGGTGAGATCCACGACGGCGATCTCTCCGTACGGTGGTTTCAGGCAGGGCAAACCTACCGGCGAAGCAAACATCCCCACACGCGCGGCGAAGGGTGTGCCGCGTTGCGGGCCGCCGATGCCAAAGCCAGCCGATGCGCCTGTCCGCGCCTCCCTCACAACGTCCTCTCTTGGAATCATGTGGATGGTCCAGGGCAGATGAAGGTTGTTCACCACCATCAGCCGCCGCTCTTCATCGACAGCCACGCTGCCCCAGTTCATGCCACCAGCCGGTCCGGGGTAATGCAGTGTCCCTCGGACTGACGGTGGCGTCATGGGCCCTTCGTAACGAAGGTTATAAAACGCTTTACGACAGGCCATTTGGTCAAACGGTGTGATACCAAAGAGATCTCGTTCAGATAATCGAGGATGGGCAAAAGACGGCATGCCCGAAGAAAACGGCTGAGTGGGACTCGATCGTTCATCAGGCAAATCCGTCTGCGGCACCTCTCGTTCAACGATTTCGGTCAGCGGCTCACCGGTTGCTCTATCTAACATAAAAAGCTCACCGCGCTTCGTTGGCACGATCACGGCTTTGCGTATAAGGCCATCAAGATTCAGATCGACGAGCGTCGGTTGCGATGGGACGTCGTAGTCCCAAATGTCGTGATGGGTGGTTTGAAAATGCCACCGTGTCAGCCCGGTTTTCGCATCGATCGCGACGATGGAGCTAGCGTAGGTGTCCATGACCTCGGTACGGTGACCCCCAAAGTAATCTGGCGTGGCGTTACCAGTCGGCACATAAACCAAGCCTAATTGGTCATCAGCCGACGTCAGACTCCACACGTTGGGCGTGCCACGGGTATAGAAACTACCGGCCTCAGGTAGATCCGTTTGTCCCTCGCGACCGATGTCCCAGGCCCACAACAATTGACCCGTGCGCGGGTCATAGCCCCGAACCACACCGGAAGGCTCTTGGGTTTCCTGGTTATCCATGACCCAACCGCCCACGACCAACGCACCGCTCGCAACCGTGGGTGGCGAAGTAACAAAATAATAAAGGGGTTTCACAGGGCCCATCCCTGCAAGTAAAGAGATCTCGCCGGTGCCACCAAATTCGTCGCAAAGCTCTCCCGTCGATCTGTCCACGGCGATCATGCGGGCGTCCGTTGTCGCCGTGTAGATCCGTGCAGCACAGTGCCCGCCCTCGGGACGATCCGGAATATGGTAATGAGTGACGCCGCGACAATTGCCCAGAATCCCGAACGGCGGTGTTTTGTTTTCTGGGTCAAAACGCCAACGCTCAGCACCGCTATCGGCATCAAGCGCCAGCATGACATTCTGGGCCGTACAGAGGTATAGACCGTCATCTATCTGAATAGGTGTACCGCTGAAGCGACCAACTCGATTGGTATCCGCTTGCCAGACCCGCGTTAGTTTGGCGACGTTCTCTTTGTTGATCTGCGTATGCGGAACGTAACGCGTGCCGGCCTGGCTGGCACCGTAGGCTTCCCAATCCGAGGAGTTCTGAGTCGATTCATATTGTCTATCCTCAAACGGTAAAACGTCGTTACTCAAAAGATTGAGTGTCATCGCGGACAGCACGGCCAAGCTTGCAATGCCGCAAATCTGCATCGCGCGCATACTGAACAACGTCGGCAGATCGTCATCCCAGAGTTGTCGTCGGATTGCCGGCATGGAAAGCCAGAGTGCAAGAATACCGATCAGCCAGATACGAGAACCCACTAGCCAGAATTCAAACTGAGCCTCATAAACGGCCCAAACGAGCGTTAACAGAAGCACTCCCATAAACACGTAAAATCCGCGCTTTTGCTTCCGCCACAAGTCCATCGCACTGAAGGTCATCAGCGACCCTGCCGCCAGGTAGTACGGCGTTCCACCCATCAAGGCGAGCTCTGCACCCACCCAGATCATAGGCAGCCCAACAATACCGATAACGATAGCGGTGCTTCTTAGCATTGATCTCCCGCAAAGGACCCGCGTAATGAGCCGCGAGGCAATGAGAAACGACTTAAATCCCTGGAATACACCACTACTTGTCTGCGTGTTCTTTGAAATACACCAGCGGGTCGGTGTAATCCACACTGCCATAGAGGAAGTTGACCTTTTGGAATCCTAGTAAACGTTGCAACTTCTCAGGAAGCGACAGCCACACGTCGCGCGGAATACCCACGTACTGATTTTCCTGTTGCCTTAACCACGACAAATTAAAATTGAAGTTAATGGAGCGACGCCTTTGGTCTTTTGTTGAGTTGCCTCCGCCGGCGTGCCACAACGCGCCGTCAAACACCAACAGCGATCCTGCTGGCATTTCGGCGAAAATGAATCCCTCTTCCTGATTGACCGGGTGAGTCCACCGATGGCTTTCCGGAACCAGTCGAGTTGCCCCATTCGATTCGGAAAAATCGTCGAGAGCAACTAGGGTATTGGCGATAAACGGCGGCCTTGGTCGAGGTAACGGATAATGACCATCGTCCTGATGAAACCCCTGTGGATCAACGCCTGGGTCCGGACACATCGCTGTCGCCACCGACATCTGAAACGACGGGCCCAACACACCCTCAATAATTAGAAGCAACAACGGATCGATCGCAATGTCATCGACGGCACGCGTCTTGGCGAATAAATTGTGGACATGGACCGCCTGTACGCCGTAATAGCCTTGTCGATGACGACCTCGTGAATCGTTTGCGTTTCGTGTGCCAGTCATCTCGAATATCGGTGTCATCTGCTCACAAATCGCATCAAGGTCTTGCTTCGACAAAAAATCCTGAATGATCGCAAAGCCTTGACGTTCGACGTCTTCTACCGCTTTTTTCACCCGAGCCGAATTGGTCGCGTCTACTTCAAGACCTTCAGTAAGAGGTCGCGGTGGTCGCAGAGAATTCACCCGCTCGATGTAGTCCATCAAACCGTTCTCTTCATCGCTTGAATTCGATAGCTAGTTGCATGTTCGTCCTCACCCACGCCGATTGCACAACTGAAGCATACTGCAATCGTTTGAATACCCAAGTCTCATCCCTAACTCTCCGACCTCGTAATCTCGGTGAGCTTTCGGTTTGAATGATCCGAAGGCCTATGACAAGTTGATCCTGCATGTTGGTGTCCCCCACACCAGAAAGCCTTCTTTAGGGTCAGCCGCCGTGACGCGGAAAATGAATTAGGACTATATTGGTTTCAGTTATGAAAGGGCTTTGATCATGAATTCCGTTTTCCCCCAAACATGGCTTAACCGCGACGAATCAATAGAAGACCTAGGTTTCCGCCCGTCCGACCTTTCAACCGCTCAACGCAACGAAACCAATTTCGATCGAATTAGTCGTATATCGGCTCTCGTGTTGTTGCTCCTTGCATCGAAACTGGTATTTGCGCACGGAGGTGTCAACGCGAGCAACGCCGACAGCAGTCGAGCCATCGAGTTTCCAGATACCGAAAAATACATGACGTTAACTGTCGATCTCCACACGCACAGCGTCTTTTCCGACGGGCATGTCTGGCCGAAAATTCGCGTGGCAGAGGCGCTACGTGACGGCCTCGACGCGCTCGCCATCACTGAACACCTCGAATACCAACCTCACCGAGCAGATATCCCACATCCCGATCGAAATCGAGCCTTCGACGACGCCAAAGCCGCGGCACGAAATTCAGAGTTGATTGTCATTCGTGGAAGTGAAATTACCCGAAACGCGCCGGCAGGCCACGTCAACGCTGTTTTTCTGGACGATGCCAATAAACTTCTTAAGGTGGATAACCCACCCGCCAATTCCGGCGACGTCTCCGGATACGCCGCAGCAGCCATGCAATGGCCCGCACAGAAGGCGATAGAAGCAGCGAACGCCCAACAAGCCTTCCTGTTCTTGAATCATCCTTGGTGGACCCGACAGCAACGCGATGGCATTACGCGCATCAATGCCTTCCATGCAGACAACGCGAAAAACAGGCTTTTGCACGGCATTGAAATAGCCAATGGCAGCACCTACTCCGAAGAGGCATTTCAAGTCGCACTCGATCACGGGCTCGCACTTATCGGGGTTTCTGACGTCCACGACCTGATCGATTGGGATTACCAACCCCATAAGGGCGGTCACCGGCCAGTAACGTTGGTCTTCACCAAAGAAAAAAGTGCGACTGCCATCCAGCAAGCGCTATTCGCGAATCGGACCGTAGTTTGGTTTAAGAATCTCTTGATTGGACGTGAAGAACACCTGTTGCCCCTGCTCAAGGCGAGCTTGAGCATCTCAAAGCTCAACTATCGACCAGAAACCTCTGTCGCCGAAGTCACTGTAACCAATATCTCCGACGCAGATTTTGACCTTCGATACGTGGGCGATTACACGTTCATGTTTAGCGCGGATCGGATTCGAATTCCCGCGCACGACGCGGTCACGTTACTGATCAAACCGGGCCGCACACTCGATAGTTTGGATTTAGAATTTATCGTTGAAAATGCGCTGAACGCACCGGGCGAACATCCCAGTATTCTCTTGAGGGTCTCGCGTTAGTTCGACCAGATGACGGTCTCATACGCCGCGTCTGGCAGCTTGTCGATCGTGTAGTCCACGGCAATCGGTGATTCAATCAGCGCTGGCCACAACGGTTCTACCATCTGGCTATCAAGTTGATACAGCGTCTCGCGCAAGGCGGCAAGTTTTTGACCGTATTCTTCGCGTTGGCTCAGATTAACTTGCTCGGTGGGATCTTCGTTTAAGTTGAAAAGCCAGTTCTTGCCATTTTGCTCTTGCAACTGAAGCTTCCATCCATCGTGCAACACAACTTTGTACCCTCCGGTCCGCCAAAATATGGGCCGGCTAAGCGCTCGTTGTGGTTGCTGCAACGCGTAATCAAGAATGTTCACGCCATCGATGATTCGGTCACTTGGCGGCTCGACACCTGCAGCCGCAAGCGCAGTGGAAAAAATATCAACATGAGCGACGGCCGACTCGTACTGACTCCCGGCATCGATCTTCGCTGGCCAACGAATAAAGTACGGCGTGTGAATACCGCCTTCGAAAAACGTGATCTTCCAACCTCGGTAAGGTTTATTCAAATCGGGCAGACCGACGTAGCTGGCACCACCATTGTCGCTGGTAAAAATAACAATCGTGTTGTCGGAGAGCCCATGAGTCGCTAGTGCTTCGAGCACTTCCCCGATTCCACGGTCCAAACCACGAATCATGGCGGCGTAGGTCCGCTCAGTGTGATTAGCGATATGGTGAAGAGCATCGTAGTCGTCTTTTTCTGCTTGCAAGGGCGTGTGCGGAGCGTTGTAAGCAAGGTACAAGAAGAACGGTCGATGGCGATTGGCCTCGATGACTCGAACGGCTTGGCGACTGAGGTAATCGGTCATATGGGAGTCCGGTTTGAAGCGGCCACCGGCATTGAATCTCACCGCGTACTTAAGATTGGCCCAGAGAAACTTATCGATGGGATCAAAGTCCTGCTTTGAGTTGACGACTTGAAGGTCGTCTTCTTCCATAAACATTGCTCCACCTGGCAGAAAACCAAGGAATTCATCGAACCCCTGTTCGTTTGGCGTCATGCCCTCGCCCCCACCTAAGTGCCATTTGCCCAGTGCAACCGAGTGGTAGCCCCTTTGCTCCAACATTTCCGGTAACGTCAACTCTGAGCCCGGTAGTCCTAAATCCTGTGAAGGCGGGTAGTTGGCGGCATTTTCAGCAATGTAGTTGTCTCCGGCGATCAGCTCTGCAAATTGAGGGGTGGCGGGGGTAAACTCGAATCCCACTCGAGTCGCGAACCGACCCGTCAATAGCGCGGCGCGAGACGGTGCGCAGGTGCCATTTCCAGCGTAGCCGTTGGTAAATTGGAGACCTTCAGTAGCGATCGAATCAATACTTGGAGTCGGCACACTACCTTTCGAGATTCCGCCACCATAAAAAGTGATGTCGTTGAATCCAAGATCATCAGCGACGATGAGTACGATGTTTGGAGGGGGCAATGTTTCTGACGATTGATCGGGTCCCCTGTCCCAGGTAACTGGCTGGTTGTCTCCGATAGGATCCATAACGCCCGAGATAACGCCTGGGAGGTAGTACCAGTACTGCGAGAAAAGATAACCGCCCACCGAGGCGACAATGGCCAGTCCGATTAAAAGGTTTTTCATGCGTGACCCCCTCAAATTACGTGCTGTGATCCAGACTAGCGATGTCTCTACCGCTTGCTGGTTGTGCCCATGGCGCCCCGGTCCGCACTGACACTTGGATCATACTGCAAAGAAACCAACGGCTAACCCTCCGCTTGTTTGGTATGGCGCAAGACAAATTACAGCGATCATCTTCTGGACGCGCTAGGGATGTACGATCATCGACCGATGCCTTCGTCAACCGGCGGTTACTTGACGAATGGTGATCTCTTTCGGCCTGCCGACTCTTCGTTGTCTTGCCCCGACAGTTTTTCGATGCGCTGATTCAACCCTGATTACCACGGGCTGATTGCATTGATGTAGAACTGGGGCAAGCAAAGAGAGCGTTTTTGCGCCAGAATTCCCGCGGCCTCCATTGCTAGTCCATCCTTTTTCATTGCTCCTCCATCGATTGAGAGTTCAATGGGCTCCATCATCATTCGATTTACTAGGAGGATCGCTCGCCCGTTGGTACAGCAAGTTTCGTATTGTGAAACTTTTCCAAGCCGCTCTCGAACTACAGTGACCCTGCTAACTGTGTTTGAAAGTGGAAAAACGGTGTAGGGGCGACGTCTGCCGAACTCGCCCGCTACCCAACCCGTCCGCGCCCACCTTCAGTCAGGGCTCTTTGCCTAGGGGCTAGGCATCAAACCTCTCTCAATAGATGTTAGCCAATCACTTCGGAAATACCCGCATCGTCGACGACGGGTACTACCTCGAAAGAAATTAAATGCGTCCACTCTTGCATCCACTTTCCAATGGCGAGCGCATCGTCGGACTCCACGAGGATAAATCCGGTCAAGCCTTCGACCGCATGATAACGTCCTAGCATCGTGACGCCTTCACCCGGCAGTCCGCCCGTTTCCTTAAATTGCGCTTGAATCTCGTCTCGATCGTCCGGGGCAAATTCGTAGGTAATGTGGAACTTCATTGCTGGTAATTTCTTCAGTTAGACGCGAACGATGCTGGCGCAATGGCACTCGTTTGTATAGGACCTGGCTCCCAGGCAGTAATGATCAAACTTGCCAATGCCCTCAATAGACCACCACGCCCAATGAGCGAAGGGGCGGTCACCCCAGGTGGGGGCAGTCTCATGCCCTTATAAGGAGTTAGCGTGTGAAACCATCGAGTCCGCACCTTCGACTCGATCACGCCATCCAACAAAGTTATAGTCGATGGCCGGCGCTCGAACTGTTAAAGGTAGTGTCCCTTGGGCCTTGCCGTTGAGTGCTGAGTTGGATCGGATTAAAGCAGGAGTTGCCGTGGATATATCCCAACGTCTCGAGCGTATCGAAAGTATCGAACAAATACGCAACCTGAAAGCGTTGTATTGCGACCTCTGCGACGAAGGTTACGATGCCGATGCGCTGTGCGACCTTTTTACCGAGGACGGTGTATGGGACGGCGGTCGGCTGGGTCGTTTCGAGGGTCGCGGACGTATGCATCGTTTTTTTACCAACATGCCAAACGTCATGTCCTTCGCAATTCATCATGTGACCAATCCCGCAATCGACCTTAGTGACGATGGACAATCCGCCGAGGCTCGCTGGTATCTCATACAAATGGCTACCCAGAAAGCTGAAAATAGGGCCGTCTGGTTAGCTGGTCGTTACGTTGATCAACTGATCCTTCAGGAAGGCGTCTGGAAATTTCGCCATATCGCACTTAACGCACGCTTTTACTCGCCGTACGATCAAGGTTGGGCAGAAACCCCCTTCTTGGAAGTATGACCGTGACGGCCACCAGTCAAGTGAGAAGCGAAATCCAGTATTTCCCGACCGACGGCGGGGATATCAGGACACACCCGCCCAGGCGCTATGATATGCGGAGCCCGGCAACAGTAGGAGCCAGCGGCTCCGTCGCCACGACCATCATTCGAGATGCCCGGCAGACCGTCAATATTGGACTCGAAAAAAGCGGCTTTGAGTTAATTCAACGCCCTACCTCAATATCCAATTTCTTGGATAACGAAGAAGTCATGGACGTCTACTACGACGAATGTAAGGCGCTCGCAAAGGAGTTAACCGGCGCGTCCCTTGCCTTCACCTACGACCACCTGATTCGCGAGCCCGGACGCCAAATTTCTGGAGGTGGTACCGACGGCCAATCGCACGTAACCGGAAAAGAAGCCGGCGGTGGCTATATTGGGACTGCTCACATGGACTACACGGACAACACGACCTGGTCCAGTTATCTTGCCTTACATAACGAGCAGCCTCCGAAATCGCCTCGAAAGGTCATTTCGCTGAATTTTTGGCGCGGCCTAAGCAGCGTCGTCGACGATTACCCTCTTGGTGTTTGCGATGCACGTACGGTCAAAGAAAATGACCTCTTTGAGACCATCGTCTACGGCTACGGTGCTAGCAACTACAGCTGGCACGACATAGGCATCGAGACTTTTAGTGTGAAATATTCTGAGGATCAGCGATGGTTCTATTACCCGCATATGAGGCCCGACGAGGTACTCGTCTTTAAAGCCTACGATTCGGCGGGAGTCGTAGGGAACACGTGCCCCCACAGTACTTTCTCGAACCCCTTAGCAGATCCCAAGTCGCCTGCTCGGCGCAGCATTGAATTACGCGTCCTTTGTTTCGTTATCTAGTCCCACAGAACGTGGAGAGGCAAACCTATCTCTCGGTATCGATTGCTAGCTTCGCGCGTTTATCAGCGTTTGTTCGAATCTGGCGTAGTCTTTAGCGTAGTCGAAACGTTTCTTGTACATGTAATCGTCCAACCCGAGGAGCTGAGACATTCGGCTGCCGTACTTCTCGACCAGATCCTCCGCGATATCGGAATAATCGTCGGCCGGACGCATGAGAAGCCGGTAGTAAGTGGCATGCAGAACCACACGTTCTTTGCCCAAGGTCCGGGCATAGTTGCCATGCCAGACACGGCCATCCCAGAACACAATCGAGCCCACCGGACACACCATAGGAATCGCACCGCGACTCGCAGCGATCTCGTCTTCGGTCGGATGCCGAAGATGCTTATTACTGCCGGGAACAACTCGTGTTGCACCGCCTGCTTCCGTGAATTCGTCGGTAACCCAGCAAGCCGTGAGCATCATGTTGTGCACGGGTAATGGTGCAGGGAACATTTGTTCATCGCTATGTAGCTCTAAAGCAGGCTCGCCGCTAACGTGGATGGAAGGTATGTGGCTGCCGAGGAGAAAGCCACGGCCGACTGAAAATTCGGCCATGGCCATTACCACGGGGTTCATGGCCGCTTCGGCAAAAAGCGAATCCTCCGCAAGAATTCGCTTTCCTGCAAGACTGCTTGAACCCGGATCGTGCTCCGGTACCGACTCAAGAATCGTCTTTCGAAGTCGAGCAACGAACTCGGCATCCGCAGCATTTTCGACAATCGTGTAGCCCTCGCTAGCAAGCTGATGGCAATTCTCAACGAGCCCTAACGCATCGACGACGGGCAAAAGCTCATCCGTGATCTCTTCCGGTGCCACGCTCGCGTGACGCTCGGCCATCACCTTATGCTCACAGTATCCAAGCGGACCCGCTATTCGGTGACGACGGCCAAGCGGTTGTGTAACTCCCCAAGGTAGCTGGGCAACGCGGTCATTTCGCCCACGAGTTTCTGATTGGGATCCGGTGGCCGCTGTGGCGGGTTCTTTTCCCATTCCGCTCGCAGTTCCGGCGTATAGACGGTCCTTGCACCCTCCAAACTGAGCTTCCAGGTGGCCTGAATTTGGATGTCAGTATCCGTTTTCCTGCCGACCCCAACACGAACATTCTTGCCTTCGACGTAGAAATACCAGGCCGCGAAACTGTCGTCGTCCGAAATTTCGTCGGGGGCTTCGGCAAATGCCTCACAAACGCTGTAATTGACGCCATCCTCCCCGTGTTGTTCGATCAAATCTTCCAAGACACCGCGAGCTATTTCGACCCAAGCTGGGCTGGCGAACGGGACTTTTTCTTGATTATCTGTCATGCGAATTCCTTTTATAAAACTGACCGGGGAGCCATCAATCCTCGCGGGCGGGCTCTGACCTGGGTGTCAAAAAGCGTTGGCGAACGTCGACGGAATCTCATCTCGATGAGTTTTCCGCTCGGCAAATCCCAACAACTTCTATTGAACCAAGGCCTCCTTCAACCTAACCATATCAACAAAACGACCTTCGTCGGAGCTAGCTTAATGCCGCCCCCAACAACGTTCTTCCATCCTTTCCGAAGCCGAGCCATACAACGGTCGTTCTTCATCGACCAGGGACGATCGAATAACATCAACTCACGCTTCCTGGCAAAAAAAAGCCGCGGCATCCGAGACGTCGCGGCTTAGTTAAAACCTCGCCGTGCAAACTAGAGCTTGTATCCCAACTCGACCCCAACCTGCGCGGGCTGGAACCAGTAATAGGAAGTATTACCGGACCGCGCGGCTACGATTTGGTTGTTTAATATATTTGTACCAAAGAGGGCCACTCGCCACTTATCGTCCCCACTGCGCAGCGTGATTCGGGCGTTGGTCTTCTCGAATTTAGGAACAACATTCGTATTTTCGGTATTCGACCACTGTGCAGCCACCCATGCGTGATCCGCGTGAAGCGCAAGATTCCAGCCGTTAGATAACGGAATGTTGTAGTCCAGAGCCAACGAAGCGCTGTGCTCGGGGGAGTAGACGAGATCATTACCGCTTGGGCTCGCGCCCCCGTCTCCCGGTCCCGTCGTTACCTCGGTCCTGACCGAATCGCCAGCAAGACGAACGATAAGCGAGTCCGTCACGAAGGCACTTATCTCGAGTTCGAACCCACTTATCTCGGCCCCGCCGCTGTTGTAATTATAGACGCTGAGCGGGTTATCCATTGCGATTTGCGGATCATTTTCGACAATGATCATGTCATTCCAATCAAGCTTGTACGCCGATGCAAGTATACGAATCCGACCGTCCCACACCGCCGTCTTCACACCTAGTTCGAAGTTTTCGACTTCGTCCCCATCGAAGAATCGACGAGCGCGAGCTAGGAGTTTGCCTTCTTCCATTAAGGCAACCCTTTCCGTATTGCCAGCGGCCGCCGCACTTTCGATCATGATGTCGTATTGGCGGGCATTAAACTCCATGTGGTGATTGACGTTGCCGGGGCGAAAACCCGTGGCATAGTTC
>ENA-UPTF01002255-UPTF01002255.1-marine-metagenome-genome-assembly--contig:-NODE-2255-length-11276-cov-2.538262_pt1 | contig 11276 bp, 13 predicted proteins | sample MGYA00238166_ERZ767019 | MGnify/ENA primary metagenome ERZ767019 (study PRJEB28930, sample SAMN06266391) | marine metagenome | isolation source: Sea water from 250 m depth | place: Atlantic Ocean... | reverse complement strand
GATTTTGATGTATTAGAAATTAAAATAGAAAATATGGGTAATGGTTATGGAAAAATTTCTCTATTAACAAATTTGGTTAATACGGTTCAAAAGCAATCAATAACGCAATTAACCATGAATATAATTAATGCAAAACAATTACCTAATTTTTAAAATAATATTCATCATACATTTTTCTATTATCTGGATTTGATAACACTTCATATGCTTTATTAATTTCTGCCATTTTCTTTTCTGCAAGTGAACCATTTTTTCTATCCGGGTGCCATTTTTTAGCCAAATATCTAAACTGCTTTTTTATATCATCTTGACTAGCATTTCTTTGTATTTCAAGAACATTATAAAAATTAGGAAGATTACCGTCATGTAATAACTCCCTAAACTTTTCGTCAACAACCTTTCTTTTGCCTTTACGCTCAAAATTTATCTCATCACTCATCCATTCAGAATGATATTTTTCATAATCTCGATTTTTTTTAGAAGCCCAATCACCAGTGTCATACACATTTTTTTTCGGAAATATTGAGTGTCTAGCCAAGTAAACAAATACAGATGCAAGTATTGCTATAGAGATTGAAAATACTAAAATTAAGTCAGAGTCTGAAATACTTTCTATTCCACTAGTTACATCACTTGGGTTTACGTTATGACCTGAATCATAAAAAAAATCTTTTTCTATTATTGATTCATTATAAATGATAGAAATAACATACGTACCGCTGCGATTTAGTTCTAATTCATCTATGATAAAATTATGTGAAAAGTCACCCGCTAATTTAATTATCTCTTCATCAAAAACAATCTCCCCATCTGGATCAGTTATAATAATTTGTAATGATGTTTCCGAAGAAACACTACCATAAATTGTTAGTACATCTGATTTTGTATAAATTGGAAGATCTATTGAGATATTTACAGAATCTGCAAGTACGTTTACTGGTAAAAATAATAAAAATAATGTGAGTAATAACAAATAATTTTGATTTTTCATAATATCATGATAATATATTGGGATTTATTTGATTAACTAGAAAATACATAATCGATCTATACAAATTTACATAAAAACTAGCAGTATTCAATTAAATTTTTAGTGTATTTATGTAAAATCTGGTCACACAAATGTGAAATGTCTTTCACTAAATTCTGCTAATATAAGATCATACGTACATAATCTATGACAGAAGGATATTGTGTCAAATGTAGAACAAAAAGAGAGATTAAAGGCGCAACTGCTGTAACTCTCAAAAATGGCAGGCCTGCCACAAAAGGCACTTGCCCAACCTGTAGTACTAACATGTTCCGAATTGGCAAGGTTTAGGAACATAATTACATTTTTTTCAAAATAATTCATATATTATTTTGTCTTGATTCTATCATGAATCTGTGCAAGAATTAATTTTGCTTTTTGCTTATTTTCAAATGATTCATTTTTTTCATCCATGATTGCATCAATTTCATAACTTTTATCCACCAATATGTTAGCAACATGGTCATCAAGTGTTCCATGACCAATAAGATAATATGCAAAAACAGTATTTTTTTGTCCTATTCTATGTAATCTATCCTCAGCTTGTCGATGATATGCAGGACTCCAATCTAGTTCCGCAAATATAACATATTTTGCTCGAGTTAAATTTATTCCAAGATTTCCAGCTCGCAAGCCGGCAATCATTAATTTTGTATCCCCATTTTGAAATTTATCTATATTTTCTTGGCGCATTTTATCGCTTTGACCACCTATTATTGAAGATGGTGAGAATTCATCTAAGCTTTGATGCAAAAATTTGTGGATAATCTTATGATGGCAAAAAACCACAACGCTTTCTTCAATCTCCATAATGTTTTTAACAAACTCAATAACATGAGGTACCTTTGCCATACCTGCGGCTTGTCTTTCACTTTGTATTGCACGTTGATATGAAGCAGATTTACTAAATTCAGTTTTAGCAAATTTTTGCTCTTCTTCCAGTTTATGCCAAATTTTGGTAAGCTCGTTTTGATAAAATTTTATATCTGAATCAATAATTTCTTTATAGCGAACTTTATCCTTTAATTCTTTGAGTACATCTGATTTTTTTCTACGAAGCATTACATGTTTTTTTAATTCTTCACGTAAACTATCACGCTTACTCTCACGTACAATTGCTCTTCCTTTTTCATTTAAATAACAAAAATATTCACAAAATTCTTTAAAGCTGCCTAAAAGCCCAGGTTTAAGTATATCAATAATTGGCCAAATTTCAGATCCGTGATTATAGATTGGTGTACCTGATAGACCAACTCTATACTTTACTGATTCCATTGCAGCAAGTTTTTTTACGGCAGCGTATTTCTGAGTAGATTTTGAACGTAGATGTTGTACTTCATCACAGACGAGTGTTCTAATGTTTAGATCTCTCAAATCATCTAATCTCTTATGAAGTAAATCATAATTGATAATATAGAAATTATAATTATCTAGATCTTTTATTTTTCCAGTACGAATTTTTGTTGATGTAGGTATATCATCTTCTATGATTCTACCGTTCTTACTCTTTTTTTTCATAAATCGATTAATTTCTGCCTGCCAATTGTTTAATGTGACAAGTGGAGCTATCACAAGTGCTGGTAAGGATTGTTTTTCTGATGCAATATACGCAAGTGTCTGAACTGTTTTTCCTAGACCCATTTCATCAGCTAATAATGCATTTCCAGATGATTTTAAAAGAAAATCCAGTCCTTCCTTTTGAAAATTTAGTAGTTTTCCACGAAACTGTTTTCCTGGTTTAGCTTTTGAAAGTTTTTCAATTTTGTTCTGGCTTGTTTTTTTTACAATTTTTGGTAAAGCTTTTCTTTGCCAAACAGATTTTGCTAAAATTTCCATTGGGTATCGTTCAAAAATCCATTTAAGTTGCTTTACATTGTTGTAATTATCGGGAATAATTGCTTCATTTGGACCATCACCATACCATAACTGTGGAATTATTTTTGAAGCCATCATCACGGCTCGCTTACCTTTAAGCTTCCAGGTCCATTGCCCAGAGTATTTATCTAATGCGTATTCTAGTGTGCCAAATGTTTTCATAGTTGCTTCAGGATTTACGAATATTATTTTCATGGTTTATGAATCTTGATTTTTAATTTAGAATTGGCTAAAAATCAAAATAATCATATAAGGGTGATTAGCTAATTTTTAGCCGATCAATCTATACTTTTTTAATCAAATTCAATATTCATTACAGTTTATCTCAAATCAGAAAATATACAATTATTTATGTTCATGTTCAGTTTCATGACAATCACAGTTACAAAGGTGTGTTTTATGATCATTAATACAATCAATACATTCGTAATGTTTGTGATTTTCACAATTAGCACATAGCATGTATTAGTAAAATATGATTAGAATAAAAAAATAGCCTTTTTCCTTATGCCTAAATATGTATAAAGTAAATCAGTCGAAATAACTCAATGAGTCTTAAAAGATACATAATAACTAGAGGTCTTACCATGTTCGGCGTTCTACTGGTAACTCTACTTCTTACAATAATGTTAGTTGGATCAAATATGGATACTATTCTAAAGCAGGGGATTACATACCAAGTACGTTTAGAAATCACTGAAAACCCTGGAATTGCAGAAAGCTTTGCTAGTGTTAAGGAATTTGAAAGTTTTGTTCAAGATCAGATTGATCAAAGAACAGAGGCACTAGGACTTGATAATCCATGGTATTCACCGCAAAGAATTGGATTGGCCATGTATAAGATATTAATTCTTGACTTCGGTAATGCAACTTTTCTGACAAGTGATTCAGGATCTTCAAATGTAGGTGATATACTGTTAGAAAAAATTCCAAGAACTGTTTTATTATTCACCACAGCGACAATTATAATATCTGTAATAGGAATTTTCCTGGGTTCGTTATCTGGAAGCAAAGTTGGTTCAGCTCTTGACCGAATTACTGCTTCATTTGCTGTCATAAGCAGCAGTTTTCCTGTATGGTGGATAGGTATGCTTATGATTTTTTTGTTTGCATTCACATATCAAATTTTCCCAGCAAGAGCAACTCCATCTATCCTGCCAACTGAATCAGGATATATCCTTGCTTTGCTTTATCACATGGCTCTGCCATTAATAACAATAGTATTAATAGGATTTGGAGCATGGGCATACCTTGTTCGTAATTTTATGGTAGGTGTAATGCAAGAAGATTTTATCACTGCAAAAAAAACTATTGGTATAGATAAAAGTAAAATTATCTATAAACATGCATTAAAAAATGCAGCTGCACCAATAGTCACAATTTTAGCATTAAGTCTTTCAGGTTCACTTGGTGGCGCAATAATAACTGAAGCAGTATTTGATTGGCCTGGTATGGGACGACTTTATTTTGAGGCAATAAGTGTGATGGATTTACCAATTATAATCGGTGCAACTTATGTTTTAACTGTTTTATTTTTAATTAGTATTTTTACTGCAGATTTACTTTATGGTTATTTTGATCCCAGAGTGAAAACAGTATGAGTGGCATAACATATTCAGAGATAAAGGAAGAGTTTCTGAAAAATAAAATTGGGTTAATAGGCATTGGGATTTTAGCATGTCTTGTTATGTTATCTGTAATAGCTGTGATCACAATTCCCATTGATACGTTCAAACAATGGAATAATCCAAATAACTGGATTTCATATCCAAAAACATCTGTACCAATATGGACGAATTACTTTATGGTAGAAAAAATTCCTGAACACATTATAATGGAAAATCCAATAACAGTATCTCAAGAAGACACAGTATCTGTAACGTCTCATCAATTTAATGTAAATTTTGATTACGATGATTTTCCAAATGATTTTATTTATGAATTTACTACAGAGTATTCTGGTTCCCCACTACTTCAGATGTCTATAATTCGTCCTGACCAAAGTAAAATTCTTCTATTATCTACCTCGTTACCATATTCAGAAACAATAAATGTTCATCACGAAAGATTTTTTTCATCTGATAATATTATCAAAAAAAATGCCCAAATTCAACTAGCAAAAATTAATTCAGAATCATATGGAATCTTGGGTGAGGAAATAATTTTTGCTGATAATGAAGGTCATGTACTAAAAGGAAATTATTTATTTTTAGTGAATCTGTATGGAGTTGAAGAGCATGTAAAAATTTTAGATTCTAAATTGATTCTTGGCGGAAAAACATTTGGAATAATGGGAACAGATGAATTACGAAGAGATTTAGCAGTTGGTCTTTTGTGGGGAACCCCACTTGCATTGTTTATTGGAATTGCTGTAGCTATGGGTTCTGTAATAATGGGGCTAATTTATGGAGTTTATGCTGGTTTCAAGGGTAAAAAAACTGATGAAACGCTAATGAGATTTAATGATATAATATACGCACTTCCAGCACTGCCTTTTTTGATTATACTTGCGGTCACAATCAGTAATAGTATTTTCTTGATGATTGGCTTTTTAATGATCTTTAGTTGGGTGGGAATTGCTAAAGTTTCCCGAAGTATGGCTTTACAGATTAAGACGAGACAGTATGTTGAGGCATCAAAAGTTATGGGACAAAAAGATTCCAAAATAATCTTCAAACATATTATTCCCCAATTATTACCATATACTTTTGCAAGTATTGCAATTTCTGTACCTGCTGCAATAACTACCGAAGCTGGTCTAAGCTTTTTAGGCTTAGGCGATCCGACTTTCCCAACATGGGGACAGATTTTACATGATGCAAATACTTATGGTGCCGCTGCCAGAGGCTTATGGTGGTGGATAGTTCCACCTGGAATAGCAATTGCCATAACAGGTCTTGCATTTGTATTCATTGGAAATGCATTAGACACTATTGTAAATCCCAAGCTAAAAAAATGATTATCTGAATACAAGTTATAATGAGAACTTTCTAATGACATCTATAGCTGCATCATTAAGCTTGATTGTATATGCCGCACTGGTTTCATTATTTAATTCTGAAAGTGCATCACCAAATTTTGTCTTCTCCTGACCTCGATCAAAATCTCCCCCTGATTCCTTGATACAAAGTGGAAATTTTTTCATGTTTAGACCACTTTTTAGTAGATAACCAATGAATGTTTGGTATTTTTCAGTGTCATTCCAACCAATTCCCTTTTCTTGACATGTAGCTATCCAAATATCAATTGAGTTTTGATAAATTACATTTTTTCGAATATTATCAAGTGCAAGATTTGACATCAAATCACAGTTTTAAAAATCTGCACGCTTCACTTTAGAGCCACATCTAGGACATTCTCCACCCTTGTATCTATGATTACAAATAAGGCATACATATCGAACACTGCCTCCTCCAAGACCACCACGACCTTTGCCAAAAAATCCACCAGTGCCAAATCCAGAACCTGAATCTCCTGAACCTCTCATTTTAGCCATGTATTTTTTTCTTAGAATTAATGGAAAGATGATAAATAATGCCAATGCTGTCCCAAGACCATAAGGAAACGGCAAAACTAATTGTAATCCTATGCTTACAGCTAAAGATGCTCCTAAAAATAATAGGTATGTTTTATAATTAAACAAGTTGTATATTTTTACTAAAAAAACCTTATAAAGTTTTTTTATAATTTAATCAGTTTTTCAAATAATTTCTATCGGAATTTGTTTGCCATTACTATCCCATGCAAAAATATCATCATCTTCATATGGTGATTTGACAATTAATGATACCAAACCAAAGAAGTTATCCAAATCTGTAATAGATGGATATGCCCAATCAATGTTTGCTGATGATTTTTCTTTATCAGCTACATTATCAGGTATAGGGTGAGAGTGAACAATTCCAACATAGCTAAGATCCAATGGTAGTGGATTATGAGGAAATCCCGCAAAATCTGCACCTGTTTCGGAGAATGGTGGGACAACCAAACCATCTATGAATACATTGCCATGTTTTGATTTTCCACGCAAGATTAGAATTGCTTCATCTGGATGATTCATTTTACAAAAAGACAAGATCCCATCTCTTGTCTCTCGCTTCAATGATACATTGCGATCAAACTTTTTCTTTTTGAATAGCATTGCATTATTCTAATTTGATTGAATATAATACCGGTGATATTCTGTTTAAAGATCTTTCTATAAACTTAATTTGGTTAGGAAGTGATTCGTTTACGTTATCAGCCTCTACGTGTAATGATTCAATTTTTGATTCAGTTTTTGATTTATCGTCTTGATGTTTTCTTAATTTTGACTCATTCTGCCTTAAATTTTCAAAATCATAATTCTTCAAATTATTTTCTAGATTATTTTTTGATTCATTGTATTCAGAGATTTTCCCAAGAAATGAGTCCAGTTTTCCTAATATTTCATCAATTTGTAATAATGATTTATTGATGTCTTTTACTGATACAGTACCTGACTGAACACTATTTCTTACTAATTCTAATATTTTTGTGATGTCTTGTTTACTAGTTTTAGATATTGTATCAAATGGGTTATTTGCTAAATCCACTAATAGTTTTTTTTCTAATTTTCCAAGCGATGTGATGTACACATACTTGTTTAATGGTCTTGAAATTTTAGTGAATTGTATATCAATATCATTTTTAACTTCACGCATTTCCACAGAAAGAGTTTCAATGTTTTCTTTCGTTTTGAAAAAGTTTGCATATTCTTTACTGCTTTTGATGTTTTCAATCGCATCTATATCATGTTGTATTGTGCTACTCAGATCTTCTATATTTTTTTTCATCTGTTTTTGATTATTAGTTATATCAACGAGTGTTTTTTCTGATTGACCATATTTATCAATATTTTCAAGGATTTCATTTGCATTATCTTCAAAGTTAATATGGTTATCAATTAAGGTTTGAATTTCATCATTTCCATCTTTCATATTTTTTAGGTCATCTTTTAACCTGTTTGCAAATTTGTTTGCAAGTGTATGAAGTACAGTAGATTGCCTTCCAACCATATCCCCAATTCTTTTTAACATTCTGGTGGAAATTTTATGAAAAGTTTGAACATCATTGAACGAGATTATATCAGGAAAGTTTACAGTGCATTCTTGCTTTATGGTAGATACTATTTGCTTTTTTCCACGTTGCAGTATAGTATACAGATGAGGATCTAGATCTTCAGACTTTATGTTAGTATGTTCAAAGTCATCAATAGTTTTTAGAATACTATCACAGTTTGATTTTATATTATTCCTAAATGCACTAGTTTCAGAAATTATGGTTTTTTCTTTAATAGATTTTAATTCTTTAATAATATCAGGTATCTCAGAGAGAAAAATTTCTTTTTCCCTTGAGGTGATATCTTCTTCATATTGCTGTGTTTTTTTCTTACCCCAACCAAATACCATAATTTAGTTTAAATTCACGACGTTAAATATTTTAGAATTTTTTTATTCGTAAATATATTTTAGGGTAAAACTGTGTTAAAAAAAAATAATAGTCTTATTTGAATATACTAAAATATTCAAATCATTGACTTAGAATGTGAGTGATATTCGCTTTATTATAATAGGTATTGGTCTAATATTTTCTGGGATCATAATTCTAGCAGTTTCCCCACCAGAGTTAGCAAGTGTTTCTCTTCAGGCTGAAATGGGTGAATGTTTTGAATATCATGATGATGCACCGCCTACAAAGATTAATTGTGGCATAGCGTTACAAAATAAATTATTTGTATTTACATTGGTTGTAGTATTAGTGGGAGCCGGAATTGCTGGATTGGTAAAAGGTGGAAGAGGCACTTGGGACCAAAATGTAAAACCAGAAGACATGGTGGGTCCTGGTAAAAGCTTTGATGCACGGGATGAACCAAAGGGTTCTGACTCTGAAACCTGATTAGTATTTACTCACGTACACTAATCATATAATTTTAGTATTGGAAACTAGTTGAGTATACATGACCGACACTACCTTCATTGAGTTTGGGGTTATTGCAGGAGTTGTCAGTGCAATTATTGTGTTTCTTGTAATAAGACGCCTCCGAGAAGGATAAGCTACACTAATATTTTAAAATCAATCCAATGTCCATTAAATTAAAGTGAGTATGACCTGTTTTTATTAAGCCGCCATATTTTTTAAAAAACGAATTAGAATTATTAGTTTTTAAAAAGTGAGAAATTATTTTTGGTTTAATTAAATTATTTTCAATTATGGCACCAGAATATTTTGTGTTGCCATCAATACCATCTGTTGCAATGGATGAAATTAGGATGTTGTTAGAATTATGAATTAGCTTTGAAATTTGCAGAACTAATTCCTGATTACGTCCACCCTTACCATTTCCCTTAACATGTACCGTTGACTCCCCACCAAAAATAACACAAGAATTTTTTCTTGTTGGAATCATTTCTACAAGTTTTTTAGCAGAAATTGAGACATCATCATTTATTGGTGAATATATTTTTGTTTTTAGTCCTAATGACCGTGATTTTATTGCCATAGCGTTCAAGCAATCCTGATTAGTTGCTATGATTTTATTTCTGATTTTTAATCTTCTTTGTGATATTATTTTTTTTGATGAACCATACTTTAGACGAGAAATTACATTTTTAGGAAGTTTTTTCCCCAAAGAATATTTCCTAATTATTTTCATAGCATCCAAATCTGTAGTTTTATCATAATAAGTACAGCCTGAGGATATAACTGAAGGATCATTGCTTACTACATCTGACATTATTAATGCACACCAATTACAAATAATTTTTTGGGCAAGTTTACCACCTTTAATTTGTGACAAATGCTTTCTAATGCAGTTAAATTCGTCAATTGTTGCGCCAGACTGTAAAAGAAGCTGTGTAGTCTGTTTCTTTTCTAACAGTGTTATTCCATCAGGTAAAGCCACTAAGGAAGAGCCACCTCCAGATACTAAAAAAATCACAAGATCATTTATGGAACAATTACCCACTAATTGGAATATAGCCTTACTAGCTTTCACACTTTCTCTGTTTGGTAACGGATGTCCCGAAAAAAATATTTGGAATTTTTTGTCGTCTATAAGTGATTTGAAACCTTTTGGAATAACTACTATTCCTTGTGAAATCTTGATTTTATCTGACACATATTTTGTCATAGTGTCAGCCGCTTTACCATATGCCACAACAAAAATTTTTTCATAATCAGATAAAATTAATTGATTTTTTCCAATTTGTATTTGATTTTCATTTACAAATGCTTTTAGAAAATTATTTGGATTTGCTGCACTTAATCCAGTTTCTAATATTTGCAATGCAATTTTTTTGGATCCAGTCGTTGCCAATGATTTAAGATTCTGAATAATCATTTCGTAAATTAATCATAAATGATAACTTAAGACTATGTTGATTTGGAAGGTATAATAATAATCATGTTTTCAATAATTTATGTATACAATTAGGGTACCAAAAATCATTCAGTTTGGTAAAGATGCTATTTCTGAGGCAGAAAAAAAAGCTGAAAAAGAAGTCTCAGCAATTTCTGGAAATCTTTTTCACCGCTCTGATATTGGCACCGAGAGTTTAATCCAAAAAAAAATCAAACAAATGAGTTTAATTAGATGACAAAGCTTGGGGTGCTTGGGTCTACAAAGGGAACTGACCTTCAGGCTATTTTGGGCGCAATTTCATCTGGCGCGCTAAGCGCTGAGGTGGTTGTGGTTTTATCAAATCGTATAAACTCCTATATCTTAAGTCGGGCAAAGAAAAATAACATTCCCGCTGTTTTTCTTTCACACAAAGATAAAAAAAGAGAAGCGTTCGATAGGGAAATGACAACGATTTTAAAACATCATCAGGTTGACCTGGTCCTTCTTATTGGATTCATGCGAATTCTTTCTCGCCAATTTTGCGTGGAATGGCGAGGTCGGCTTCTGAACGTACATCCATCTCTGCTACCTAAATATTCAGGCGGGATGGATACCAACGTACACGAGCAGGTGTTAAAAAATAGAGATTCAGAAACCGGTTGTACTATCCATTTTGTTACAGAAGAGGTTGACGGCGGCCCAATATTAATACAGAAGAAATGTGTTGTTGATTCAGGAGATACTGTGAAAACATTAAAAAAAAAGGTACAAAAACTAGAGGGAGAGGCCTTTATTGAGTCAATTCAGTTAATTCAAAACAACGAATGCTAAATAGTCCAAAAATAAATCAGAGCTCTATTAAAATAAAGCGAGCACTATTATCGGTATTTGACAAGACTGGCGTGGTTAGTTTTGCCCGGTCCCTACATCTGTCTGGTGTTAAAATTATGTCTACCGGCGGTACCGCGAAAACTCTTCGGAACAGCGATGTCCCTGTCGCTGACGTAAGTG
>ENA-UPTF01002254-UPTF01002254.1-marine-metagenome-genome-assembly--contig:-NODE-2254-length-11277-cov-2.089018_pt1 | contig 11277 bp, 9 predicted proteins | sample MGYA00238166_ERZ767019 | MGnify/ENA primary metagenome ERZ767019 (study PRJEB28930, sample SAMN06266391) | marine metagenome | isolation source: Sea water from 250 m depth | place: Atlantic Ocean | study... | reverse complement strand
TGTCGATGGTGGTCGGCGTGCTGGGCCTCGAGCCCCGCGACACCCGGAGCGGAGCTCCAGCAGACGAACCCAGGGTCGGGGGTGGAGGGCGGAGGTGGGTGCCGAGTGCACGTACGATCCTGAGAGTCCCTGAGGATCCTAGAGACTCTCAAGATCCTGGAGATTCTCAAGATCCTAGAGACTCTGAGGATCCTGGAGATCCTGAAAAAAACGCGCGACTGGAACGCAAGGCCAATGGTATCCCCATAGAAGACGAAGTTTGGAATAGCGTATTGGAAGCTGCTAGGTTGGCTCAAACTGAAATTTAAAATAAGGTGAGGTAGGAATGGCACATCTCTATGTAGGCACATACACCCACGGCGAGTCAGAGGGCGTTTATCTATGTGAATTTAACCCCAAAACGGGCTCAGTGACTGGCAGAACAGTCGCGGCCGAGATCAAAAACCCTACGTTTCTAGCAATCTCTCCGGACCGCCAAACCCTATTCTCTATCACCGGACCAGGAGATGAATCGGGCTCGGGCATGGGTTATCTGTCAGCTTACTCAATAGATAGTGAAACAGGCGCTTTAACCTATATCAACAAGCAACCCTCGCGAGGTGTTGGCCCGTGTCACTTAACCGTAGATACGCAAGGTAGCTACCTTCTGGCCGCAAATTATGCGAGCGGGACTGTCGCTATGCTACCTATAGCATCAGATGGGTCTTTGAGGGAAGCGACTGGGTTTGTTCAGCACCAAGGCTCTGGTCCCAACATGGATCGTCAGGAAGGACCGCATGCTCACTCCATCACACTCGATTACAACGATAATTTCGCCTTCGCTGCCGACCTGGGAACCGACAAACTTCTGGCATACAAACTTGACCGAGATGGTGGCCTTTTAACCCCCAACAACCCTCCATCCGTATCTTTAGCGGGTGGACAAGGCCCCCGCCACTTCGACTTTCACCCTTCTGAGAAATATGCCTATGCTATCAACGAAATGGGCAACACGGTTACAGCATTTGAGTATGACGGAATAAATGGCTCGCTCGAAGAAATACAAACGATCCCAACTATCCCTCCAGACTTCAAAGACAGTACACATTGCGCTGACATTCATGTCTCTCCCAACGGTAAATTTCTCTACGGCTCCAACCGCGGCCACGATAGTATCGTGATCTTTAAGATCGCAGAAACTGGAAGACTTACGCTGATTGGTTACGAATCCACCGGTGGAGAGACACCGCGCAATTTCATGATCGATCCGTCTGGCGACTTTATGCTGGTGGCAAATCAGGATACCAATACAATCGTTAGTTTTTGCATTAACCAGTCCACGGGCGAATTGGAACCGACCGGCGATATCGCAGACGTCCCCAATCCAGTCTGCTTAAAATTACTCTAGGCATCAATTACGTCGTTGTGAAAGGACCTAGTAGCGCAAGTCATGAAGTCGGCGAAGAATTAAGTAGATGTAGAGCCCAAGGGGCCACCTGAATCAGTCTTGCCCATTGCGGCGACTTGCGTTACAAAGCCTGCACTCCGAGGTTCACGGTCCAGTACATAGGCGAGATAAGCTGCCAAAACCCTCTTCAACTCGCTTTTAATCTCTCCCGTCAAAGGTAAGTTTTGAGCTTGGTCCCATCCTACGTCTTGAAAGAAACGAAGTACTTTAATCGAGTTCATCGATAAATGGATTAGTGGATCACCAGTCGATGCTTTACATTCTGGCCCCACTAAGCCGCCAGCTACGCATGAGAGGAGATGATCTCTTGGGCCAAGATCGATACCGCACTCCACACATTGCCCGAATTCTGGGCCAAAACCCGCCATCGCAAGCAACTGGACCTCGCAATAACGCATTAATTGTTCAGTATCTTCGACTACCTGGAGGGCCACAAGTATGTTTGACAATAGCTCGTATTCACGGGGGTTGACAGCTCCATCAGCAGTGAAACCATCTACCAACTCCGCAACATATATCGCTTGTGACAACAGGCCAAGATCTTCACGAAGACCACGGTTACTATTGACTGTCTCCACTTCAGTGATGGAATCAAGAGTACTCCCGATAACTATTGATATCCGGACCTCCGTCAACGGCTGAAGTTGTCCTCCTTTACGACTTTTGATACGCCTCGCACCTTTTGCGACAGCGCGTAATTTACCCCGATCGGGCGTATACACCGTTACAATCCGATCAGCATCACCAAGTTCCATGTCTTTAATGACAATCCCTTGAGTGTTGTAAGTACGCGGAGTTGGCATTGAATCTATTAGCTCAGGTATGGGGTATCGAACGGTCGGAAACCACTTAACTACCTTCTAGAACTCTTGACGTCCCTCAAGCGCACGACCCAAAGTGACTTCATCTGCAAACTCGATATCACCCCCAACCGGCAATCCTCGCGCTGGGCGGGTCACCCGTATCCCAAGGGGTGAGATAAGATTATGGATAAACATTGACGTTGCTTCGCCTTCGACATTTGGATTGGTCGCCAAAACTACTTCCTCCACAGCACTCCCCTTCAATCGCTCTAACAATCCTCCGATCTGTAGATCATCGGGGCCAATTCCCTTCATTGGGGCTATAACACCATGCAAAACGTGATACAGGCCGTTAAAAGCCCCTGTACGCTCTAATGTTGGGACATCAAGAGGCTCTTCAACAACACAGATTCGCGTCTGGTCACGTGCCGTGTCACCCCAAATATCACAAGGATCGATATCAGTAATGTTGGCACAACATGAGCACAAAATTATTCGCTGCTTAACGGCTGCAATGGCATCAGCTAACTCCATTGACTGCCCATCAGGAATCCGGATGAGATAATACGCTAGACGCTGGGCCGACTTCGGCCCTATACCCGGAAGCTTATGCAACTCCTCAACGAGTTTCGTGACCGGATCAGCGGCTTTATATCCTCTTGAAGTCATTTAATGGGTTGGTTTCCACTATACATATTTATCTTATCCTCATGTGTAGGAAGGACTAGCGTTATCTGGCCCACATTCTGACGTCACAACAATATAAATCGACATAACGGCATCAAGTTGTGCTTCATTCGATCGCTTAATAAGGGATAGGAAACCATCTATAGCAACACCTACTATGTCAATCCAGGAATCTTGAATCCCCCAGTAAGGGAAGACATCTCCTTGGAGACCATCTCTTGAGCCTTAGTCAGCCCTTCGTTAATCGCGGTAAGGACTAGATCTTCAAGCATCTCGACATCCTCTGGGTCTACGGCTTCCGGATCGATAGTGATTGACTCCACATGCATCTTCCCGCTCACGACCACCTTAATAACTCCTCCTGATGTGGTTTCTACAGTTTTGTTCTCCATATCGTCTTGCATCTGCGCCATCCGCTTCTGCAGATCCTGCGCCTGTTTCAGCATCTTTCTATTCATCATTATCTGGTTTCTCCTCCTTCTCACTCACAACGCGAGCTCCCATCATCTGAGCTTTACGCACCAAGTGACTACGCTGCGCAGGGCTTTGGCGAGAGCTCTCAACATCTGCCATAATCACAGCGATCTCATAAGATGTTCCCATAACTTTCTCAACTGCTTCTCGGATAACCTGCCGACTATGCGGATTTTCAATCTCTTGTTGTAGACGTTCCATATTGGACTTATGACCAAACTTTAGTATCAATTTTTCTTCCGAAATCTCCCGTCCAGTACAGGCACGGAGTAGAGCTCCAAGATTGAACCGCTCACCTTTGGATCGTCGTAACTCCCGTACAACAGAATCCCATTCAGGGTCAGATTCGCGTGACGGTACACGTGTTGTTCCTGCTTGGGAAGGTACTGTACCACCTGATCCAGAAGGCGAAGGTTGCGCTCCCCCATTCTCTGTTCGCTGACTAGACTTCGGAGGGGTTTCTGAAGTAACAGGGCTGTCAGGCTTAATCGATGTCTTCGGGGGTGGCGTTGCAGACGGTCTAGTAACAGCCGGGGTTCTCTCGATACTAGACTCAACAATAGCCATCTCCATTGGGAGGGTCGCAACTCCTTCGTCTCCTCTAGTATCCGCGTTTGAGAAAACCCGCATCACGTGCACGAGGTGGTCGATAGAAGAAGAGGCAGCCATGGGCTTTAGCCGAGTAAAAGCCTCGTTAGAGTATTCCAACGATTCCGACACCCCTGATTTGATCAGTACTACCCCACGAAGGTAGTTTATCGCCATACGCTGTAACTGGCGTAAGTCCGTGCCATCCGCAGAAGCATCATTGATCAGGGACAGTGCCTCAGTAACACTCTTATTGACCAGATGCCCTACTAACTCTAGGGCACGCTCGTCACCTCCCATCGCAAGAAGGTCACGTGCCTGGGCCTCTGTCAAAGGTGAACCGTAAGAAACCATCGCTTGTTCAAGAAGATTCTCGGCGTCGCGGAGACTGCCAGAAGAGGCACGTGCAATTAGAGCGAGACACTCGGACGCGGCTTCATACCCTTCAGCACTGGTTAATTTATGTAGCTGAGCTTGGATATCTTCAGCAGAGATACGTCGAAAATCATATCGCTGGCACCGTGATAAGATCGTCACCGGCACCTTGTGTACTTCGGTGGTCGCCAAGATGAAAATTGCGTGACCTGGTGGTTCCTCAAGTGTCTTCAACAGGGCATTAAACGCCGGCCCCGACAACATATGAACCTCGTCAATTATGTAAACCTTGTACTTCCCTTGCTGAGGGGTGTAAGCAACCTTTTCACGAAGGTCTCGAATGTGGTCCACTCCATTATTGCTTGCGCCATCGATTTCAATGATGTCTAGTGACTGCTCGTCGTTGATCGATTGGCAAATCTCGCATGCATCGTCCGGATCTCCATCGTTTGGCTTAAGGCAATTCACCGCTTTTGCCATTATGCGAGCAGTACTAGTCTTACCTGTACCCCGAGGACCGCAGAAGAGAAACGCATGGGCAACCCGATCCAAGGACACAGCGTTACGCAGCGTCTGGATAATTGGCTCTTGACCCACAACCTCTTTGAGTTGTCTAGGGCGCCATTTCCTGTATAAAACTTCAGTCACAGGATCCCCTCAGTGAAACCCACTGCACATCTCTCCCGCATTCCTTTGTTGTTCTCAATGATGAAACTTCCCCAGTATGCGCGACTCTGCCAACTTCATGACTTCTTCATCCGAGGGTTGCTCATGATCATGCCCCAGTAGATGAAGGATGCCATGTACGAGGAGATGCGATAATTCATCTTCAACCGGCATGCCTGCTTCGATCGCCTGCCTCACAGTTTGGGGGTATGAGACGATCACTTCGCCCAACGAATGGTCTTCCTCGCCAGGTGGAAGGACAAACTCATCGAGTTGGGCAACGAGTGACCCGTCGTCGCCATGATATTCCCCTTCATACACGTAAGAGAACGAAAGTACGTCTGTATGCTCGTTCAGACCCCGGTGCTTCCGATTCAGTTCCAGTACTGTCTCATCATCGGCGATCACGACACTAACGTGCGTTTCGGAACCTTTCGCCTCCGATTTTAATGCTTTCACGACAGTTTCCTTGACCCACGCCTGGTGTACGTGTTTCTCGAAAGCTTCAAATACCTGAACTGAGACGTCAAAGGCGGGCATTTGAAGGCAGGATATTACTGTATTGGACGCCGTGCAACTTCGTATAGGCAATCGGTCAGTCGATGGGGGCGCCACCAGCCACAAACATATCTCCGGGGGAGCCATTCGAGCACACCGTTCAAACCCGCGCAAGACCCAAATCTGAGGTTGTCTCTCAGATTATTAACCCTCGGGCTGATTAAATCCTTGGGAGGACGTGTCAGGCCAAAGCTTTCGAAATCCCTTACTCAGACCCCATACTACCGCAACAGTTGCAGCCATCACGAGGCACCCGACATACTGAGCGGAGAAGAAGAATGCGACAAAGGCTATCGCACATACGATCACGATAATCCACGAGATCCCGTACAGTACTGTTCCGAGAAATTCACGTAGGAATCCCAAGGCTTCCTCCTCCAAAATCTATCTTTAGAGCCGAATGATAGGCTTCTATAGAATCAGGGTCAAGCCCGAGTTATCTGGATCGATGACAAAGACTACGGGTTCTCGGACAATTTCGCAGTGAATACAGCTTCAGAGAGCAACGTTAGGAGTTACCGATATGACAAGTGAATCAACTAAAGAGAGAACAGTGCTTATAACTGGTGGCGGCAGTGGGATCGGTAAAGAGCTTGCACGAAAGTTCGCGGCTAGTGGTGACAGAATCATCATAAATGATGTCCGCGAGGAGGTGGGTATCCAAGCAGCGCGGGAAGTTGACGGCACTTACATCCACGCCGACCTCGCAGATATGGACTCCACTCGCAAGCTTGCAACCGAAGCACTCGATCTATTTGGCACTATAGACATTCTAGTAAACAACGCTGGATTCCAACATGTAGCACCGGTTGATGAGTTCCCCGAGACTCTTTGGGCAAAGATGATTCAGGTGATGCTCGTCGCTCCATTCCAATTAACAAAGCATGCCATCCCTGGTATGAAAGAATCCGGGTGGGGACGGATCATAAATATGTCATCGATTCATGGCCTCGTCGCCAGTCCGTACAAATCCGCTTACAACTCTGCAAAGCATGGACTTATTGGCTTCACGAAAACCGTAGCACTTGAAGTTGGCGAGTTCGGTATCACCGCTAACGCAATATGCCCAGGATACACCCGTACTCCCTTGGTGCAAGCTCAGGTCGCTGACCAAGCAAAGAACAACGACCTTTCGGAGGATGAAGTCATATCAAAAATAATGCTGGAACCGGCTGCGATCAAGCGGCTAATCGAACCTACAGAAGTCGCTGATCTCGCGGTATTCTTAGCTTCGGATAGCGCTCGTTCAATAACAGGCTCGGCATACAGTATCGATCTCGGATGGGTAGCCAGATAGAAGGCAAGCGTCTATTTCCCCCTCCTCCGTGTACGAAGTAACAGACTCTTAGTTAGTACAAATCCGCCCACAAGGTAAGTTATATTCTGCAGGCTCAAAACCATAGATACGGAGAGGGCCCAACGCCCGAGGACGTATAGCTTCTACTAGCTACCAGTTGGTGAATGCTCCATCGCTACGCCTAAGCTGTGGCACCCACCCTCTCCCGCTGACCACCCGCGACTCAGCTACCTCAATATCAATGTCAACACCAAGACCTGGCTCATCTGTCGCAAAAGCATAACCATCAGACCAGCCAATCTGCCGGGGGAAAAGTTCGATTTCGTACGTGCGTGGAGCTTTCGGCATTTCCTGAACCCCGACATTAGTCGAAGCCATGCACAAAGCCACACAAGCCGCAGCACTTACTGGCCCAAGCGGGTTATGAGGAGCGATATCAATGTAATGTGTCTCGCACCAGTGAGTCACTTTTAAAGCTTCAGTCAAGCCTCCAACATTACAAAGGTCAATACGAGCATAGCTAATAAGTTCCTCCTCTATCACTTGACGAAATGCCCACTTACTGCCCCACTGCTCCCCTGCAGCAATAGGTACATCGACGTGCCTATCTAGTTTTCGATAACTTTCAGGGTTCTCTGAACGGAGAGGGTCCTCCACAAAAAATGGGTTGTATTTCTCTAGGTTCCGGCACATAGTAATTACGTGGGTTGTGTCGATACGTGTATGAACGTCCAGACATATATGTATTTCTGGACCCACTACTTCACGGACGGCGGCTACTGTCTCCTCAGTCTTGATGATTGACCTGACCGGGTCAAGAATGCCACCTTCACTGTAATCTATCGAACCATCCGGGGAGGTCTCCGCTTGTCCCCAACGCACAAACTTCCATCCGTCTTCGACTGATTTCGCACAGCTCGCAACGAGTTCTTCCACAGTCCTACCAGCATTGTGTGGATAGCACACGACTTTGTCTCGAACTGGTCCTCCTAATAACTTATAGACCGGCATATCAAGGGCCTTACCCTTGATATCCCACAGAGCAATATCAATGGCGCTGATAGCAGAAGCATACACTCCATCCGCAGGGAAAAAATTTCCACGGAACATATGCTGCCAGACACGTTCGGTTGCAAACGGATCCTGACCAATAACGATCTCGCCTAGATGATCAATTGCTCGACCAATCGCTTCACCCCATACTGTTCGGCCAACCTCGCCAAGTCCGTAAATTCCAACATCAGTATCAATCTTCACATAGTGCGCGCCGAATCCCTGTTCATCGGACAGCGCCATACTGGTGATCTTAGTAACTTTCATGAAAATCCTCTCTGCAAGCAGGCTTGGTTAAGGTGGATCGCTACGATACCTTCACCTCTTTTCACGGTCAAGGAGTTCAAAATAAAGCCTACAGACATATAGGTGCTTTACGACGAAGTTGTTCTACAAGAGCATCAAGAAAACACACATAATCCAATGAAGGAATAGATGAACCCCTTCCTCGAAACAACAGATGATAACGGTGTTTGACGCTCCATCAAGCCCCTGCTAGGATGCCGTCATCTTCGCCCCTATGAGGTTTCCATGTCCGATTTCGACATCCTTGACGAAGAAGTCCGTTCCTGCACATTGTGCACTCTTAGCGCCAAGAGAACTAATGCAGTGCCGGGAGATGGTGATCGTAAAGCGAATGTCATGTTTATTGGTGAGGGACCTGGCTACTATGAGGACCAACAAGGAATTCCATTCGTCGGTCGTGCAGGACAACTCTTAAACGAAATGCTTGAGTCGATAGACTTACGACGACAAGACATATACATCACCAACATGCTGAAATGCCGCCCACCCAACAACCGGGACCCTCTACCAGCAGAGATAACAGCCTGTGGACCTTATCTAGAACGCCAAATCAGAATGATCTCGCCTAAGGTAATAGTTACGTTAGGTAGATACTCGACAGCTAATTTCTTCCCAACCGAACCCATCAGCAAGCTACGAGGGAAACCCATGCCGTGGAACGGTATTACGATCCTCCCGATGTACCACCCGGCGGCGGCTCTTCGCAACGGGAAACTAAAAGATGCCCTGCATCGCGATTTTCAACAAATTCCTGAATTGCTGGACCCTGATGAGAGTGCTGACCGTAGCGATCCCCCACTGAACACTCCGTCAACTGCTACAGAGGAAAGACAGCTAGACATGTTTACGCCTCATCCCACTGAGAAGGATTCTACTCCCAACAGCAATGAAAACCCGAGCCCCGCAGATTCAGGCCCCAAACAGATGAGCTTTCTATAGGCTGAGTGCGTCGCTTTTCAAGCCTGCAGAGCTAACTATCTGCCTGAGAAAGTCTCGTCTACAAAAGCATGCGAGATGCCAGTTGAAACCTAGTTACTAGGCCCGTCCAATCCTCGCGAAGCGCCATAGATTTCATCCATAGCAGCACCCTGAAACATTGCTCCGATCGAAAGGCTATTGTGGATGCGATGTATGGCATCCCCTATCAATGGAGCTACCGACAGAACCTCGATGTTATCAATTAGTTTAGGACCCTCAACAGGCAGACTATCTGTAACAACTATTCGATCGATACCACTATTGGCCAGACGCTCCGGAGCATCCGCGCACAATACTGCATGTGTTGCAAAACAGTAAATCTTTTTGGCCCCATGTTCACGAAGGGTTTTTGCAGCCTCAATGACGGTACCACCAGTTCCAATCTCATCTTCAATAATCACAGCCTCTTTCCCCTCTACATTGCCAACAAGATTGACTGCTTTAGCATTATCATCATTGTCCACCCGCTGCTTATCGATGATCGCAATAGGTGTGTGAAGCAAATCAGCTAATTCTCGCGCGCGTTTAGCGCTACCCATGTCTGTAGCAGTAACGACTATATTTGTAAGGTTCATCTCCTTCACTCGCCGAGCAAAAAGCGGTATTGCGGGTAGTTCATCCATGGGTATGTTAAAGAACCCTTGAATCTGTCCCGCATGTAGGTCAATCGCTAAGACTCTGTCAGCGCCGGCCACACTAATAAAGTCCGCCACCAGCCTCCCCGTGATAGGGACTCGAGGCTGGTCCTTTTTGTCAGTACGTCCGTAAGCATAATAAGGGATTACCGCCGTGATACGACCCGCTGAGGCCCTGCGTGCCGCATCAATCATAATCCATAGCTCCATCAAGTTATCGTTCACTGGAGTTGACATGGGTTGGATAAGGAAAACGTCCATTTGGCGGATGTTTTCAAGAAACTGAACGAACGTATTGTCATTAGAAAACTTGAACACTTCGATCTTACCGGGGCTTATTCCCAGATAGGCGCATATATCGATAAAAAGCTTGGGATGCGCATTCCCGGCGAATACCTTAAGGTCCTCAAAGTTCGTCATTGAGTCCCCTCCTGTAGCAAAACTCAGAAAACCTAAACCTAAAAAATCAAAACATTCTTCTAAAGCTTCTTGACATTCACTATTAAAATAATTAAAACCTTCCTTAAAAATAAAAGATCCAACAGAGGCAAATATTAATCCAACTAATACCGCCCCAACAAAAAATAATCCATATTTATGACGCTGGAAAAAATTAAGGTCAGCAAAATAATCTGTTTGTTTATGTGCCCAAGCCAAAGACATTTTATCTAAAAGTACTGCAATTAGACTAATACAAACGCCGGCTTCTAAAGCTAAACCAATTCTAAGTTGATTTAAGGCTAGTAATAGATTCCAACCTAATCCTTTGGCGCCTATAAAGGATGCAATAACTGCCATAGCTAAACATTGCATGATGACTTGGTTCACTCCAATTAAAATGTCTCGTCTTGCAGTTGGAATTAATACCTTAAATAAAAGTTGAAAATTGTTACAACCACTCATCTTTCCTGCATGGACAACGTCTGGTGATACTTTTCTAAGCCCCAACAAAGTTAAACGCACCATGGGTGGTGTTGCAAAAATTATCGTTGCTATTGCTCCAGAATGATCTCCGATTCCAAACATTACCATTATCACAACTATGTAAGAATAGTGCGGCATGGTTTGCATTACATTGAGTATAGGATTTAATACAGCCTCAACCCTCTTGCTTTTATATGACCAAATACCAAAAACCAAACCAAGGAAAAAGGAAACTGGTGCAGCAATCAATACAAATGAAAGCGTCTCCATTGAAGGTTTCCACTGACCAAATACAGAAATATAAATCATGGTAATGGCTGCAAATATCGCAAGACCTTTTCCGCTAAGTTTATAACCCAATATAACTGCTCCAGCGGTAACTATAGTCCAAGGAAGTCCAGGTAATTCTGCCCATGGGTTTGCATCAATCCAATCCCAGCTTGTAAATGCAACAACGGTTTTAACTCCTCCAATTAAAATTTCACG
>ENA-UPTF01002252-UPTF01002252.1-marine-metagenome-genome-assembly--contig:-NODE-2252-length-11281-cov-2.690021_pt1 | contig 11281 bp, 7 predicted proteins | sample MGYA00238166_ERZ767019 | MGnify/ENA primary metagenome ERZ767019 (study PRJEB28930, sample SAMN06266391) | marine metagenome | isolation source: Sea water from 250 m depth | place: Atlantic Ocean | study... | reverse complement strand
GCCTTCGTCGCCGATGGCGAGGGAGCGCTACCACAGGACCCCTACCTCAGGGTCCTCAAGATCGCCGATTTCAGCCCCGTGGGAATCGAGATATCGGCCTACCTGGTCGCTTTGGTCGCTCTGGGCGGATTCGCCGTGCTGCACCTCCACAGGGAGCAGTCACTCAGCCTCGCAGAACGTGGAAGGGCCTCGTTGGTCGAGGCGAACCAGGGCATGGCAATCGCCCTCTTGGTCGCCTATGCCGCCGTCGGTCTGTGGATCGGCTCCACAGCGATCCTTGCAGTCGGCCTGACGCTCATATTGCTCCTGGTGTCCGGCGATGCCGAGGACCCCCCCACCCACTGGGTTGCCGGGGGGGTGATCCTGATGCTGTTCGCCAGCTGGACCTGGGTGGCTGAGATCCCGCAGGCGGTCGCTGGCATGGCTCCCTTCCTTGTGACCTGGCTGGTCTCGGACGACGAGGACGACCTCTCCGCCTTCGCCCTCCCGTTCACGGACGAGTCGATGCGAACCAGGCTCGCCAGAGCCATTCCATGGTACGGCGGAACGGTCTTCCTGCTGCTCACCTGGCTGCTACTCACCGTCGAGATAGACGGCACGAACCTAGCCGCACACGAGTTCTACGGCGCACCCCTCGTAGGTCTGCTCGCCATCGGCCTCACCCTGTACTCGTGGGGCAGGAGCATCGAGGCAAGAATTGCAATGATCGCAATGACCACAAGCAATTCGATGAGGGTGAATCCTTCGGATGACTTTTTCATGTTTTGAATTAGGTGATGATGTCGTGTGCTACTTTGCCGTGGACATCCGTTAAACGGAAGTCTCGTCCACTCCATCGGTAGGTTAGTTTCTCATGGTCGATGCCCATGAGATGCAAAATCGTGGCGTGAAAATCATGCACATGCATTCGGTTTTCCTGGGCGTACATGCCGAACTCATCGCTCGTTCCGTAGGTCATGCCGCCCCGGACGCCGCCACCGGCAAGCAACATCGAGAACGCTGTGCTGTGGTGGTCCCGCCCAACGTTCTTTTTGTCTTTTTGCTGTGCGTATGGGGTGCGGCCAAATTCACCGCCCCAGATCACCAGCGTGTCCTCGAGCAGGCCTCGCTCCTTTAGATCTGAAATGAGAGCGGCAGTGGCCTTATCGCTGTCTTCGCAAAGCTTGGTGTGGCCGGAGTTGTGGCTTTTATGCGTGTCCCACGGTTGGTTGCCGTTGTTGACGTAATACACGCCTATGTAGCGGACGCCGCTCTCGACCAGCCGGCGGGCGAGCAGGCAGGAGTTGGCAAAAGGGGTGCGGCCGTACTTGTCTCGGGTGGCTGCACTTTCCTTCTCGACATCGAACGTGTCCATCGCCTCGAACTGCATACGGTAGGCCGTTTCCATGGCTTTTATCTGTGCGTTCAACTCCAGGTCATTATTGCGCTTGGCCAAGTGCAGTTGGTTGAGTTGGTTAAGCAGGTCAAGTTGCTGGCGTTGCTCACGGTTTGTGAGGCTGGTGTTGCGGACGTTGGCGACCAGTTTGTCGACTTTCATGTCGGCGGTAATGATACTCGCAGCTTGGTGCTGGGCTGGGAGAAAGCTATTACTCCAGAGCGCGGGGCCGACGACGATCTTGTTCGTGGGGCGCAGCACGACATAGCCCGGCAGGTTGTCATTCAATGAACCGAGGCCGTACTGCAGCCAGGACCCGATCGAGGGTCGGACCGGTTGCACGTTGCCGGTATGCATCTGCAGCAGGGCCGGTTCGTGGTTGGGGACGTCCGTGTACATCGAGCGAATGACGCAGCACTCATCGATGATTTGGCTAATGTGCGGCAGCGATTCGCTGACCTCGATCCTGCTTTGCCCGTGTGGCCTGAACTCGAACGGCGACGGCATGAAGCCGGACGAGTTTGGCTTCTTGTAAATCTTGCCGGTCGGCTGGGTGTTTTCGTGTTTCTTCAGCGCCGGCTTGGGGTCGAACGTGTCGACATGCGACGGGCCGCCGTTCATGAACAGGAAGATCACCCGCTTGGCCCGGGGCGCGAAGTGCGGTCCACCGGGGCTGGTGGCACAGGCCTGTTCCGGACCAAGCATCCCGGCCAGGCCAAGTGTGCCGAAGCCAGCCGTGCAACGTCGAAGCATTTCTCGCCGATTGATCTCAGTTAAAAACGGGGCGTTCATTAATCGATGAAGCTCATCTCGTTGGCGGCCAACAAGGCGTGCGAATATTGCTCCCAGCGGGTAAGTCGACTCTCGGCGGGCAGTTGGAGAAAGCCAAGCGCCAGGTCCAGTTCGGCCGCGCTTGGCTTGCGGTTGTAAAGGATGTCGTAGATGGATTGCACCTGCTCGGCGCTGGCGTCCAGGCTGTCGCCGGTGACGCGCTTGGCTAAGCGCTTGGCTTGCTCGACCATAAAGCGGTTGTTCATCACGAACAGCTTTTGCATCGCAGTCGTTGTTGCGGAGCGCTTGGCCGCATGGACGTTGGGGTCCGGGTAGTCGAACTGCATCAACATGTCGTTCAGTTTCTTTCGACTGACGCGGGCGTAGACGGTTCGGCGAACGTTCTTTTTGTCGGTCAACTCGAGTGACTTTCCGCCGGTCCGCTCGAGGTTGTCGCCCGCGGCAAGGATCGAGTCGCGCCATTGCTCGATGCTCAATCGTCGCCTGTTCATCCGCCACAGGTGAGTGTTGCCTGGGTCTATGGCCCGGTTGGCTTCCGATTCGTCGGAACACTGGCGGTAGGTTGAGGATAGAACCATCTCGCGAATGAGCCGTTTCATCGACCAGCCGTTTTCCATGAACCGAACGGCGAGGTCGTCCAGCAGGGCGGGGTGGCTTGGCTTGGTACCGAGCAGACCGAAGTTGCTCGGTGTGGTGACTAGGCCGCGCCCGAAGAACATCGACCAGACACGATTGACGACCACACGTGCGGTGAGGGGGTTGTCGGGCGAGACGATTGACTCGGCCAGTTCCAGCCGGCCAGTACCCTGGGTGAATGGCTTGGGCTCGCCTTCCGACAGTACGCGAAGAAAGCGGCGTGGCACGATGTCGCCTTTTGTCTGGGTGTTCCCCCGAAGGAACACGTGCAGGTTTTGCGGTTTCTTGTCGTGCACCATGTGAATGGTGTCGATGCGTTTCTTCGTCGCCTCAGTGTCCTTCTTGATTTCGCTGCCGTCAGCCATGCGGTCGACGAGGTCGGTGCTCGCGAAGACGCCGGCGAGGGCGTAGTAGTCCTTTTGTGTGAAGGCATCGTATTTGTGATCGTGGCACTGGGCGCAGGCCACGGTCAGCCCCAGCAGCGATCGCGTCAGCGTATCGACCTGCTCAGCCCACTCCTCTGCCTTCACATCAAGGCGGCCACGATTGTAATATTTATGTCCAAGCCCGATGAAACCAAGCGCCGGCAAATCCCCGGTTGAGGTGTCCTTGATCAAGTCGGCTGCAAGTTGCTTTCGGATGAACTTGTCATATGGGACGTCGTTATTAAACGCATCGATCACCCACTCGCGATAACGATAAGCATTCGGATAAAAGAATGCCGTATTGGCGCCGACCTGATGTGCCTGGTCCTCGGCGTAGCGGACGTTGTTCAGCCACATGCTTGCCAGGCGTTCACCAAACGCGCGGCGCTGCATGAGTTCCTCAACCAGTCGTTCATAGGCATCACCGGTTTCATCGCTGAGAAACGCAGCCGTCTCGGCCGGAGTGGGGGGCAGGCCGGTCAGGTCAAGATATAGCCGTCTAGCAAGTATGCGTTTGGTGGTCTCGGGGGAGGGGGTGAGTTGTTCCGAATCCAGTCTGGCCAGGATGAAATGGTCGATTCGTTGGCTTGGCCAAGCGCTGTTTGAAACAGCGGGGAGTTCGTTTTTTTGAGGTGCCTGATAGGCCCACCATTTGCGGGCCTTTTCCCAGTCGATTGGAGTAGCTTTTTCAGAATCGGTCGCTGCAGTGCTTGGCCAAGTGACAACAAGCCAGACGGCCAGCCAAGCCAATCGGCCAAAGCCAAACAGAACCCCGGACATTTTCCAGCCAAAAACCATTCCCAAAGCGTTGGCGGAGAGTATGAATCTTGCGAATTGGTTACAATACAAAAGGTCGCTGATGTTGATGATTGACCGCCAGTACTTTTGGGCTTTCTCTTTTGGCGAATTCGTATGAGGAAATTGAATCTATTTTTGGTGTTGTTTTTATTCGTTTTGTCTGTGTCTGCAGCAAAACGGCCGAATGTTGTTTTGGTGATTACTGATGACCAGGGCTACGGCGACTTGTCGTGTCATGGTAACCCGGTTCTCAAGACTCCGCACCTAGACAACCTGCATGCGGAGAGTGTGCGGCTGACGGATTATCACGTGGCACCGACGTGTTCGCCGACGCGGGCGGCGTTGATCACCGGGCACTGGACCAATCGTACCGGTGTTTGGCACACGATCATGGGCCGATCGATGCTGCGGCATAACGAGGTGACCATCGGAAAGATTCTGGGCGATGGCGGGTATCACACCGGCATGTTCGGCAAATGGCATCTTGGCGATAATTATCCGTATCGCCCTGAGGATCGCGGCTTTCATGAGGTGCTGCGCCATGGCGGAGGCGGGGTGGGGCAGACGCCGGACTTCTGGGACAACGCCTACTTCGATGGCTCCTATTTCCACAACGGAAAGGCCGTGCCGGCCAAGGGCTTTTGCACTGATGTGTTTTTTGATTACGCCAAGCGGTTCATCACCAAGGTGAAGGACAGCGATAAGCCGTTCTTCGTGTACCTCTGCACCAACGCGCCGCACGGGCCGATGCACGCGCCGGAGAAATACAGCAAGCCCTACGAGAAACAGGGCGTCAATGTGGCCAACTTTCTGGGCATGATTGCGAATATTGATGCAAACGTTGGTGCCATGCGCGCGTTCCTTAAGAAGGAAGGCCTCGCCGAGAACACCATTTTCATTTTCACAACCGACAACGGCACCTCCAGCGGCGCGAACATCCACAACAACGGCATGCGCGGCCGCAAGGGTAGCGAGTACGACGGCGGCCATCGCGTGCCCTTCTTCATCCGCTGGCCCAAGGGTGGCCTCACCGGCGGGCGCGACGTGGAAACCATTACCTCCTATGTCGACGTGGTCCCCACGCTCATTGACTACTGTCAGGTGCCTGCGCCGAAGGGCGTGAAGTTTGATGGCGTGAATATTCGGTCGCTTATCGAGGGTAATTCGAAGAACTGGCCCGACCGCATCTTGGTAACCGACAGTCAGCGCGTGCGTGATCCTATCAAGTGGCGCAAGAGTTCGGTCATGACGGACCAGTGGCGGTTGGTGAATGGCAAGGAGCTTTACGACATTAATGCCGATCCCGGCCAAAAGAAGAATATTGCCGACACCAACCCGAAAGTTGTTGCGCGCCTCACCAAGTTTTACGATGCGTGGTGGGAGGAGATCGTGCCCACCTTCGGCCAGCCCACCGCCATTTACCTCGGCGCCAACGCGCCGCTTGCCAATCCGGTCACACTCACTTGCCACGATTGGATTGCTGACGGAAGCACGCCGTGGAACCAGCGTCACATTCGCAACGCTGAGAAACGCCCCAGCAACACCGGGTTTTGGGCGGTGGATGTGAAAACCGCAGGCGAATACACGATCGAGCTGCGCCGTTGGCCGAAGGAATCCGGTGCAGCTATCACGGCTTCACTTGAAGCTGGCACCGATGTGCCGGGTGTCACCCCATTTCGTGCTATTGCAGGAAAGCCATTTGCCGCCGTGAAAGCGCACCTCAAACTCGGCGGCCAGGAGTTGTCATTACCGGTGAAGCCGAGTGCCAAAAGCGTCACCTTCAAGTTAAAGCTCAAGCCCGGGCGCGACGAACTATGGGCCAAGTTTACCGACGAAGCCGACACGCCGATGGGCGCTTTTTATGCCTATGTCACAAAGGTGGAGTAACCAATGGTTGTGTTCAGTGGTCCCGCACGTAGACTTTCGGTAACCGTATTTACCCATGAAAAAAACTCTTTCCCGCCGTTGTTTTCTCTCCAATGCAACCGTTACGGCGATTGCCGCGCCGCGTTTGTTGTTGGCCAAGAAAGATTCCACGCAACTCGTTATTGGTGAGGGCGCTTACCAATATGAAGTACAGCACAATTGGGCGCAGTTGCCTGCCAAGTACAGTTGGCAAACAACCCACAATGTGGCGGTCGATGCCGAAGGATTGCTCTATGTCATCCATGAGGGGCGCGAGAACCAGAAGGATCATCCTTCCATTTTTGTTTTCGACCGGAAGGGCAAGTTCATCCGTGCCTTTGGGTCGCAGTTCCAGGGCGGTGGCCATGGCATTGAGGTGCGAACGCAGGGCAGTGAGCAGTTTCTTTACGTGTGCGCCTATCAGCAGGTGAAGTCTTTTGCCAAGCTTACTCTCAAAGGCGAGACGATTTGGGAAAAGTACGCGCCGATGGATAGCGGTGTATACCGCAAGGATGAGGACAAAATACGCGTGAAACGTTGGGGCCGTGATGCCTTTATGCCGACGAACTTCGCATTCCTTGATGACGGTGGTTTTCTGCTTACCGACGGCTACGGCTCCTGGTACGTGCATCGTTATGACAAAGAAGGGAACTGGGTTTCCAAGTTCGGTGGCCCTGGCGAGGGCGAAGGAAAGTTCAACTTGCCGCACGGCATCTGGATTGACCGCCGTCCCGGCCGCAAGGAACGTATAGTCGTCTGCGATCGAGCGCATCACACGCTGCAGTATTTCAACATGGATGGTAAGTATCTGGAGACTCTCAAGGGCTACGGTCTTCCGGCCAACTGCGACACATACAAAAACCTACTGCTCGTCCCCGAACTCCAAGCGCGTGTGACCTTGCTCAACGAAAAGAATGAAATCGTCGTCCAACTTGGTGAAGATGTCGAGCGCGTCACCAAGACAGTGAAAGGCGTGCGCAACGATCCCAAGAAGTGGATCGACGGCAAATTTGTCCACCCGCACGATGCCTGTTTCGATCACGACGGCAACATCCTTGTAGCCGAATGGGTCGCCACCGGCCGGGTGACGCGCCTTCGCCGGTTAAGTTAAAAATGAAAAAGCTTTTTACGATTTTACTTTGGCTGTCACTGCATTGTTCAGCGCATCCAACCAAACCGAACATTGTGCTCGTCTTCATAGACGACATGGGGTGGGGGGATTTTTCCTGTTTCGGAAATGAAGCCGCTAGGACGCCGCACATTGATCGCTTGGCCAAAGAGGGCGTACGGTTCGAGCAGTTTTATGTGAACTCGCCGATTTGCTCGCCGTCGCGTACGGCAATCTCCACCGGCCATTATCCGCAGCGTTGGCGTATTACCTCCTACCTCGCGCATCGCGACATGAACAAACGACGTGGCATGGCGCAGTGGCTCGATCCAAAGGCGCCGATGCTCGCCCGTTCGCTTCAGCAGGCCGGTTATGCCACCGGGCATTTTGGAAAATGGCACATGGGGGGGCAGCGCAATGTGGATGACGCTCCGTCGATCACCGCCTACGGTTTTGACGCTTCGTTGACCAACTTTGAGGGCATGGGGCCGAAGTTACTGCCTTTGACACTTAAGCCAGGTCAGGATCCGGTAAAGCCAGGCCGTATCTGGGCCGATGCCGAGCGGCTCGGCCAAGGGGTGCGCTGGATGCAGCGCTCGGAGATCACCCGTGGCTTCGTTGATGAGGCCATTCCTTTCATCGATCGCGCCGTGAAGAGTGGTACGCCATTCTATATTAACCTTTGGCCGGACGATGTGCATAGCCCGTTCTGGCCGCCGGTGGCCAAGTGGGGGAACAATAAACGCGAGTTGTACCTGTCTGTTTTGGAGACGATGGACGAGGAGTTAGGAAAACTGTTTAGCCATATTCGCGACACCCCGCTGCTACGAAATAATACGCTGGTCTTGGTGTGCTCTGACAACGGGCCGGAGTTAGGTGCCGGTGTGGCCGGGCCGTTTCGCGGATTCAAGACTCACCTGTACGAGGGGGGAGTGCGCTCGTCGTTGATCGCCTGGGGGCCGGGGTTGGTGAAGGCGAAAAACAAGGTCAACTGCGAATCGGTTTTCTCGGCGGTTGACCTCGTGCCGACATTGCTAGACATCACCGGCACACCGCACGCGAATGGTGTGACCTATGATGGTGAGTCGGTTCCGGACGTGTTACTCGGCAAGAGCAACGTCTCCCGCAAGTCGCCTATATTCTTTCGCCGCCCACCCGACCGCGATGCCTTTTACGGGGACAAGGACCTTCCTGATCTTGCTGTGCGGGACGGCAAATGGAAGTTTCTGTGCGAGTACGACGGTTCTGAGCCGGAGCTCTTCGACATCGAAAAAGACCGCGGCGAAACGACCAACATCGCAAGCGAACACCCCAAACTCGTGGCTCGGTTCGCCAAGGCGTGCATCGCTTGGCACAAATCTCTCCCCCCGGACAAAGGCCCAGACTTGGTGGGCAATTTTCGGCGTAACCCACCGAAAAAACCGAAAAAGGATTGAGGATTACGACAGTCGGAGTGACATGAGCAAAAAGCGAATCGCGATTATTCGTGGGGACGGTATCGGGGTTGAGGTTATTGAGGAGGGGCTGAAGGTGCTGTGTGCGGTGGAAGACCGCGCGAGGCTTGGTTTTGAGTTCACTGAATTTCCATGGGGGTCGGACTACTACCTTGAGCACGGAGCCATGATGCCGACCGACGCACTGGATACCTTGGCCGGGTTCGATGCGATTTACCTCGGAGCGGTAGGACATCCGGAGATTCACGACCACGTGACGCTCAATGAACTGCTGCTGCCAATCCGGCGGCGGTTTGACCAGTATGTTTGCCTGCGGCCCAACACGCTTTTTCCTGGGATGGACTCTCCTCTCAAGAATGCAGCACCGTGGGATATCGACATCACTATCGTGCGCGAGAATACCGAAGGTGAATACGCTGATGTCGGAGGCATTCAGTTCAAAAATCAGCCCAACGAGATAGGAGTGCAGACCGGTGTGTTTACGCGACGTGGTTGTGAGCGTGTGATCCGTTACGCCTTCGAACTTGCTCGTAAGCGGGGCAGTCAAAAGCCGGTTGCATCCATCACCAAGTCAAACGCGCAGGGTTACGGCATGGTAGTATGGGACTGTGCGTTCGAACGGGTGGCGGCCGATTACCCGGAGTTGCCAACCATGTCATTGCTTGTCGATGCGGCCGCAATGGAGTTCGTACGTCGCCCTGAGGCGTTTGACTTGGTAGTGGCTAGCAACTTGTTCGGCGACATTCTCTCCGACATGGCTGCGATCATCACAGGTAGTATCGGTTTGGCAGCCAGCGGTAACATCAACCCCGACGGCGAGCAACCGTCGATGTTCGAGCCGGTGCACGGCAGCGCGCCCGACATCGCAGGCAAGGGTGTGGCTAACCCGTTGGCTGCGATCTTGTCGGCGGCGATGATGCTAGAACATCTTGGGCAAGTCGCTGAGGCGGAGGCGATTCAGAAGGCAGTGCTGTTGGTAATTGAGAGGAGAGAAATGCTGCCATCCGACATGGGAGGCACCGCGACCACACAGCAGGTCGGTGACGCCGTTTTATCCGCTTTAGGATCAGTGTGACATTAGCCTATTGGCCAATCGGGGGGCGTTGACGGCGAAGAGGGGGGGTTCTATTCTTCGCGCATGACCATGCGTTTCTCGTATCGTTTCCTTTTCATCACGGCACTTGGTATTTTAGTCTCGTCTGCTCATGCGGAGGATAAACCAAAATCGATCCGAGCGCTGCTCGTGACGGGTGGTTGTTGCCACAATTACAAGTACCAATCCAAGGCGCTTATCGCTGGCGTGGCTAAGGAGGCCAAGGTTGAGTGGAAGGTGGTAAACGAAGGCGGCACTGGAACCAAGGCTAAGATTGATCTTTATAGCGATGCCGACTGGGCTAAGGGCTACGATGTGGTGGTGCATAACGAGTGCTTTGCCAACACGGTTGATGAGAATTACATCCGTAGCATCACCAAGGCCCATATGGCAGGCGTACCCGCGGTGGTGATTCACTGCGCGATGCACACCTATCGCGCGTCCAAAACCGATGACTGGCGCCAGTTTCTTGGTGTGACCAGTCGCCATCACGAGCATCAAAGTCGTTACCCGGTAAAGAAGGTTGCTTTGAAGCACCCAATCCTGAAGGGCATGCCGGACGATTGGGTGACACCGATGGATGAGTTGTACGTGATTGAGAAGATTTGGCCGAAAGCCAAGGTGCTTGCCACGTCCAAGAGTGAGCGTAGTGGTAAGGAACAAGCGGTCGCTTGGACAAACGAGTATGGCAAGGCCCGTGTATTCGGCACTACCTACGGCCATTCCGACGCTACCTTCAGCGATCCGGTCTTTCTCAAGATGGTCGCTCGCGCCCTGCTTTGGGCATCAGGTCGGTTGGAGGACTAATCAGCTTCAAACACCACTTGGCCAAGTGATTTCATTATTGGGTTGATCCCCAAGCCAGGTTGAGTTGATGAGGCCAAGCGGCCGTTGTTTCTTTGGGGAGCATCGTCGGCGATTGACACGGTGACGTAGCTGTTGAAGTCGGTGGAGGAGAAAAGCAGCTCGGTCGGGGTGCTGTGGGCCAAGTGCGAGATGGCCGCCGTGATGATGTCGCCGCCCCAACTGTCCTCGATGGTCATGGCGATCCCCAGCGACACACAGAGATCGCGCGCCTGTCGCGCCTTGGTCAATCCTCCGAACTTGCTGATCTTGATGTTCACGACATCCATCGCCTGTAGGCTGTTGGCTCGGAGCAGAATCGGCAGTCCGTCGATGCTTTCGTCTAGGACGAACGGATGATCGGTCATCTTCCGGATCGAGTAACATTCCTCAAAGGTCTCGCACGGTTGCTCGATGTAAACATCGACGTCCTTCACGGCGCGGACGACGCGGGCTGCCTGGTGCATGAGCCAGCCGGTATTGGCATCGGCGATGAGCACGTCGCCTCGTTGCAATTCCGCCGACACGGCGTGGATGCGTTCGATGTCCGTCTCCGGATCGCCACCGACTTTGAGCTGAAATTTACGATAGCCCTCGGCGCGGTAACCGGCGACTTTGCCCGCCATCGCCTCGGGGGCTTCCTGCGAGATGGCGCGGTACAGCAGGAAGTCGCCGCCGTAGCGGCCACCGAGTAGTTTGCAAACCGGTTGTCCCGTCGCTTGCCCGAGGATATCCCAGCAGGCCATGTCCAAAGCCGACTTGACGTACGGGTGGCCCTTGAGCGTAGCGTCCATGTGGCGGTTGAGTTTGGACAGTTGCGTTGGGTCCTGGCCAATCAACGCTGGCGCGAGC